>Ga0265297_10005581_pt1 | contig 19014 bp, 14 predicted proteins | sample Munlanlwell13791_FD_192502 | JGI IMG/M metagenome (GOLD analysis project Ga0265297, IMG submission 192502) | Leachate microbial communities from a municipal landfill in Southern Ontario, Canada - Leachate well 137-91 | ecosystem: Engineered > Solid waste > Landfill > Unclassified | place...
AGCGTCCACATATCAGACCTCCGAACGGTGCTGGGCTTTGATGAGCGTTACAACGGTGGAACGGGCGGGGAGGACGGGGATTTGGGGTTGCGACTTCATCGCGCGGGATGTCGGTTAACTTACGCCACGGTGACGCGGGTCCGCCATATTTCACATCACCATGTTCCGGCTAAGAAGATATTGGACGACATTCCGACCACGGTGGACCAGTCTAAATGTGACCACGACCGAGATCCTTTCACGGTCAATCAATACCATACGGGCGACCGGATGTTGGTTGAGAACGGATCGTTATACACCCACAGAGATCATGATGGGGTTAAATACTATGTGTGTAAGAACTGCGGTAGAATTGGGATTATCGATTCAATTGAAGTTCTGAACTCCTCTACTACTGAGAATCGAACACAGGCCAAGATATTCGGACTGGCCAGAGACGGGCGCCTGACCTACGCCAGGTTTAACATTCCGACACCAATTTTACAGCACTTATCGGACATATATAAAGATACACCCTATACCTATTTCCAAGACTTGCTAAAGGGGCACGTATGACCGTAAGTATCTGCACGACAACTGCTCGCCGGGGTTTTGTTGAGCACCAGGCTAGGATGATTGCCCAGCAGCAGGGTTATAATATGGAGTGGGTGCTTATCGATTTTGCTTATGAAGAACGGGCGGAGATGGTGGGTAAATTAGCTGAGGGGCTGTCACTTAAAATCATACATGCTCCTAATGTCCGGGATGACCAGCGGCTTTTCCGGGATATTGCCCGTAATAGGAATAAGGCCCTGATGTTAGCCACCGGAGACTACATTATATTTCTGGATGATTATGCGGTAATACCTCAAAATTTTGTAGTTCGACACATGGATATCCTGGCCCAAGGTAGCTTGAGTGCCGGTAACATGTATCGGCTGGATACCATTATGCCGGATCTGGACGCCCTGGCGGCCACCCCTTTTCCAACCTTGTTATCCACCTACCAAAACCTTATAGGCCTGGACGGACGGTTTCTTCGTGGGGGCGTGCAGGTCGCCCGGCCTTATCGGGCAGCCGGTATCTCTTACACCGGTAACCTGGGAATACCTCGTTTCATATTCGAATACCTCAATGGGTTTGATCCGAGAATGGATTCCGGATTAGAGGATAGTGACTTTGGTATCCGGGCCTACGCCGCGCATTTCGGTTGCTTTTTTAATCCTCATGCCTGTACGCTTAATTTGTATACCGGGCATATCCCTTACACTTTTAATTATGACCACGTGCATGATGTGGAGCCATTCATATCCAATTCGGTTAATAAGTACGTGGGAAATACCAAGCTGGCGGAGAATGAGTTTCTGACCGTTGAATTTAAGGATCATTACCGAGTGGCCAGGTGTAAGCGTTGTGGGGCCACGGGTATGATTGATCCCACGGAGTTAATGGATTACAAACGTCAGGCGGTGGATAATCAGGCGCGGGTTCCTTCGGGATTGCCCGGCGGGCTGGATACTCTTAGAACAGGAGTGTAGGATGATTTGTGGGCTGAACTATGTGAGTCTGGTTGTTAAAGACCATGTGGCGGAAGTCTCAACGCCTTCCGGGGTTATTTACGAAGTGGCCACCACCATGGAAGACCAGGAGTGGCAGGCCAATTCGTTGTCCGGATTGGGCACCACTCGTCGGATGTATATTTATCACCAAATTAATGAGCGGGGACAGTGGCTTTATGGTTTCGAAACTTTGCAGATTCGTCAGCTTTTTATAGACCTAATATCGGTTGATGGCATTGGTAGCGCCAAGGCCGTGAAGGTGCTGTCCTCCATGGAGCCGGAGAAGGTGCTGGTAAACATTGCGGATGGCGACGTGGACGCCCTGGCGGAGGCCAACGGCATAGGCCGTAAATCAGCAGAAAAACTAATATTCACGTTAAAACCTAAGTACGAAAAATATTCAACCAAACGTGACTTAGGCACCTTGTCTTTGTCGGATTTGCGTTCAGTAAAAGCTCTTTCTAACGGTGAGATTCCGGAGTTGATGCAAAAAACAAGGGAGGTCGTTGAGTTGGCTACGCTCGGTCTTTTAAAACTCGGGTACAAGAAAAAGGATATCGAGCAGGTGCTGGCTAAACAGGATTACCGCCAAGTTATGTTGAGCGATGGTATTGATGCTTATAAAAATGCCTTGGATCTCAATGATATTTTAGCTAAATTAATCAAGATCGCACTTGTCAAACTTAATGCCGGAGGTAGTTGATGAATAATTTTGTAACCAGTGTAAAGCTGGCGGAAGACCGCGCTATATCTTTGTGTAAGCTTAAACCCAAGGGCATGCAGGTGGTATCGGTGTTCGACCGTATTCACGAAGGTTGGTTGGGCATCGCCGTGGGTATGGCGGTGGATAAGGACATGGAAACAATCTATTATCCTTTAAAACCCGGAGAAGTGGGTAAACCCGTCACACCCTTGAAACAGATTATAGCCCAAGACCGCCTGGCGGTCGTGATGTTTATTGACGAACATCCTGGAGCGTTAATACACCGCGATCCTATTTACAACCGGTTGGTTATGGTTGACGCTGATGCCGGGGTGTACCTAGATGCCTCGGCGTTAATAGTCGGTAGTTCTCCAAGTCTACAGTACGCCAGTGCCAGGATGTTGGATAACAATTCCAAGGCTGATCGAGAGTTATTCACCATTCTGGCTAAAGAGGTGTATGGAGTGGAGGCCTCACCCATGCCTGTTCCTCCGGTGGTATCTGTTGAGGAAACGGAAGTCCAGCCAACAAAGATGCTGCTTGTCCATGACCGCCTGGATTTTGTTAAGTTTTTTGACGATGTCTTTAGCAGGGATACGGCGGAAGTCGTGAATGTAAAATATAAGGCTAAAAATATTTGTCCTGATGCATGTCTGATGAACAACGACATATACGCCTTTATCAAGTATAATTTAATTATGCAGTCTGCGGTCGTCCGCCTGGCTATCGCGGAATTGCAATCTGACCGCCCGGTAACTAAATTTATAAAAGTGTAAGGAGTGCTATGTTTACAACTGATAATATGTCAGATGCTATAAATAAGTCGGTTCGACACCCGGCTATCGAGGTCATGGTTCCGGGTTTTGATTTTTGTGATTATCGGCTGTCTTATGGTGTGAGTTGCCATGCTCCGGCCACTGTGTATTTTCTTGCCATCTATCCTGCATTTTGTTATCAGGCTAAGGCCGTGTTTCATTACAATGCTAAAAATTCTTTAGTCTTGCTTAGTGAAGACATCAACACCATCCTGGGTTTTGCTGCTCAAAAAGAGGTTGTGTTTTTGGCTGCCGAGCGGGGAATAACCGCCACGGATATCGTGGCTTCGGCTTTTGCCATCAGTAGGGATAAGGAATCAATAGAGTTGTTTCAAGAACAGAAAGACCTGCTGGACCTGGGATTAAAGCACTTTCATCTTGATAACTACTACCAGGACACCATTAGGGCACTATGTGCTGATTATTTTAAAACCGGTAAAGTACTTGGTGCGGATTTTAACCTTAATTTTCTTTTACCTCAGAGGACACATGGGACCACAAATTCCTGATAAACTGCTGGATCTTCATTTAAAGTCTGATGTTAAGCCGGGGGATGCGTCACCAGCGAGTCAGCAATATTATGACAAAGCTTATTTCGACACGGGTTCCAAGTGTATGCATAACCGGGTTACGGGTAAGGACCTAGTGTGGGGTTACCACGGTACGGACTGGCAAGGCAATAAAAACGTGGTTGAGGGCTTGTTAAAGACCTTCAATGGCGATATCTATTCGGTATTGGACATGGGTTGTGGTCAAGGTAGCTTTACCGACTACGCCCTGCGCACGGGCCTGCGTGCTCGGGGTTATGACTTTTCACAGTATGCAGTAGACACCGTGCATAACCTGGCTAAAGGTCATGTTTTTCAGGCGGATGCCACGGCGGGTATTCCCGAACCTGATTTGTCTTACGACATTATTTTCTGTAGTGACATGGTCGAGCATATTCAAAAATCAAAAATCAAGACCGTAATTTCAGAATTTATGCGGATAAGCCGTAAATGGGTGTTCCTGCAATTTCCGGTGGTGGATAAGCCGGAGGATATTTTCGATTATGAAGTAGAGGAACCCAAGCCCATGAATGACCGCCACCGGTTGTACGAGCATTTCATGATTGCCGGTCATCTCAATATGGAGCTACGTTCGTGGTGGAACGTCCTGTTCACCAACGCTGGGTTTAAAATCCGGGACGACCTGGTTGTGGATTTCCGGGCTAATACTGATCGAGCGGTGCTGGCCAACTGGTTTAACATTGTCATTCTCGAAAAATGAAAAAATTTGTGTTCGCCGTGATTATGTTGTGGTGTAGATTCAGGGTTAATACCCGATGGGTGTTTACCCGTGTGTGGTGGTTTTTAGACATTCGTAAACGTCCGTGGTGGGCGGCCAATATCGTTGCGTACTCCGCCGTGGTATTATTGGCCTATTGTTCTTGGACGATTTTTAACCTCAAAGACCGAATTAAGTTTGTCGAGGCCCAGGTCCAGACCATGCGGCGTAATCATGTTGAGCACGCGGCGGTGGCTCGAACGCTACAAATAGCCTACGGGTTATCCGACCAATCTTCGGACTTTTATGCCTACTTGTTTCGTAAGCTGGCTCGTAAATACGGCTACCCGTGGGAGGCCCTGGGCGCCACGACGTATATCGAATCTCGCTACGACGTGATGGCCCGGTCTAAGGCCGGTGCTTGCGGGTTGATGCAGCTACTGGAACCCACGGCCAAAGAACAGTGTGAGCAGTTAAAAATCCCATATAAGGTTAATAGTACGGTGTGGAACGCCACGCTCAACATTCATCTCGGATCCGGGTACTTTAATAACTGCTACACCAATGGTAAGCACGATCCCCAGGAACGTCTGGAGGAGGCTTTTAAACGTTATCTCGGCGGATCCAAATACCGTAACTACTCGAAGCAGGAAGTTATTACCGGGTATTGTGCCGATGTTCTTAGAGAATACAAGAAATTAAATTATATTTATAAAGGGGTACTGTTAGAACCATGACCTTAGCCGAATCTTACTTACTGGCTCGTGATTTATCGGTTATTAAGGATCAGACACTTACTGATTTTTACTCTGCGGATGAGTACACGCATCACAACACGTTCAGCATTTCCCAGGTATTTCCTGCCATATCTATGGGTTCGGTTTCTATGCTTCCGCGAGTTGACCGAGTTGGTCGATGGGGTAGACACATCATTCTCACATTTTCTACCTGTACCATGGTTTTTAAAATGGCTTATCGAACTTCTATCTTGATAACGAGAGAAGCCTACCCAAATAACATTCGACATTCGGATATTGCATGTCTTTTGACCTTCGGATCGGTAGAAGGCCAGCAGTTGTTTTTTATGTACGCCGATAAGATGGGGTGCGGACAATTCACGGTATATCCCGTAGGAGAGACTCCTGCGGAGTTTTCTTATCTGGGAATGGATGTATTGGATGTCGGATTTACCCCACAGTATCTTATGTCGGAGGCCGCCAAGCTGACGCACCTATCGAATTCCATGTGTATAAAATCCTTTATCATGTCTCCCAACGTCATAGCCTGGATAGACAACGAGTTTGCTTCCGAAGTGTTGTTCTTGGCCGGGATACATCCGTTGACGGACGTTGTTACCGGTCTGACTTATCATAACGCAGTTATGTTGGTTAAGTCATTCAAGATGATGTATAGCCGGGTTATGGAATGCGCTCGAAATGACTACTGCCTGACCACGCCTATACCACTAAGCGCCCTGTATTCCATTTATGACCGAGAGGACCAGGAGTGTGTGGTGTGTGGAGCGGCCATACGCAAGGCCCAGGTGGATGACCGACCAACCTACTGGTGTCCGACATGTCAGGCCATGCAAAAGAAAGGTCTTCTCAATGAATGCCGTAATTAATAACGGTGTGTCGTTCGTCGTGCCCGCCATGTCATTCGATGTCAAGACCACCAATGCCCAGGGTAAGAAGGTAAATAAAATAGGCCCGGATGGTAAGGTCTTGACGGTAGAAAAGATAATACCTAAAGAGCGCCCGAGGTTTGGTCGCGCTAAATCCGGAAAGACACACACATTTACTCCACAAGGAACAGCTGACTTTGAAGCCTGGATACGCCGACATTTCTTTCAGGCCTACCCCAGCGGAGGCGGCGTGTACTGGGATGGCCGGGGTTGGCCGGTTAATGACTACTTTTTAGGCTGCCAGTGGTATGGCGAGAACTGTCCGTGCACCAGGTTTAAGGGCGTGAAGGACTTTCTTGATTGCCAGAATTGCACGTTCAGGCGTAAAAACCTGTCTCTGACTATGGAAGTACATCTTAAAGACGAAAGACATCTCGACCTTGATAATATGATAAAAATAGTATTGGACGCCCTTAACCGCGTTATATTTTACGACGATACCCAGTTCATAACTAAAACCGTGTCGCTTGTCCCGTATTCTGCGGAAGGCGAGCATATCAAAATTGATATACAGGCGGTGCCCACGCAATTTGTTTCGGGCAGTATTGTCGGTGGTTATGCGATAAAACGCATGGTCGTGGATAAGGCACGGGCCTACATTAAATACCTGTGGAAAAACATTTCCCAGGCCACCACTCCGAACCAGGCAACTGCGGAGTTAGCGGCGTATGTCCGTCGGTGTGACGGGCGTAAATATGTGGACGATATTGAGCAGTGGATTACCGAAAACTAACATTTATTTTATAGGGTGGTAAGTATGGACAAGTTAATAATTCATTTTGATTCAGATGGGGTCTTGACCGCACTCGCGCCAGAATGGCGTGCCATGTACAACAAACGGTATCACGATAATCTTCCGGTTTCTGTATTTAGAGACTGGACGGATATTGAGAAGCTGGTTAAACCCGAGTGCGGCGAACGGGTTTTCGACCTGATGAAGGAACCTGGAATGTTTGCCAGACTTCAACCCCTGCCAGGAGCCGTGGAGTGTTTAAAACGACTTAATGCCAATCCTAAGTTGGACTGCTACATCTTAACCAGTTATTCAGGACACCCGGAAATCGCACACGGAAAAATGGTTTATTTTGCTAAGTATTTCCCGTTTTTTGATCCGCAGAAAATAGTTCTGTGTCATCCAAAACACCTGATGTTCGGGCACGTGTTGGTGGATGACTCTATTGACAACCTTAAAGACTGGTCGGCGTTTCAGTCAAGTAACGACCTGCACGACCACCACACAATTATGGTCAGCCAGGCTCCTAACGCCCAAGAACACCAGAACCGGGTGGACGCCGTGGTGCCCTCGGTGGTTGATGCCGCAAACTATATTGAGAACATCCTACTTTAAAACGAGCACCAAATGGCGTACGGCATGTCTGACCTGTCTTCGGCTTTTCAAAGAGTTCACGGGGTATATGTGCCCGATAATGTGGCACAGGCCATAGGACAGGCGCCTAAGAAGCACACTATATCAGAAACCTCGGCGCATCCTGATTGGGATTTTGACCCTGTAAATTTCAAGGTCTTCTGTGAGTCCAAGGACCATATGAAGATGCTGCCCAGCGACTGGAAAGCCAGTGATGAGGATGGTGCGTTGTCTAAGAAGCAGTATGACGACTGCATGGCCATCCTGGGCGATGACCCGTTAAAAATGTTTGATCCCGAAGTCAGAAAGTATACATTTGGTGGCCTCCTCTGGGCAAAAGGCTGCATTTCAGGCGAGACTTTAATTTTTGATGAGGGTACTCAGCAGGCATACACAGTAAAAGAAATTATCGACAGAAAATTACCTATTACTGTTAAGTCATACAATGAAAAAAATAATAAGGTGGTTGTTAAAAAAGTAACTAGACTATTTAGTAAGGGTACGGCAAACAGGTTAAAGTTTGTTTTTAAATCTGGTTCAAGTATAGTAGTCGCCCCAGAGCATAGGTTTCATATGGGTGCGTCTTATACTGATTTAGGATCTTGGCTACCTGCCAGGAATATGGTAATAGGTGAAGAGTACATGAACGGAAGAGTAGGTAGGCTTGTTGATGGTAAATTGTTATTTGACCCTATTATTTCTATAACAAAAGAAACTGACGGTGAGATATTTGATCTCACTGTTGATGAGGAGACGCCTAACTATTTTACTGCCGATGGCCTCCTTCATCATAATTCTGGTAAAGACCTTGTCTGTTCACTACTCCAGGCCTACGTCGTCCATATTCTTCTCTGTCTAAAAAACCCCCAGGACTTTTTCGGTTTTGCTCCAGGTGAGCCTTGCGATATCTTGAACGTCGGTAAGAAGGGCATGCAGGCCGAGCGCGTGTACTTCACGAAGTTCCGGGCCAGGCTTCTTAAGTGGGAATGGATGCTCAAGAAGTTCAATGTCACCGACGAGGGTAAGCGTTTTCGTTATAACGGAAAGACCTTTCCCTATTGTAAGATCGGTACGCGCTCGGCGGAGTGGCCGTATAAGAACATCCGGGCGTTTGCGGAGAACTCTGGTGACCCCGGTTCCTTCGAAGGTTACAACATCGTGTTCTTCATCTGTGATGAAATTAGTGCCTGGGTATCGGAGTCCGAACGCCGGTTGGCTGAGAAGATCCTGGACACCCTCCGAACCTCCCAATCCAGTCGTAACACCAAAAAGCTGGCTGGTCTGGGGCTGGCCATCTCGTTCCCGCGCCAGGACGACGATATCATGTTCGAGCTGGAAAAAGAATCAAAACTCCCCGGTTCCAAGATATTCTTTTCCCGTGGTTATCAATGGGATGTCAAACCAAAAAGATTCTACAGCGGAAAGACCTTTGAATTTAACGCCGGTACGATAGAGTTGCCTGAGATGTTCCAGATCCCGACTGAGCTGGATGAGGATTTTTTCCGTAAGCACCCGGAACAGGCGAAGTGTTTCTACCTGCTGCGGCCCCCGGCGGTTGGTGGTCCGTTCTTCGAATTCACGGATAAGCTGGATTCGATGGCCTATAAAGACCGGCAATCGCTGTTTAAGGTTGACACGTCATACATCGATGCCGTGGATGGTAAGGGTAATAAGATTGTGTACGTTCGTAAGAAGATAGTGGGCATCAATCGCCCACCAAGTAAGAACGTGGATTACGTGGCGTGGATGGATGCCGCCGATACCATGTGCGACGCCGTGTTGTCGGTCGGGCACCTGGAGGCCGTAACCATGATTGAAGGGTCGGAAAAGAACGAGGTGGTGGCCGTCGTGCTAGATGACGTGATTGTGTGGGAACCCGATCCGACAATGCGCCGGATTGTCGACATCGGGAGCATGACCACCTGCTGCATCGACATGTTAAAATACATATCGTTGAAGATCGCGTGGTGGGATCAGTGGAATAGTGGAACCGGCATGTTCGATCTGCGTAAGGCCGGTATTATGTGCGACAAGCACAACCTGATTGGCGCGGACTATGAGTTCTTTAAGGGCATTATTTATTCCAACCGGTTTATTGCCCCAGTCTGTCCGCATGTCCTCAAAGGTATTGAGCAGGTAAAGCATTTGAGCCGTACGCGGACCAACAACGTGACGCCCGGCAGCAGCAAACACAAAAAGGACATCTCAGACACCTGGTGCGGGATTACCGTGCTGCTTCTAGGGTCATTGGCGCCTAATACGGGACTGCGCGCCGGGCGTGCGCCGTCTAGCATATCTTTAGGACAATCCGCTGGTGGTTCTGTGGGGGTAACCGGAGGCTCCCAGGGCAACACCAACCCGTTCAACCAGGGCAATACCCCACGAGGTGGCGTGGCCACACGCGACCACAGTGACCTGTTTAGGATGCTATCACCCATGGCCGGTGGAGGAGGACTGGGTCAGATGCAGGCCCGACCACGAACCACGCAGGTCCAGCGCCAACCCGGACAGCAAACCCGCCAGGCCTTCCCCCGAGGTCTCAAATTGTAACACCTTGTTTTGTAAAAATTGATAGACCCCAAAATCTTAAAAGTTTTTAAAATTCCTTAAAAGCCACCCTTCTTTAGTCAAAAACTCCGAACGTCATTTCAATTTCATGTGCATTTAGTGTACGTCGGTCGTACTATACTATAATTTTGGAGGTAAAATGGATTTTGAGAAACGGGATGAGCTGCTGAAGGCCAAGGGCACGGGAACGCCCATCGAACAGTCGGCGCCGGACGCCGAGTTCCAGAAACAGGTATCGGGTAAACAGGTTTACGACCCAGGCGAGTCCATCGTCACGAAGATGAATCGCCAGCACGCGGCGTTCGACAAAGACACGTTTTTCCAGGAATTATTCGAAAATTATCTGGTATCGGTCGAACGCGGAGAACCCCGGCAGCATCCCGACAGTCGGATTGTTACCCGGTGGGATCTCCATACTAACTTTGAGGATTTCGTGGACGACGCGGTTAAGGTGTTGGATAAGAAGATTGAGGCCGCCAAGTTTGCCAAGGCCGTGGGAACCACGCGCTTTGCCGCCATCGACCCGTCTGTTATGGAAGACCCTAAGTTCAAACTTGATTCGGGGTCTGCCGTGGCGGGTAAGAAGTTTGACGCCGAAGACCATGATGCGGTTTACGAGTTACTCTGCCGGGCGAAGGAGACGATTCTGGATTATAAAGCGGGGCGGATAACGCTGATCATTAACCAAAAAACCGGTCGCGTGCGTGTCGGCGGCGGAACCGGTCTGTAAACAAAGGAGACTATTATGGCCATGGATTTTGAAAAAGATTTAAAGATGAAACCGTTCTTGACCCAGACTCGTAAAATCGGAGGCCGGGTTGTGCAGGAAGAACTGGCGGTCCCGACCTTCGACGAAGAAGAGGCTATCGAGGGCCTGCTGGACGGCGTGGGAGAAGAAGAAGTGGAGCAGGGACGTGAGCGCCTTCTGGCCGAGAATCCGCGTCTGGCTTCGGAGGGTGTGCGTGCGATGTTCGACATCGAGGCGTCCGACGTGGCTGATGCTGCGGAATTCACCAACCCCGTTAGAGAAGCCAGTGTTAAGCGGGCAGGCAAGATCGCCCTGCGTGACACCGGCGACGCCGTGAGCTTCCGCCGTATCGAGGGTGGTAAGCGCGTGGAGCTGGCGTCGGACGACGGTCAGCTTATCGACACCCTGTCCTCCCTGGAATTCGATTCGTTGCTAAAATCAGGGGAGTACATTGTACTTTAATTAACAGATAACGTCTTATACCGAGGAGTTTTAAATGGCAAAGTCCGTCGTGGCAATCAAGGCCGATAACTTACGGCATGCTTCTGGTGCATATACCGAACTTTACAATGACAATGGCCTTCAAGTGTGGGCCTGCAAGTCCGGAAAGTTCGAAATCAAATGCGGAACCACTCACAAATATGCTAAGAGTCTACAGGATATTGAGGCCGCCGTCGATGGACTGGCCCTTCATCAGTTCCCCAGCTCGGGCGCCGAAGTCCGGGCCGCCATCGTTGAGAAGCTGAGCAACCACTTCCGACTGGAAATCCGGGCAAACAAAAACGACAAGGACACCATCGTGCACACCATCGAGGGTTCACGTGAGGTTCTGGCCGACAGTTTGATGGCCGTCGCGGCTACCGACGTGTCCAAGATGGCGGCTGGCGTGCGATACGCCATGCCCCAGAACATGTACGGCGGGGAATACATGGTGTTGGTTCCAATGAGTAGCAATGTGTGCGAACTCAGTCCGTCCTTTGCCGAACCCCAGTTGTACGAGAAACAGGAGTATGCGCGCGGCCAGGTTCTTCACGGGATCTGCCCTCTGACTAACGAGGTGATCAGCATCGTGGTGTCCGAGGCCTACCCGAATGGCACGCTTAAGGACCAAGATGGCCGGGTCTACACCGCCGATGAGGTCGAGCGCCTGCAATTCGCCATCGACCGGCAGTCCACCGAAGCCGAATCGGACTTTCATCAGCCGGACGACCTGCTTTACCAACCGACGGACATCCCGTCTTATAACCCTATTGGTGTGGTCAAGGATCAGGCTCCGATCCTCGGGAACTTAAAAAATTATGATAGCATCCTGAGCGCCAGCGCCGGGGTGTTGTCGGACTTCATGAAGACCTGCAAAGGCGCATGCTACTTGGACCGGTCTAGTCTGAATAAGGTGACGGTCAGTGGCATTAACGCCGAAGGTCAGGCGACGGACGGTCAGGTGGAGTGGAATTGTCGGGTGGCCAGCCCGAGCTACCGCCGGACCAGCAACATCACGATTCCGCTTGAACTGGTTAACGGGTCTATTGACATTGGTCGGGAATTTATCATCAGCACGGGCCAACGTTTCCCTATGTCCGCCGAGGGTCTGAGCGCCCATCTGGGTGCCATGGCGGAAGACGATCAGTACCGGGAACCGGCGCCTAAGCACCGGCAGGCCAGTGTCCTGCACGCCAATCGGGATGTGGATAACCTGCTTAGCGGTGTTACGGCGGCCAAGGATGAAAAGCAAGTGGCTCAGGAAATGAAGGATCGAGGCTATACCACCGCTATCTTGTTTGAGGGTGGTAAGTATGATAACCTGTATACCAAAACTCAAGCGCAGGCTATAGCCCTGGTTCGAGATGATTTCAAAGAAGAACGTAATTACAAAATAGTGCCTATCGATGAAGTTATTAATTCAGGACAAGTTGGAGCCTCAAAGAAGACCGCAGGCGGAGAATACTACTCTGATGTGCTTATGCAACAAGAAGCCATTGAGTCTTCTGAAACTCAAGAAGAAGCAGTCCAGAAGCTTAAGGACGCGGGCTATGAATCAACCTTTACTCCCGATATGAATTCCGATGTGGTAGAAACCATCGAGGAATGTGTCGACCGCGTGTGGGATCTTTACAAAGATCCGGCATGGAAAGAAGGTTCTAAGAAGACCGCAGGCGTTGACAAGGAATCCATACATAAAATCTTAGTTGATTTGGCTATTAACAACCAATTACCATCGGATATGAGTGAATTGGATTATACTGTTTTTTATCCGGCCTTAATTTCTTTGTCTAAAGATCAGCAACAGCAAATTGCTAAGAACATAAAGGATCGCCTTATTGACCTGGCTATCAATGACGATATCCCTTCTGACCTCAATGAACTGGATGTATCCGAACTTGTGGCAGGGGTAGCCTTGGCATCCAAAAAACAAGCTGGTTTTAACGCAGAAGAAATAGCAGAGACGTTCATCAACGGTAACATCAGTGACGCCAGTCGGGCCATCGGTGGAAGCGCCAGGCGTTTCCGGGCTGTTCAGCAGCTGCTTGAAGAATGGGGTCAGGACACCGAGTCTTTTAACCGCCTGATGTCCCAGGGTGCAAAGAAGCAGGCCACGGGTCTTCGTCAGAAGCAGGTTCAAATGATGGGCAATAGTTTTGCCAATAACATCCTTATGTATAAGGATGAAATAGACAAAGGCGGGATGACGGTTGAAGAACATGCGGAAGATATCCTTGACGAACACACCTTCGAGGGCTTTCCTCAGTTCTCGGATTTAAACCGCCAGCAAATAGCAGACATCGTGCGTAAAAAACTTATTGCCGGTGGCATATCGGAAGCCGATGTTGAAAAAGCACTGGCGGCACTGGCCACGGGTTTTGAAGGGCTTAATACTAAGAAGGGTATTAAAAACACGGTAAGTAGTTCGACAAGTAAGACCGCCACTGACGATCAAGTCACCTATTACTGGCAGTTATTCGTGGATTTTGATGCCGATGGAGCTGAGGAAGCTAACCTCGATATCGAAGCCGTGGGCGACGGGTTGACCGACGCGGCAATGAAGATCGAAAGCAACGTCCTGGCCTGGATGAACAAGCAGGTAGGTCGGGCCTCGGATGAAGGTCACAGCATCAACGACGAACTGCTGGGCAGCGTGGTGGTGGATCGTGATAATAAGCAGGCACGGGAAATCGTGTTGTCTGCCCTGGAAGACGAAGGTAAAGAACCTCTTAGAACGTCTTCCGGAACACTACCGTTCGATCCCTTCACCGGTGTGGAGGACAAACTTGCTCGGGTGTTCACTGTGGACCTCAGCTTTTCACGGGTTGGCAATCAACCGGAAGACAATACTCCGGATTATTCGGATGAGGCCAAGTTTTCCACTAAATCCGAAGTCCCGCTGTCGCAGACGCCGGACATCATGGCCGACGCCGACCAGCAAAACAACGTCAGCGCGTCCAGTGTGCCAGACCAGCACCAACTCCGAATCCTGAAGGACACGGTAAAAAACCCGGCCAAGGGTTTTCTGGGAGGGCCGTCGGCTGCTGAGGCAGAAAAGACTCTACGTGAAAAATTCAACTACACGGACAGCCAGATCAACCAGTTAAAAAACGGGTCGATCAAGACCGCCGATGAGTCCGACAACATCCTGGGCGCCAAGACACTAGACGAACTCAAGAAGGCCGTGCAGGACATGGGTTACGAGGTGGATGATGCGGATGTCATCACCAGCCCCGGACGGTTCGAACGCGAGCACATCGCAACCGTGTTTTACAACGAGGGGTACATGGCGGGTGATCAGGGCGAGGACTTCCTGGACTACGGAGAAGGCGACACGCTCATCATCTATAAGGTAACGCCTGAGGAAGCCACGATGTTCGAAGAAACTGAACCGTACTTTGCCCTCACGTCATCCACCCAGGGTTTTATCGGCGGGGCGTTCATGAGTCAGGCCGAGCGTGACGCGGCGGTCGAGGAGTACGCGAATTTTGAAGAGGATGGGGAGGGTGTTGAGGCATCTAAGAAAGTTAAAGATGTAAAAAAATTAACGCCCGAAATGCGTGCCTTTCTTGAATCCCACGATGCATCTGAAGACATGTTTGAAGATTTTAGGAATAAATTTAAACTATCAGAAGACAACTCGCTTGATCTCATAGAGGACTGGACCTATGAAGAAGACGATGAGGTTCCTAATAAACAAGAGGTTAAAAGACCCGTTGCTGGAAAAATAAAAGGCTCTGGAATTCCAGCCGGTACAGGGTCGTTTTCGGGATTACCAGAATGTACTTACAAAGAAGAGTTTGTTAACAAACAGGCAACAAAAAGACCAGCAAAAGAAAATCCCATGGCTAAATATCAAGAAGCGTACGAAGATTTTAAAAATGATTGGGATCTCAATGCCGGGCAGGTTCCGTCTTTTGAGGAGTGGAAGGATCAGCTTGACCCCAATGTGTTTGCGTCCAAGAACCAGGCAGCCAAAGGCCGGGCCTTGATTTATAAGGTGGACAAGATGGTTTCGAAGGATACGGTTGATCAAGGTGTAGTCGGTAATCCCTCTGATTTAGGTATTATTGATCAGGGTGTGGCGTGGTCTGCCGACGAGCTGTTTGACCGGCTTAAAAACCTTACCAGCATCGAACGTTCAAATTGGCTTGTTTTTGAAAACGGACGGCTAACCGGAAATATTAATGAAGATGCCAATGGAAACCCGGTAGACGGCTCGGCTTTAAATGAAGAAGCTCAGAAACTGTCTGCCGCCGGAGAACTCTACTTAGCGGACTACACCGTGTATATCGAACTTGGGGATGGTTCGGATGCTACGGAAGACCAGCTGACGAAGCTGCTGGGTCTTGAAAAATACGGGTCCAAGAAAACCTCTGACCTGGGTGGCCTGGTAAAGAAAGTCAAGGACGTGGTTTCTCCCAAAACCGATTCTGACGACCATAAGCCACGGATTCACCGGTGGTCTCCCGAAGGCGTAAGCCCGAAGGCCATGGAAAACGTGGGTTCAAAGAAGATGGCTGCCGCTCCTGAAAATATTCTTAATCACTACCTGGTAACCGCCTTGTGGTCTTCTTCTGGCACTACACCCGAAGGCAAGGAGCTTGAAGGTCTGGATTCCGAATACGGAGTCGAGGACTTCACGCCCGAAGCGCGAGCCATGGCCGAGGCGGATGTTGAGGCCTTTTTGGCCAAGGCCGAACCGGTAGTTAAGGCCCTGAATCCTAATTTTGACTTGACGGATGAGGTCATAGGACACGACTTCTGGTTGACTCGTAATGGTCATGGCGCAGGTTTTTGGGACGGCGATTATCCAAAAGAAATTGGTGACGCCCTGACAAAAATCAGCAAGGAATTCGGAGATGTTACGGCGTACGTTACGGACGACAATTATATCGATTTAGCGTAATTTGATTTTAACCCGTTCTTAGGAGCTGATTATGCGTAAAGCCCTGTCTGATATTAACGCCGCCCGAGTGGCCTACCAGTCCACTGAAAAACTCATCAACACCGGGATGTTCCTTAGCCGGACGTCCGCGTTGTCAGAGGCTGACCTGGCGGCGGCCAAGCAGGTTATTCAAGGCCTGGCGGTGGTAAAATCATTGTGGAACGGCAATGCCGATGAGGCCGTAAGCGGTATAGATAGCCACATTGATTTCAAAGATGGCAACGGAAGATATCACGAGACCTTCCGTCCTGGCCCTGGTACTTATGAGCCGGAAAGCACTGATGTGTCTTTTAAGTCCAAAGCCGGTCAGGTATCAGACATCTCGGCATACAATTCATACAACACGCGGGATCTGTTGGTCAAATTGTGTGGCGAACCCCAGCAACCGGAATGGCTAAAAAACTTTAACGCCAAACTTCGGGAACTCGACGCGGATTTTACCCAGGAACAAACCGAATTGGAAATGGCTGCCTCCAACATCGTACCCGGAGATTATTTGGGTTCGGGTCATGCGGGTCCTTATGCTGGTGGGGAGTTTGCGGGTGACGACGGTCTGGAATATATCGAGACCGTCGAGGGTATGCTGGTCAGGATCGGTGTCGGTTACTCCGCCATTGATGGTGATGACTGGGATCTGTACTCCAGCGACATGTTCGATAGCTTTATACAGGTGATCACCGAATCACCGTCCGAAGCCGAAGGTTCTATTCTGTTGGGAGGAGATTCTTCAGGTAATCATGGGCAGGATGTTGCCCGAGCGGAGTCCGAACTCAGCTTGGTTATCGAGTACGCGATGCTGCTATATAATCCGGAAATGACACCGTCCGACGCCTTCATGTCCGCTATTTATAACGCGGATAAGGCTTATCGGGAAGAACAGGGACAGACCAACCTTTTCCAGACCCAGGAGTAACCAATGGCTATGACCGACGTCGAACGTAAACAGGTTTACGATTATCTGGCCTCCGCTGGTTTGGTAGATCCTTCGGTGTTTGAGCTTACCGCCGAGGACCAGGCTGACGGTCTGACTTCTTTGGAAGAAAAGTTGGCATTGGAAATCCCGATGGACGAACAATCGGACTACGTGATATTCGAAACCGAAAAACAAAATATAATCCTGTTTTTGTCTGGCGAGGGTGTCGCGCACTATGTTAAAGACCAGTTGGACTCAATGGAAGACCCGGACACGGTGGTCAACCTGCTGGGTGAATTTACACATGATTTCAAAGACCTTCTGGAATACTGGGGGGTTAACTTTGTGGAAGAAGGAGATACGCCCATGGCAACTGCACCTAAAACTGAATACGTTAAAACCCGTTGGAGTTCGCTCAAACGCCAGGCCGCCGGTACGGGCCTTGGAGCTTACCGCCGGGGCAAGGTCCTGACCGAGGTCGGGGCCGTTCAGCCTGGACAGTTGCTGGGACACGAAAGTATCATCTTCAATGCCATTAACCTGGTGAAGGTCACCCAAGTTTTTCAGGATAAATTTTTTGGTGTATTTGTCTCACCCGAAAACCCCAATGAAAAATCCAAGGCCTCCGATGAGGAGTTTGTGGTTTATCCTACAGACCTGGAAAAAGGGGAGTACTACATTGCGCTCGAACCCGCACCGGCAGACGTGGGTGCGCAGTCGGGTGATGCCAGCGGTGAGGGCACGAAGCCCGTAGCTCCGGCGCCTGCGGAAGATCAAGAACCGACCAAACCCGAAGGTACCGAAGAAGCGGCTGAAGAATCGGCAGCTCCGGAGGCCGAGGCCGTCCCGGCGGGTAAAGGCGCGTCGAAGACCGCTGATTACGACAACCTGAAAGTAGGGGATCAAGTAGGCGTATATGCAACAGAAGATGAGGAGCTTGTTATTCAAGGCCCTATTGAGGATATAAATTCAGAGTATCCGACAGAGACTGGTGTTATTCCTGCTTATAAAGTAGCAGGCGAATGGTGGTCGGAAGAAGATTACAATATTAGGCCGACGAACACCTCTGAAGCCAAGACCGCCGGACGGTACACCAATGGTTTTTATCAGGAATACACTGATGGCTTTGAGGGCGCGGTGGCCGTGGAGGGCCTGCTTCATAAGTACGATCTGGGTATTGAGGATGTGGATGAACCACTGGCATCAGAATTACTGGCCGTCGCCAGGAAGGCCTTTATGGCCGATGAAGATTGGGCGGTTATTAGTCAGGCGGAAGACCCAATTAGAAAGCTGGTTTCCGAAAGCAGCTTAAAGCTGGCCGGTAAGTCCATGGACGAGCTTAATAAGTTATGGGCGGATTTAAGCAACGTTACCACGGATTCTAATGGGGCTATCGATGTCCAGTTTTTGGATTTTCCTGCCGGGACTGATCGAGAGGAAATATGGGCTTGGTTTGAAGAACAGAATCCCGAGTTTTCAGTTCACGACGCAATGTATAAAAAATCAATAAAAAGTCCGGTTCGTCAGCAACTGGATTACGGCAAATCTAAATTGGACCAACTGGCGGCTAAGGTCAAACTGGCAGGTCAGGATGAACCCGCCAGTTCAAAGGAAGCGCCAGACGCCAGTCCAACGACTTACGGCGAACCCACGCACGAAACTCCGCTCGGTCACTTTATGGACGACCGGGTTAAGACCACAGACGCCGACCGGGTTATCGACGAGGTACTGACGTACATCGAGGCCGAACACAGCCCGGCACTTAAAGTTGAATATGAGGACGGCACCTACGTGGTGATGACCAAGGACATGAAACCCCTGGCCGAGATCTGGTCCGAGAACGACCAGGTTCAGGTGACTGCCCTAGTAGGAGATAAAGGTCAGTCGGTAGCCGAGAAGGCCAGCGACATCGTGGATCTGGTGCTGGAACTGAAAGAACACAAGGATGCTCCGCAGGCCGATACGTCGGTTGAGGATTTCGAGGT
>Ga0265297_10005582_pt1 | contig 19014 bp, 17 predicted proteins | sample Munlanlwell13791_FD_192502 | JGI IMG/M metagenome (GOLD analysis project Ga0265297, IMG submission 192502) | Leachate microbial communities from a municipal landfill in Southern Ontario, Canada - Leachate well 137-91 | ecosystem: Engineered > Solid waste > Landfill > Unclassified | place...
AGTCGCAAAAGGCCACGCGGACATGATTTTAATTTCCGGAGGAGATGGGGGTACAGGAGCGTCGCCGTTAAGTTCTATTAAATATGCCGGTCTTCCCTGGGAATTGGGTTTATCCGAAACGCATCAAACCCTGGTTTTAAATGATCTAAGAAGCAGGGTGCGGTTACAGGCCGACGGCCAGATGCGCACCGGACGGGATATCGCCATCGCCGCTTTATTGGGGGCGGAAGAATTCGGTTTTGCCACTTCAGTCCTGATCGTTTTGGGATGCGTCATGCTCAGGCACTGCCATTTAAATAATTGCTCCTTGGGTATCGCTACCCAGGATGAAAACTTGTGCCGGAGATTCCATGGACAACCCGAATACATCGTGAATTATTTTCATTTTATAGCTCAGGAATTACGCGGGATCATGGCTGATCTGGGCGTGAAAACCCTGAACGAGATGATCGGCCGGACTGATCTTCTGGAAGTGGATGACGGAATTTTACCCTGGAAGGCAAAAGGGATCGATTTTTCCCGGATCCTTTACCGTCCGCGAATGCCGAAAGAAACCGGTAGATACTGCTTGATAAAACAGGATCACGGCATAGCCGGTGTTTTGGATTTAAAACTGATCGCCTTATCCGAGCCGGCTTTAGAAAGAAAAGAGCCGGTGCTTATACCTTCCCCCATTAATAACACCGATCGCGCTACAGGAGCGATGTTAAGCGGGAAAGTCTGCAGCATTTACGGGGAGGATGGTTTAGCCGACGGCGCTATCCACTGTAAATTTAAAGGCGTGGCAGGGCAGAGTTTTGGGGCGTGGTTGGCCAAAGGCGTGACTTTCGAATTGGAAGGAATGGCTAATGACTATGTGGGCAAAGGCATTTCCGGAGGCCGGATCATTATATATCCCGGCCAGGGGACGGATTACGCGGCCGAAGAGAACATCATTATGGGAAATACCGGTTTTTACGGGGCAATTTCAGGTCAGGCTTATATCCGCGGCGTCGCGGGAGAAAGATTCTGTATCCGTAATTCCGGTTTGCTGGCGGTGGTGGAAGGAGTGGGTGATCACGGCTGTGAATATATGACCGGGGGAAGAGTGGTGGTCCTGGGGCGGTCCGGGAGGAATTTTGCCGCGGGTATGTCCGGTGGAATCGCCTACATATACGATCCGGGCAGGGCATTTAAAGAAAAGTGCAATTTAGAGATGGTAGATTTGGAGCGGCTCGGCGTGGAAGACGTAAAGAATCTTTACGGCCTTTTACGCAACCACTTTCAATATACTCAAAGCCGCCTTGCCGGAAAGATCCTGGACAATTTTCCGCGGGAGGTCAGGAAATTCATCAAGGTCATGCCCCGAGAATATAAACGGGTATTAGAGATGAAGCAAGCGCAGGAGGAGCCTGAGTTGGCTGAGGTATTAGATGGGTGATATAAAAGGGTTCTTGAAAGTTAAAAGACAACCGGTAAAATACCGTCCGGTTTGCGAGCGCGTAAAGGATTATCGTGAAACGGCAATGTTGCGCAGCGAAAAAGACTCCGGTCTTCAGGCCTCGCGCTGCATGGATTGCGGCACGCCTTTTTGCCACTGGGGATGCCCAATAGGCAATTATATCCCGGAATGGAATGATCTGCTCTTTCGCGGGCAATGGCAGAAGGCGTTTACATTGCTCAGCGCGACGAATAACTTCCCGGAAATTACCGCCAGGTTATGTCCGGCGGCGTGCGAATACTCCTGCGTTCTGGGGATCAATGACGAGCCTGTGACGATCCGGCAGAACGAATTAGAGGTCATCGAATATGCCTTTAAGACCGGCCTGGTCAAGCCTAGGCCGCCCAGGAAACGCACCGGAAAGGAGATCGCGATTATCGGATCGGGTCCGGCCGGCCTGGCGTGCGCTGACCAGTTAAATCAGGCCGGGTATATGGTCATAGTTTTTGAGAAAGACCAGCGCATCGGCGGATTGTTGCGCTACGGCATCCCTGATTTCAAGCTGGAGAAGCAAATCCTGGACCGCAGGCTGGAGATTCTGCGGAAAGAAGGAGTTGTTTTTGTAGGCGGAATGCAAGTAGGCAAGGATTATCCGGCAGGAAATTTAATGAAAGATTTCTCCGCCGTCTGTATTGCCTGCGGATCCCGCGTGCCGAGGGACTTGAAGATCGAAGGCAGGCAGCTAAAAGGGATCCATTTCGCTTTAGATTATCTGATCCAGGCAAATAAAAGGTTGAGCGGCGAGAGAATAGCGATCGATGAATTGATCGACGCCAAGGACAAAAAGGTAGTGGTTATCGGCGGCGGGGATACCGGAGCCGATTGCACAGGAGTGGCCCATCGCCAGGGCGCGAAGCGAGTTGTCCAGATTGAGCTTTTGCCTAAGCCGCCGGAATGCCGGACGCCGGATTACCCTTGGCCAAGCTATCCTTTGCTTTACAGGACTTCAACCAGCCACGAAGAAGGCGGGATAAGGCAGTGGTCAGTCTCGACCAAGAAATTTACCGGCAGGAACGGCCGCGTAGAAAAACTTCTTTGCCAGAGACTCGCGCAAGAGCCGGGAGAAAAGGAATTTGAAATTGAAGCTGATCTGGTTATTTTAGCCTTAGGGTTTCTCCACCCTGAACACAGCGGTTTGACGCGGGATCTGGGCCTGGAATTTGATACCAAGGGCAATGTAAAAACAAACGAAGATTATATGACTAATATCGAAGGCGTCTTTGCCGCCGGGGACGCGCGCAGGGGCCAGTCACTGGTTGTTTGGGCGATTTCTGAAGGCAGGAGAGCGGCGGATCGCATCGATGGATATCTAAAAACATCGAGGCATGGTATTCAGGGGTGTTGACATCCTCTCCGGTTATGGTATATTTATGAGGGTAATTCAAGGCAGAACTTACCTGGTAAAACAAGGGCGTTTTTTTAAGGCCGGATCATCGGCAAAAAAGCGTCTTTTTTTTATGCATTGAGAGGCTATATGACAAAATACATATTCGTTACCGGCGGAGTAATATCAAGTCTGGGCAAAGGGATCGCTTCCGCCTCTATAGGCAAGATCTTGGAGTCCAGGGGGTTGAAAGTAACCATAATGAAGTGCGATCCCTATATTAACGTTGATCCCGGGACAATGAACCCGTATCAGCACGGAGAAGTTTATGTCACCGAAGACGGGGCGGAAACCGATTTAGACCTGGGCCATTACGAAAGGTTTGTCAGCGCCCAGATGACCAAATTCAACAACGTGACCACCGGCCAGGTATATAACGCGGTCATTTCACGGGAGAGGCGGGGGGATTATTTAGGTAAAACCATTCAGGTCATTCCGCATATCACGGATGAGATAAAGGAGCGGGTCAAAAAGCTGGCGCAAGTCTCAGCCGCGCAGGTGGTAATAGTGGAGATCGGGGGCACTGTAGGCGATATCGAAAGCCTGCCTTTCTTAGAGGCAGCCAGGCAGTTCAGCCTGGACGCCGGGAAAGAAAATGTGCTTTACATACACCTGACGCTGATACCTTATATAAAATGCGCCGGGGAGATAAAGACCAAGCCCACGCAGCATAGCGTAGGAACTCTCAGAGAGATAGGTATCCAGCCGGATATATTGATCTGCCGCACGGAGAAATCTTTATCCGATGAAGTAAAGGAAAAAATATCCTTATTTTGCAACGTGAGGAAAGAAGCGGTAATCGAAGCCAAAGATGTTGATACTATTTATCAGCTGCCGCTGGTTTTCAAAAATCAGATCCTCGACGAAATAATCTTGAGCCATTTCCATCTCATCTGTAAATTCTCCGACTTAAAGGAATGGGAAAGGCTGGTCGTGGAAAGAGCGCTGAACCCCAGGCATAAAGTCGCGATAGCCCTGGTAGGCAAATACATCAGCCTGCAGGATTCTTATAAATCGATCTATGAATCCCTGACCCACGCGGGGATCGAGAACGACGCCAAAGTGGAGATAAAGAAAATAGATCCCGAAGATATAGAAAAATGCGGCCCGGAAAAACTATTAAACGATGTTTCCGGCGTACTTGTTCCGGGCGGGTTCGGTTATCGCGGCATCGAAGGTAAGATCAAGGCTATAAGGTTCGCGCGCAAAAATAAGATGCCTTTTCTGGGCCTTTGCCTTGGCATGCAGTGTTCGGTGATCGAATTTGCCAGGAATGCCTGCGGCTTAAAAGAAGCGAATTCCACTGAATTTAAACCTAAGACAAAGTACCCCGTGATCAGCCTTTTGGAAGAGCAAAAGAAAGTCAGGGACTTGGGCGGCACTATGCGCTTGGGCGCGTATCCCTGCGTGGTCAAGAAAAATACGCTGGCGTCGAGGCTGTACAAGAAGTATTCAGTCCTGGAGAGACACCGCCACAGATATGAGTTTAATAATAAATACAAAGATCTATTGGAGAAGAAAGGGATGAGTTTTTCGGGCATATACGCCAACAAGGACCTCGTTGAGATAATAGAAGTCAAGGACCACCCTTATTTTATCGCGGTGCAATTCCATCCGGAATTTAAATCCAAGCCGGACAAGGCCCATCCCTTATTCAGCGGCTTCATCAAAGCTGCCTTAGGATCTCTTTAAGAAAATCCCGGGCTGATTTAACATAAAATATGGACGCAATATTAGCGTTAGAAGACGGAAAAATTTTCAGGGGCAGGTCTTTTGGGGCCGATGTAGAAAGATGCGGAGAAGTTGTTTTTAATACCAGCATGACCGGTTATCAGGAGATAATCACCGACCCGTCTTATAAAGGCCAGATCGTAGCAATGACATATCCTTTGATAGGAAATTATGGTATAGTCAAAGAAGACGATGAGTCAGGCCGGCCATTTTTGGAAGGGTTGGCGGTCACGGAATACAGTAAAATTGCCAGTAACTGGCGCAGCGAGAAAATACTGGAAGACTATCTTAAAGAGAATAAAGTCGCGGCTATCGAAGGCATAGATACAAGAGAGCTTACTCTGCATATAAGGCAGGCCGGCGCCATGAAAGCCGTCCTTTCCACTATTGACCTGGACGAAAAAAGCCTGGTGAAGAAAGCAAGGGATTCCGAAGGATTGATCGGAAAAGATTTGGTCAGGGAAGTAACCGGTAAAAGGGAAATTTTTTTTGAGGGGGGAAAAAATAAATATAAGGTAGTGCTCCTTGATTGCGGCGCGAAATCAAATATTGTACGGGAGCTTATAAAGAACGGATGCCGGGTCATCTCTGTTCCCGCGGGCACTCCCGCGGAGGAAATCTTAAGCGAGGAGCCTGACGGCGTGCTTCTTTCCAACGGCCCGGGAGACCCGGCCGCGGTCAAGTATGTAATAAATACGACTGCCGGATTAATAGGCAGGGTGCCGATATTCGGGATCTGCCTCGGCCACCAGATGCTGGGGCTGGCCCTGGGCGGCAGGACTTATAAGTTAAAATTCGGCCATCACGGAGCCAACCAGCCGGTAAAAGATTTGAAAACCGGGAAGGTGTCCATCACCGTGCAAAACCACGGTTTTTGCGTGGATATGGGATCATTGAATAAGAAAGACATAGAAATGACGCATATTAACTTAAACGATAATACTCTGGAAGGTATGCGGCATAAGAAATTGCCTGTATTTTCCGTGCAGTTCCATCCCGAAGCGGCTCCCGGGCCTCATGACGCTGTCTATTTGTTCGCGGAATTTACGGATATGATGGAGAATTGGCGTGCCAAGAAGAAAAGACATTAAAAAGATCTTGATCATCGGCTCAGGGCCCATCATCATCAGCCAGGCTTGCGAATTCGATTATTCCGGGACTCAGGCTTGCAAGGTCTTAAGGCAGGAAGGCTATAAAATTGTCCTGGTAAACTCAAACCCCGCTACGATCATGACCGACCCGGAGTTTGCCGACAGCACTTACATCGAGCCTTTGACGGTTGGCTCGCTGGAGAAAATAATCGCCAAGGAGAGGCCGGACGCGCTTCTGCCTACGCTCGGAGGGCAAACTGCCTTGAATTTGGCGGTAAAACTTTCGGAGGCGGGCGTATTAAGAAAATACGGTGTTAATACCATAGGCGCGAACATAAAGGCGATCAAAAAAGGCGAAGACAGGAAGTTATTCAGGGATTCGATGAAAAAGATCGGCCTGGATCTGCCAAAAAGCGGGTTCGCTTACGATTTAACACAGGCAAAGCAGATCGTACAAGAAATAGGGTTTCCGGTAATAATAAGGCCGAGCTTTACCTTGGGGGGCACCGGAGGCAGCGTTGTTTATAACGCGGAGGAATTTACAGAGTCGGCAAAGACCGGTCTTAGCGCAAGTATGATAGGCGAAGTCTTAATAGAAGAATCGGTTATCGGCTGGAAAGAATTTGAATTGGAGGTAATGCGGGATTCCAAAGATAACGTTGTAATAATCTGCTCCATTGAAAACTTTGACCCGATGGGGATACATACCGGAGACAGCATAACGGTCGCCCCCATACAAACATTGACCGACCGCGAATACCAGAAGATGCGCGACGCGGCAATCTCCTGCATAAGGCAGATAGGGGTGGAGACAGGCGGTTCAAACATCCAGTTCGCCGTGAACCCAAAGACCGGGCGAATGGTGATCATTGAAATGAATCCCCGGGTGTCAAGAAGCTCCGCCCTGGCCTCGAAGGCTACGGGTTTTCCGATCGCGAAAATAGCCGCAAAATTGGCGGTTGGCTATACCCTTGATGAGATCGCTAACGATATTACATTGAAGACGCCCGCGTGTTTTGAGCCCGCGATCGATTACTGTATAGTAAAGATCCCGCGATTTACGTTTGAGAAATTCCCTTCCGCGGACCCTACGCTGACAGTATCCATGAAATCAGTAGGCGAGACAATGGCGATAGGCAGGACATTCAAGGAGGCGCTGCAGAAGGCGGTCCGTTCGCTCGAGATTAAAAAATACGGCCTGGAAAGCGCCGTCTTTAAGGATTTACGGAATATAAAACCGCAGGGTGATCTTTTAGAATCTATTTATAAAAAATTACGTATACCCAATGCGGACAGGCTGTTTTACATCGGCGACGCGCTTAGATCGGGGATCGGTATAGATAAGATCAATGAGATCACCGCCATAGACCGCTGGTTCTTATACAATATAAAAGAAATAATAGACATGGAGAAGACGATACTGGAAAACAAAGATTCTATTACAAAAGAAATATTGGCAAAAGCAAAAAAATACGGTTTCAGCGACAAACAGCTTGCCGGATTATTGGACAGAGAGGAAGGCGAGATATACCGCCTGCGCAAATCCTTAGGCATTACCTCGGATTTTAAATCTGTGGATACCTGTTCGGGGGAATTTCAGGCCTACACCCCGTATTTCTATTCTACCTACAATAAATAAATAGCGAACGTTTTGCTTTTTCTTTACAAAGGGAAAGTAATATATTATAATGCTGCTTAATAATTAATCACATAAACGTCACATTATTATGGGAAAAATAGGTTTCGATAACGAAAAGTACCTTAAAGAGCAAACCGCCGCTATTGTAGACCGGGTCAAGAAGTTCGGGAATAAGCTTTACCTGGAATTCGGCGGCAAGCTTTGTTTTGATTACCACGCCGCAAGGGTCCTGCCCGGCTATGACCCGAACGTAAAAATAAGGCTGCTGCAGCAATTAAAAGATCAAATAGAAATCGTGCTCTGTATCTACGCCGGAGACATAGAAAAAGGCAGGGTCAGAGGCGACTTCGGGATAACCTATGACGCGGCTACCTTTAAGCTCATCGATGATCTAAGGAAATGGGGGCTGGATATACTTGCCGTAGTGATCACCAGGTTCGCTAACCAGCCGACGGCATCGATCTTTAAGAATAAATTAGAGCGCAGGGGCGTAAAAGTTTATTTGCATTACCCCATAGAGGGCTATCCCGCGAACATAGATTCGGTAGTCAGCGATAAGGGTTTGGGGTTAAATGATTACATCCAAACAAATAAGCCCATAGCGATAGTCACCGGACCGGGCCCGGGCAGCGGAAAACTGGCGACGTGTCTTTCCCAGCTCTACCAGGAGCATGCCAGGGGAATAAACGCGGGTTATGCGAAATTCGAAACCTTTCCGATCTGGAATATCCCTCTTAAACATCCCGTTAACGTCGCCTACGAAGCCGCTACCGCCGATATACTCGACTTTAACCTAGTTGACCCTTTTCACCTCAATACTTACAAAGAGGCGGCTATTAATTATAACCGTGACGTGGAAAGCTTCCCTATATTGAGACTGATATTGACAAGGATATTCAATAAAGGCGCCTACCGATATGGGGGTCAACCGCGCGGGTTTCGGGATCGTCGACGATAAGATCGTCCAGGAGGCCGCCAAGCAGGAATTGATACGCAGATACTTCAGATATAACGCTGAATACGTCTTAGGGATAGAGAAGAAAGAGACTGTGGACAGGGTCGTGCTTCTCATGGAAGAATTGGGGGTAAAAGTATCCGACAGAAAAGTTGTAGATGTGGCGAGGGCCGCGGCCGAAGAAGCGGAAGGCAGGTCCAAGGGCAGCGCCGGAATATATTGCGGCGCGGCTATAGAACTAAAGAGCGGGCGGATATTGACCGGAAAGAACTCCCCGCTTATGCACGCCGCGTCCAGCCTCGTTTTGAACGCCATAAAAGTGCTCGCTAATATTCCCGATGAGATCCACCTTCTATCGCCGCATGTAATAAACCAAATATCCAAATTGAAGGAGGGGGTTCTCGAAGCTGAATCCGAGAGCCTGGACCTGGAGGAGACGCTGATCGCGCTCTCCATCAGCGCTACAACCAACCATACCGCCGAGCTGGCGATGAAAAAACTTGTGGAATTAAAAGGATGCGAGATGCATATGACGCATATCCCCTCCCCGGGGGACGAGATCGGACTTAAAAGATTGGGCGTAAATCTCACTACCGACGGGAAATTCTCATCTAGAAACCTCTTCGTAACTTAATAATCATATAAAAACGGCTAATGCAAACGCTAAGGCGCAAGAATAAACTCAAATTTCTGCTCTTGGTTATGTGCCTTTTAGTTTTATGGCACGCGGGAAGGTACCTGCATATTGATACGCAAGGGCTGGAGAGTTCCCTCAACAGGTTCCCTTTCGTATATAGCGGCATGATCTACGTATTTCTCTACGTAATCATAACTTTTTTTATTTTCTTTTCCAAGGACATATTCTGGATCGCCGCGGCAGTGGCCTACGGCGCCTATCTAAGCACTTTGTTGATCGTGATCGGGGAGGTTATCAACGCTTTTATATTATTCCGCCTGGCCAAGTACCTGGGCAGGGGATTTGTTGAAAATTACGCGCGGAAGAAAGAGTGGAGATTAGACGACAGGCTGGCGGGCATCAATTCTTTTTGGCTTTTTATCGTCAGGCTGACGCCGCTCATACCTTACCGCTTTATGGATTTAGGCATAGGCCTCACCAGCATACCTTTCAGGCGCTATCTGCCGGCGGTACTACTCGCCACGCCGATAAGGGTCTTCTGGGTGCAATATATTCTCGCGGGGGTAGGAAAAAATATTTTTAATAATCCGGCGGCGCTGACGGCCTACTTTTCGGAAAATAAAGCGTTATTACTTTTTAGCCTTGTTTATCTTTGCCTGGCCGTCGTGGCGATTTTCAGGCTAAAGTATAAATTTTAAACCAACGATCCGAAACCGGGGGTACGGCTTATGGCGGTAAGAATAAGATTTTTAGGAGGCGTCGGGACAGTTACCGGCTCAAGCCATCTGATCACTACCGATAAATCCCAGGTATTGCTTGACGCCGGGCTTTTTCAGGGCCGCCGTGATGAGTCCTATAGTATAAATACCAGCTTCCAATTCAACCCGCGCAAGCTGGATGCCCTCATTTTATCTCACGCCCATATAGATCACTGCGGCAATATCCCCACTTTGATCAAGCGCGGGATGCGCTGCAGGATTTACTCAACATCCGCTACGAGGGATCTAGCCAAGCTGATGCTTGAAGATTCCGGTAAGATCCAGGAAGAAGACACAAGGTACGTCAATAAAATAAACAGGCGCCTGGGCCTGCCTTTGCGTGAAGCGTTATATACCAGGAAGGAAGCGCTGAAAGTCGGTTCGCGTTTTCGAGCCATACCTTACGGAACGCGTTTCTGCGCCGCCAAAGACATATTTTTCACATTTTTTGACGCGGGGCATATACTCGGCTCAAGCGTAATCGCTGTAGAGATAAAGGAAGCAGAGGGCAAAAGCGTAATGCTGGGTTACGCCGTTGACCTGGGAAGAAAGAACCTGCCCTTGCTTAATGACCCGGTGGTCCCTAAAGGGCTTGATTATCTGGTCCTGGAAAGCACATACGGCGGAAGGCTCCACGCTCCTATCGGCGAGGCAAAAGAGAAATTAAAAGAAGCGGTCAACCGGACGATCGCGAGGAAGGGGAAGATACTTATTCCCGCCTTTACCCTCGAGCGTACCCAGGAAATAATATTCTTTTTAGACGAGCTCCTTAAAGAAAAATCCATCGCTCCCGTACCTATATACGTAGACAGCCCGCTTGCGCTTGAGATAACCGACTTATTTTCCCATCACGCTGATTATCTCGACTCCGAAACCAGCCGTAATATGAGCCGCAAAGAAGGGCCTTTTGAGTCTTTGAGCTTAAGGTTTATCCGTACGCAGGAAGAATCCAAAGGGTTGAATAACGATAAAAGGCCGATGATCATAATCGCCGGCTCCGGGATGTGCGAGTCCGGCAGGATACTGCACCACCTTAAAAATAACATAGAGGAATCACGCAATTCCATATTGGTGGTAGGCTATATGGCGAAAGACACGCTGGGCAGGAAGATCGTCGAGCGCTCAAGGTTCGTGCGCATATTCGGCGTGGAACATGAGCTCAATGCCGAAGTCATAGTGATTAACTCTTTTTCCGGCCACGCGGATAAAAATGAACTATGTGATTTCGCTTTGGCGGCGAGCCCGTTAAAAAGGGTCTTTTTGGTCCATTCAGACCCCGAGCAGGCGCAGGCGTTGTCAGATGCCCTTAATGAGAAAAATATAAAAAACTATATTCCTTCAAAAAGGGAAGAAATATTGCTAAGTTAGAAGATGTGTGGTAGTATTACGGATAAACTAGGAGGAAAAAATGGCAGGCGGAAAATCAACACCAAAGAAAGACAAAATGCTCAAGGTTTCCAGCGGCACAATGGTCAAGTCCGGTCAGATCTTGCTAAAAGGGAAAGACTTTTATAAGGCGGGGATCAATGTCAAGGGTTTGGGCACATTGTTCTCGGGCTGCTCCGGCAAGGTCTATTTTACCCGCAAGAAAACCAGCCACGGAAAAGTCAGGACTTATTTGAATGTCGAACCTATTTCCGGAAAATCAGCCGAATAGGGCAAAGAAATACTCAAGCCTCAAGTATGCCCTGGCAATTATTGACACGGCGTACCTTGGAGCCGCGCTTTTTGTTTTTACCGCCTTCGGGTTTTCAAAGGCGCTGGGCACGCTGCTATTTAACTTTACGGGGAATTATTACGCCGTTATCCCTCTTTACCTTCTGGTAGCCTCCGTTTCTTATTACATTGTCAGCTTTCCCTTGAATTTTTATTCCTCTTACATTTTGGAGCATAAGTTCGGCCTCTCAAGGCAGACCGTCCGCGACTGGTGTAAAGACCAGGTTAAGGGAGGAATAGTTTATTATGTGATCACGCTCATCCTCATCGCCCTTTTTTATTGGGTATTGAACCATTTTACCGGCGGATGGTGGTGGATCATCTCTATCGCCTGGATATTCTTCAGCCTGATATTATCCCGCCTGGCGCCCATTATCATCATCCCGCTCTTTTTTAAATATAGAAAACTTTCAAGCGACAGCCTTAAGGAAAAGATCTTGAACCTAGCCGAGAAAATGAAGGTGAAAATATTGGACGTTTTCGAGATAGATTTCAGCAAAAAGACTTTAAAGGCAAACGCCGCTTTCGTGGGTATGGGCAAGACGAAGCGGGTGATCCTCGCCGATACATTAAAAGATAAATATTCCGACGATGAGATCGCGGTCATCCTGGCGCATGAATTCGCGCATTATAAGTTGAGGCATCTTTTTAAACTTATCCTTTTGAATTCGTTGGTTACGATACTCACCTTTTATTTTATATTCAAAACAAGCGGCGTGGTTTTAAGCCTTTTCGGGTTTTCTTCGCTTTCGGATGTCGCGGCGCTGCCGGTGGTGATGATGTACCTGGTCGCGTTCGGGATCATTACGCAGCCATTTCAGAATTTCATCAGCAGGCGCTTGGAAAGAGATGCCGACAGGACAGCGCTTTCAGTTACGGGATTGAAAGAGGCTTTTGTTTCTATGATGGAAAAGCTAAGCGCCCAGAATCTTGCCGACCGAAGCCCGCACCCTGTGATCAAATTTTTCTTTTTTGACCATCCGCCGATCGATGAACGCATCAATATGGCTAAAAATCAGGGACGCTCCTTATGAATATAACTTTCTTTGGCGCAATAAGTTATAAACGTTCATTTTCCATTTTGAATAATTGCCAATGGAATTTAAATTTTGGAAAATAAGAGTTCGTAAGTCATTATAGCTAAAAGGGTAATTTAATAAGGGAACGTCCCTGTTGGAGGATTGATGCTTAAAAAAGTATTTAGTTTGGCGGTTCTGAGTTCTTTTGTATTTTTGGTTTCAGGTTGCGCGGCTTTAGTTGGCGCGGCGATCAGCGCAGGCGCGGCTTACGGCATCTCGCAGGCATTTAAATAGAAGAGAGAAAGTCAAGAATAACCTTGGCGGCGCGCATGGCAGCGCCTTTTTCACCGAGTTGAGACTTAACTAAGGCCAGATCCTTCTTAATCCTTTCCCGCTCAGCAGCGTCCCCAAGTATACGCAAGACTTCCCGCGAGATCTCTTTCGGCTTAGCCTGGAATTGGATGAATTCAGGGACGATCTTTTTGCCAGCCACTATATTCACCATGCCAATATAAGGCAGTTTGACCTGGGGCCTGTAGAGAAAGTAATTCAGGGGGTTCATCCTGTAGATCACAGCCATCGGCTTTTGCATGATCGCCGTCTCCAGGGTAGCTGTGCCTGAAGCTACCAGGCAAAAGTCGGCGATGTTCAGGCAATCGTAAGTCTTTCCTTCGATGATCGTCAAATCTATATTTTTTTCCTCGACTATCCTGTCATAGGCGTCAAGTTCGACCTGTGAAGATTTAGCGATCACAAGCTGCGCATTTTTTACCCCTTTTATGATATGCCGGCAGGATTCCAGCATTATCGGCAGGATACGCTCAACTTCCTGTTTTCTTGATCCGGGCAAAAGAACCAGCGTGGTTTTGTTGGCATGAAGATCAAACCGGCGCATAAATTCATCTTTTTCAAGCGAAGGCTTGACTATATCCAGAAGCGGATGGCCGGTAAAAGCGGCCCTCACCCCGCGCCTTTCATAAAACTCCTCTTCGAATTTAAAGAGGACGACCATCCGGTCCACATAATCTTTTATGGTTTTAATGCGCCCCGGGCGCGAGGCCCACACCTGGGGGCTCACATAGTATATCACCGGTACGGACCTGTTTATTTCTTTGGCGAGCCTCAGGTTAAAACCGGAAAAATCTACCAGGATCACGGCATCCGGCTTTTCTTCCCTTATTTTATTAATGACCAGGTCTTTTAACGCAAGGAACCGGGGTAATTTTCTTAAAACGTCGAAAAGCCCCATCACCCCGAGATCCTTAATGTCGCTAAAGATGTTCGCTCCTGCTGCGCGCAGGATGTCCCCTCCTACGCCGGAAATTCTTATTCCATGGTCTATCTCGAGGATTTTTTTAGCGAGTGTTCCGGCGTGAAGGTCGCCGGATGCTTCTCCGCAGACAAAGAATAAATGCCTTATTTGCGCCATATCTGGTTTTGTATATCCAGGGCTACTTTAAGGGCCTGTCTGGCTACAGGGCCGGAAACCAGGGGTTCTTTATGGTGGGTTACCGAGTCGATGAAAGATCCCAGCTCTTTCTGCAGGGGCTGTTCTTTCTCTATAGGCAGGTCCTGCTTCGTTATCATAAAACCGCTCTTTTTATATACACAGGCCTTAGCTTCCTTGTAATCCAGCGATATATAGGTTCCCTCCTGGAATATCCGGATCTTACGCATTATTTCATCAGAGACCCGGCTGGCGGTAAGGTTTGCCACGCAGCCGTTCTCGAAACTTATCCGGCTATTGGCTATATCCTCAAATTGGGTAAGCACATTTACGCCGACGGACTCTATTTTCTTTACTTTGGAATTAACCAATCCCAAGATTATATCAATATCGTGGATCATGATATCCAGTACAGCTCCTACGTCCAGGGAGCGGTTTGGAAAAGGGGAAAGCCTGTGGCATTCGATAAACTTGGGATCTTTGATGATCCTTTTAGTGGCGGAAAAAGCGGAATTGAACCTTTCGATGTGGCCAACCTGGAGTATGAGCTTGTTTTTCGCGGCTAATTCTATTAAGGCATCGGCTTCTCTTAAGTCCGGCGTAAAAGGTTTTTCCACGAGGGTATGTATATTTTTATTTAGAAAGGCGGAAGCTACTTCATAGTGCAGGTTTGTAGGTACGGCAACGCTTATCGCGTCTACTTTGCCGAAAAGCTCTCTATAATCGGTATATCCGGGGACATTCAGCTCCCTGGATAATTCATTGACCCGGGCCTTATCCGTATCGCAAACCGCTTCCAGGGAGCAACCCTTGAGCTGGCTGTATATTTTGGCATGCAGGCTTCCCAGGTGGCCCACTCCCACCACTCCGACGCGTATATTAGGCATGAAACGATGATAGCAAATCGCACGCCGCGTTGCAACTAAAATTTCACGGCAGGCCGCCTTAGCGAAGCTGGATTTTCCCTAAAAAAAGTTGCAACTACGGCTCGACAAAAGCCAATTGCTATGATATAGTATTTCTTCAAGCCAGAACAAAATAATAGGAAAAAGTGAAGAATTATTCGCGATTATTCAAGTTTGCCAAGCCCTACTACGGAGAATTGATCCTATCCGGCATTTTTATGGGTATCGTTACCCTGCTGGACGTCTTCCGCTTAAGCGCGATAGTGCCCGTAGTGGACAGGGTCTTTACCAATAAACCCATAACTTTTACCCAGGGCAAGCTCCCGGTTTTTGTCGAGAATATCCTTACCCGCCTTAATTCCCTAGAACCCCTGAAGGTCCTTTATGTGCTGTTGATCGTAATGCCGGTAGCCCTGGTTATCCGGGCCATCTTTGAGTTTATGCAGTCTTATAGCATGTCTGATGTCGGCCAGAAGGTTATCCGTGACGTCAGGAATATGGTATACGACAAGCTGCATAGTTTATCCCTGGATTATTTTACCCAAAAAAGAAGCGGCGAACTGGTATCACGCATTACCAACGACGTAAAATTGATAGAAAACGCGGTTTCGTACGCCCTTACTGACCTGGTCTATCAGTCTTTCCAGGTGATTTCCTTTGCCCTGCTTACCTTCTTGATCAATTGGAAGATGGCCTTGATCTCCATAGTCGTTTTGCCTATGGTCATGATCCCGGTGATAGCGGTAGGAAAAATGCTGCGAAAACTAAGCAAGAGATCGCAGGAGAAGATGGCGGATATAAATTCACTGCTCGTCGAGAATTTTACCGGGGTAAGGATAGTACGCGCGTTTTGCGCCGAGGCCAGGGAGCTGGAACGGTTTAAGAGGCAAAACCACGATTATTACAAGATCGCCATGAAGTCCATAAAAAGGATGCTGATCCTGGGTAATGTCACGGAATTGATCGGCGTAGCTATGGCGCTTTTTATCATATATTACAGCGGCAGGCAGGTTATGGAAGGCGCGCTTTCTTTTGGGGCCTTCGCTTTGTTCATGGCCGCTCTTTTGTCGCTTATTAAGCCGTTTAAAAAATTAAGCCAGGTAAGTTCGATAATGCAGCAGGCCGTTGCGGCCAGCAGCCGGATTTACGAGGTACTGGATACTCCTCCCAGCATAAAAGAAGATCCGAACGCCCTGGAATTGGCTGATTTTAAGAACGACATCGTTTTCGAGGATGTGTGGTTCCGCTATGCGGAGCAGGATATTTTGAAGGGTGTAAGCATGAGAGTGAAGAAGGGGTCGGTTTTGGCGGTTGTCGGCCCCAGCGGCACGGGAAAAACCACTCTTGTGGACCTGGTCCCGCGTTTTTACGACCCAAGGGCGGGCAGGATCATGATCGACGGCATAGATATAAAAAAGCTTAAGCTTTGTTCCCTTCGCCGGCTTATCGGTATCGTTACCCAGGAGACCATACTTTTCAACGATACGATAAAAAATAACATTCTTTACGGCAAGCCTGAAGCATCCGAACAGCAAATAGAGGAGGCGGCTAAATCGGCTTACGCTCACGACTTCATTAAATATCTGCCCCAGGGATACGATACTATTATCGGGGACAGGGGGACAAAGCTTTCAGGGGGAGAGCGCCAAAGGATAGCCATCGCCAGGGCCTTATTGAAGAATCCCCCTATTTTGATACTGGATGAAGCGACCTCGCAGCTGGACACGGAGTCAGAGCGCATCGTCCAAGAGGCGTTAAACAAATTGATCACCGGCCGCACTACCCTCGTAATTGCCCACCGGCTTTCTACCGTAAAAGGCGCGGGACTTATAGTGGTCCTGGATAAAGGCAGGATAGTAGAACAGGGTTCTCACCAGGAACTTTTGAGCAAGGGCGGCCTCTACCAGAAGCTTTACTCAATGCAAGAAATAGAAAAATAGTTGCAAATAACGCATTAATATGATATATTTAAGTTTTACTTTGAGTAAAAAAGGGCGTTTTTAGGCCTATATTTAAAAAAAACCGATAAAACAGGAGGAAATACTTGGCTACTGAATTAATTAAAGAATTACTGGAAGCAGGTGTGCATTTTGGGCATAAGACCTCACGCTGGAACCCTAAAATGAAGAAATTCATTTTTGGGGAACGGAGCGGTATTTATATCATTGACCTGGAAAAGACCGAGGAATGCATAAATAAAGCCAGGGATTTCCTGCTGGAGATAACCTCAAAAGGGGAGGTTGTCCTTTTTGTGGGCACAAAACGCCAGGCCCAGGAAGCGGTATTGCAGGAAGCGCTGCGCTGCGGTATGTATTACGTTACCGAACGTTGGCCCGGAGGCATGCTTACTAACTACGCGACCATAAAAAAGAGCATTAATCGTTTGAAAGACATTGAAAAGATGAAAGAGGACGGCACTTACGAAAAGCTGACCAAGAAGGAAGTCGCCCGCCTGGAAAAAGAGCTCGGCAAATTAAAAAAGAACTTTGCCGGTATTGTCCAGATGGAGAGGATGCCTAAAGCGATATTCGTGGTGGATACAAAAAAAGAAGAAACCGCGGTAAAAGAAGCCAAGAGGCTTGGAATACCCGTGATCGGCCTTATCGATACCAATTCGAACCCTGACCTGATCGCTTATCCTATCCCCGGTAACGATGACGCTACTAAATCCATTCACGCTGTGACCCGCCTGCTTGCGGACAGTGTCATAGAGGGGCGGAAGAGATTTTTGTCGTATCTATCGCAGGAAGGCGTAACGGTCAAGGCGCAGGAGAAAGAAGACGCTCCGGCAGTGCTTCCCGAGGAAGAGGTGGGAATAAAAGAGATCGAGGAGATCGTTGAAACAACGGAGCCATCTACGGAAGAAGGAAAGCCCGGGAAAAAAGCGCGTGTAAAGCCGGGCGAAACAAAGGGAAAGCCGAGAAAGTGATAATAGGGGTAAAAACACGAGGTTTAACCATGAAGATATCAGTAGGAGCAGTTAAGGAGTTGAGGGAATTGACTTGCGCCAGTATTATGGATTGCAAGAAAGCCCTTCACGACGCCGATGGAGACGTGAAAAAGGCTGCCGAGCTTTTGCGTAAACGCGGCCTTGAGATAGCTAAAGGCAAGGAAAAGAGAGCCGCCAAGGAAGGCAGGATAGAAGCTTATGTCCACCACGGCAATAAAATAGGCGTGCTGCTTGAGGTTGATTGCGAAACGGATTTCGTCGCCCGAAACAGCGATTTTTGCCAGTTTACCAAGGATATCGCCATGCAGATCGCGGCTTCCTGCCCGGCCTATTTGAAAAAAGAGGACGTGCCTGAGGAGGTCATCGGCCAGCATAAGGATAAAGAAATGTTTTTCAAGGAAAGCTGCCTGTTGGAGCAGGCCTTTATCAAAGATCCCTCCATTTCTATAAAGGATTATCTGACAAGCTTGATCGCGAAGATAGGTGAGAATATAGTGGTCCGGCGTTTTCAGCGCTATAAAATCGGCGAATAATGTCTCATCATTGCGTCTATAAAAGAATAGTCTTGAAATTAAGCGGTGAAGCCCTTCAGGGTAAAAAATCCCACGGTATTGACCACTCTGTTCTAGTTTCTATCTCCCGTCAAATAAAGGAAATCAGGAATCTGAATGTCGACGTAGCGGTGGTCCTGGGCGCGGGAAATATTTTTCGCGGCCAAGAGAATACCGCTTCGCGAGGGTTGAACATGGACAGGTCGGTCGCGGATTATATGGGCATGCTGGCCACCGTCATCAACGGCCTTGCCCTGCAGGATGTTTTGGAAAAAATGGATATGCCTACGCGCGTTATGACCGCCATCGAGATGGAGAGGATCGCTGAGCCTTATATAAGGCGGCGGGCGATAAGGCACCTGGAAAAAGGCCGCATAGTCATATTTGTGGCCGGGACAGGCAACCCCTATTTTACAACCGATACTACCGCAGCCCTCAGGGCGATGGAAATAAACGCGGACGCTATATTGAAGGCGACCAAAGTGGATGGTGTTTATTCCGCCGACCCGATGAAGGTAAAGAGCGCCCGGAAATTCGACAGGTTAAAGTATATCGACGTACTGAAGAAAAGGTTAAAGGTTATGGACGCCACAGCCGTGAGCCTTTGTATGGATAATAAGCTTCCCATTGTAGTCTTTAATCTCACCAATGAGGGTAATATACGCCGCGTTATATTGGGCGAAAAAATAGGCACCGTAGTCAGAGAATAAGCGGAGGTCCGTATGACTGCCAGGGAAATTCTGCATAATAA
>Ga0265297_10005583_pt1 | contig 19009 bp, 17 predicted proteins | sample Munlanlwell13791_FD_192502 | JGI IMG/M metagenome (GOLD analysis project Ga0265297, IMG submission 192502) | Leachate microbial communities from a municipal landfill in Southern Ontario, Canada - Leachate well 137-91 | ecosystem: Engineered > Solid waste > Landfill > Unclassified | place...
TCCATCTTCCTTATATTTTTTCAAAAGGAAATGCGTTGCGGTGCCTCTGATATTTTCAAGCGGGGCTAATTTTTCCGCGACAAACCTGGCAACCGTATGCAGATCCTTGCCCTCAACGATCAATAATAGATCATATGTCCCCGAGATAAGGTAACAACTGGCAACCTCAGGAAAAGAATATATACGCTCGGCAATCTTATCAAAACCCAGGTCTTTTTGCGGGATAATATTCACTTCGATTAATGCCCGCACACTGGAATCCGTATCTTTGGCCAACTCATTATTTATGACCGCTTTATAACGCAAGATTATTCCTTCTTTTTCCAGTTTTTTTATCGCATCCTTTACGCTCTGCGTTTTTTTCTTGAGCATTTTCGCGATCTCTTCCGGGGTCGTGCGCGCATCCTTCTCCAATATCTCTAATATCTCGTCCATTTTACCCTCCTCGATTTAAAGATAACAAATCTTAGGCCCCTGCCTTTTATGCTCGGAGCTCTTTACCATCGAAGTTATCTTCTTTAATTTAGCTTGTGGAGCTACCTGCTTCCTTTTATTCAAAAGCCGCTCCAATATATCATCCAATTCATTATAGGTAACACCCATTTCGCCTTCATCGGTCTGGCCCGGCCAAAGGCCTGCAGTAGGAGGTTTAGCAATGATATTCTCGGGGACTCCTAATTCTTGAGCTAATGCCCTCACTTGCCTCTTCAATAAAGCGCCAATAGGCAATAAATCCGTTGCCCCGTCACCATGTTTAGTAAAATACCCCACCATTAACTCTGATTTGTTCCCTGTGCCGCAGACCAGATAATTAAGCTGATTCGCAAAATAATAGAGAACCATCATCCGTAAGCGCGGTTTAATATTTGCCCTGGATAGGCTATTAGCCTTAGGTAAAATACCCGTTATATTATCGTATATTTTTGAAAGATCGATGACCTTTAATTTTATACCCAACTTCCTGGCGACTAAGCTCGCGTCTTTTAAATCCTGCGCATGGCTATGGCAGGGCAAAACTAAGCCCAAGACCCTGCTCTTGCCGACTGCCTCTTTAGCTAAAGAGGCTGCCACCGCAGAATCCACTCCGCCGCTTAGGCCCAAAACTATACCTTTTGCCCCTGCTTCTCTTACCTGTCTCTTCAACCAGGCAATAATTCTTTTTTTCATAACTTATATATAATACAACACGCAAAGCCCAGGGTCAAGGGCATATTAAGGCAGGGGCTAACGATGCGCGGCGCCAAACTCCTCGATTACCCGTAGCATCTCTTCTTTAGTCTTGGCATGGCAGGCTTTTTCTCTGAATACCCTCACTACGCGGAATCCTTTTGTATACCAGGCAAAAAATTTGCGGAACACTACTACGCCGATCCTTGTGCCATGATAATCAACGCAGGCGTTTAAATGGCCGACCATCACTTTAACCACTTCATTCAGTTCGGGCCGCTGGATTACCCGGCCGTTTTTCAAAAACGCGGATATTTCTTTGAATATCCAGGGGTTTCCCAACGCCCCGCGCGCGATAGCCACCCCGTCGCAGCCTGTCTCCTCGAACATCTGTTTGGCTAAAACAGCAGAGAAAATGTCGCCGCTGGCGATTACCGGGATCTTCAGGGCTTTTTTTACGCTCCTGATCGCTTCATAATCCACCTTGCCGCTGTAACCTTGCGCTCTTGTCCTGCCATGGATAAATAAAGCGCTGATACCCGCCTCTTCGGCATAAAGAGCGGCTTCCCGGGCATTGACAGAATTTTCATCCCAGCCGCTGCGTATCTTTACCGTAACCGGCACCGAGGAATTTTTTACCACTACCTTCAGTAATTCTTTTAAACGCTTCGGCTCCCGTAAAAGGGCTGCGCCCTCCTGCCTTGCCACAACTTTCCTTGCCGGGCAGGCAGCGTTGAAATCCAAAATATCAAATTTATATTTCTTTAGTACTTCTAAGCCACGCAGGATAAAACGCGGCTCTTTGCCTAAAATCTGCATACCTAAAGGCCGGTCGCCGGCCTCCGTAGAAAGCATAAAGCTCGTCCTTTTGCTCTTGTAACTTAAAGAACGCACATTGAGCATCTCGATAAACGCCAGCTCGCAGCCGAATTTACGGTTAAGCATACGGAAAGGAAGATCGCTTACTCCGGCCATAGGAGCAAGAATAAAAGGAGAGGATAATTTTAAACTGCCAATTTTAAGCATGGCAGGCACCGACGCATACGCCGCAGATATATTGATCGACCAAACGTTGTTTTTGGAATTCTTTCAATTTTTCAAAGCATTTTAGATGATCGAAACTAACCGCATCAATACCGATCGCCTGTGCAGGGCAGGCAGCAACGCAACGCCGGCATTCTTTGCAATCTTCTTTAACCGGTTTATCTGTCTTAAGCGGCATATCGGTCAGAATAGAGGCCAGGCGAAACTGGCTGCCGATTTTTTTATTTACCAATAAATTATTCCTCCCTATCCAACCCAGTCCGGCCAAAAACCCGACAGCCTTATGCGAAAGGTGGGCTTTTTGTTTCTGCCAATCCAAAATCTGCGAAGCAGGTATAGGTATAGCGATATAGCCTTTCTCCTGTATATAACTACATACCCTTAGCGTTAGCTGGTCGAGAAATGTATTCAAGCTGCGGTAGTGATGAAAATATAAACGCGTGGGGCTGGAGGATATTTCTGACAATACGCCCTGCGATAGCCTTGCCCCTATACTTATAGCATTGTCTACTTTTTCAATCGTATTGGCAGCCAACAGAAAATCTTTTTTTATTCCACGGATATCGGCAACGCCGAATAAATCCGCGCCGAGGCCATTGCACAATTTTTTTACGGCTAAGTAATTTTTCTTTTTATCCATTAAACTTCCTTAAAAAAACCATTAAAATTGAAATTGCCGCCGGAGTAACCCCGGAAATGCGCGAGGCCTGGCCTAAATTAAGCGGCCTGAATTTATTTAATTTCTCCTTTATCTCGCGGGAGAGGCTGGGAATAGTCGCATAATCTAACTCTATGGGTAGCTTTATCTTCTCAAGGTTCTTAAATTTTTCTACTTCCGCAAGCTGCCTCTGGATAAATCCGCTATATTTTACCTCGATTTCCACCTGGCGCAAAGCAAATTCGGGGATATTTAAATCTACGCCCTCCAGCGCCATTAAATTTTCTAAAGTCACCTGCGGCCTCTTTAAGATCTCCTCTAAACTGACCACCTTCTTTATAGGCGATGTTCCTAAACCGGCTAATTGAGCATTAACTCCTGCCGTAGGCTTCAAATGGGTTTTATGCAAAAGGCTGAATCCTAATTTAATAGCCTCGAGCTTTCTTTCTATTTTTTGATAATCTTTATTACTTACCAGGCCTAAATCATAACCTGTTTTTGCCAAACGTATATCTGCGTTGTCCTCGCGTAAAATCAAACGGTATTCAACGCGCGAAGTAAACATCCGGTAGGGCTCGAGCGTCCCCTTGGTAGTCAGATCGTCTATCAAGACGCCTATGTAACTAGAGGCGCGATCTAAAATAAGCGGCCTTTTATTTTTAACGGCTAAACCGGCATTGATCCCGGCAACTAACCCTTGAGCCGCTGCCTCTTCGTAGCCTGTCGTGCCGTTGATTTGGCCGGCAAGATATAAATTTTTAATCAATTTTGTCTCCAGGGTGGGAAAAAGCTGCGTCGGCTCCACAACCGTATGTTCTATCCCGTAACCGAAGCGGATCACCCGGGCGTTTTCTAAACCCTCGATGGAATGCAGGATTTCCAACTGGACATCCTCGGGCAGGCTCGTCGATAGGCCGTTGGGATAAACCTCGGATGTATCGTAACCCTCCGGCTCTAAAAATACCTGGTGCCTCTGTTTATCCGCGAACTTGACAACTTTGTCTTCTATGGAAGGGCAATAGCGCACGCCGGTAGCTTGGATTTTTCCGGCATAAAGCGGCGAGCGGTCTAAATTCTGGCGTATGATCTGGTGCGTGTTCTTATTCGTATAAGTAATATAGCAAGGGACTTGTTCTTGCGTAATCTTTTCGGTAGAAAAAGAAAATGGCCTTGGCGGCTCATCGCCCTTCTGGACAATGAGCTTGGAAAAATCTATGGAATTTTTATCCAGGCGCGGGCAGGTCCCGGTTTTAAAACGCAGGAGATTAAACCCCAGCTCTTTTAAATTCCTCGCTAAACCGACTGAAGCGGGTTCATTGATCCTGCCGCCGCTCTTGTGTTCCAGGCCCACATGTATAAGGCCGTCAAGGAATGTCCCGGGAGAAATTATCACACAAAGAGCGCTGATTTCCTTGCTATCGCCTACAACCACTCCCCTGGCAACATTATCTTTAACCAATAACCTGCTTACTTCTTTCTCTTCTATAAAAAGATTCTTCTGTTTCTTGACCCTCTCATACATATAATTCCCATACATCTCTTTGTCTATTTGCGCCCGCGAAGACTGCACGGCCGCTCCTTTAGAAGCATTGAGTATCCGGAATTGGATCCCGCAGGCATCTGCTGCATGCGCCATTTCACCGCCTAAGGCATCGATCTCTTTGACTAGCTGGCCTTTGCCTACGCCGCCAATAGCGGGATTGCAGCTCATCAGGCCTACAGTCTTAATGTTTAAGGTAAGCATGAGGGTCGAGCAACCCATCCGCGCCGAAGCCAGCGCAGCCTCAATGCCAGCGTGACCGGCACCAATGACTATACAATCATATCTATCCATAATCTAAATTTTTGAGTTTTTGATATTGAAAATTAATCCGAGGCGGATTTTACAAGGAGAGGCATGATATCCTGCCCGCGCAGTTCGCCGATGGATCCCAGGCGGGCTGCCTTTTCAGAAAAACTTAGACTGCCATCGGGCTTGATATTACCGCCTGATACCAATAATGGCACAGGGTCAGCTGAATGCGCCTTGATGGCGCAGACAGTGGAATGATCTGCTGTTACTGCCAGAATAGTATTGGCAATATCCAATTTCGGCAATAAATTGCCGAAGAAATACTTATCGATATAATCGATGATCTCTTTCTTTTTCCGGAAATCACCGTCGTGGGCCGGCTCATCAGGGCCTTTGATATGGACATAGATCCCGTCGTATTTTTTTATCGAATCCAACGCCACCTTAGCCCAGATCGGATAATCCACATCCAAGTGCCCCGTAGAATCAGGAACGGCGATTATATCTATGCCCGTTAGAAGCGCAATGCCTTTTTCTACCGGCATCTGCACAAACGAGCCGAATTCCAAATTATAGACACTCTTTATATCGGGAAATTTAGGCAGATGGTCGCCGGCATCGCGGGAGAGGATTATATTGCCGGGCATTTTGTTTTCTGATATGCGCTTCTTATTCACCGCTGCCTCATTTAACACTTTATGCGATTCGCGCGTAAATTCATTTAAAAAAGCTGCCGCTGCTTTGGCTTCCGCGGAATTTTCATACCCGGGCATAGGCACTGATTCAGCGACCAGATTTTCAAATTTTTCCTTGGCTACTCCAAAGACGCCTTCGCGGTCATAAGCCGGGTCAGTATTAGTGATCCAGCCGGATAATTTAGAACGCACGCCCCGGATGACCAAAATCCCCCTGTGGCCGATAGTATTTTTGAATTCAAAAGTAGCGCCGGATAAAGTAACTTTAGCATTAATTTCCTTAGACAGGGCAGTAGCTTCCTCGGTAGTCAGATTCCTTCCCACCCGGCGGTCTTTGATGGTCTTGCCGTCTTCGGCTACAGTAGCGAAATTTACCCGGAAGGCTACATCCCCGTCGTTGACAGTCAGGCCCTCCGCAAAAGATTCCAACGGCCCCCGCCCGGTATAATATTTATGCGCGTCATAACCCAAGAGGCTGATTACCGCAATATCGGATTCCGGGGCAATACCTTTTCCTACCGGATAAACTAAACCAGTCCTGCCTTTTTGGGCGAGGCGGTCCATATTCGGGGTAAACGCTGCTTCCAAAGGAGTCTTATCACCTAATTCCTTAATGGGTAAATCGCCTAAACCGTCTAAAACTACATATATTATTTTTTTCATATTAACATTTAGAGAAACCGCAGGCATGGCACTTCTGGCATCCTTCTTCGTGCCGTAATGCCCCGCCGCAATCCGGGCATACGCCTACGATATTTCCGTGATCATCGAAATCCGTGATTACAACAGGCTCGTCTTCACGGGAATGCTTCATAGCTATAGGCGTAGTCTCTACAGGTACTTTAATTTGGTTATTGACTAACCTCTTTTCTATCACGCGGGCAATAGCATCGGCGCAAGAGAATATTCTCTGGCCTTTCTCCCAGGAAGGGCTGGGGCAGCGGATATTGCGCAATTGCTCAATAATAGACTTTACCTCGATACCGGCACGAAAAGCCAAAGACACTAACCTGCCTATAGCTTCAAGCTGGGAGGCAGCGCAACCGCCGGCTTTTCCCATTTGGGTAAAAAGTTCGAAAGGTTCGCCTTCTTCATCCACATTTATCGTCACATACAAATTGCCGCAACCCGTGGCGACCTTAGTCGTGGTGCCGATAATTACCTCTGGCCGGGGACGAGGGGCAATCTCTCTTCTCGTATCAAAATCTTTAGCTTGCGGCTTTTGCTCTTTGTGGCCGACATTCAAAACCTGTTCTTCACGGCTCTTGTCACGGTATATGGTAATACCTTTACAGCCCAGCTCATAAGCTAAGATATAACTCTTACGCACATCTTCGATATTCGCTTCGTGAGGAAAGTTTATAGTCTTAGAGGTGGCGTTATGCACGTATTTCTGGAACGCCGCCTGCATACGTACATGCCACTCAGGAGATATATCATGAGCAGTAACAAATATTCTTTTTATATCTTCGGGTATACCTTCGATATCCTGGATAGAAGTGCTTTCGGCAATTTTCTCCATCAGTTCCCGGCTATAAAAACCTCTATCCTTTGCCATTGCTTCAAATAAAGGATCTACCTCTACCAATTTGTCATTATCCATTACATTACGGTAATAAGAAATAGCAAATAGCGGCTCGATACCTGAAGAGCAGGGGCCGGCAATGATACTGATCGTTCCGGTCGGGGCAATAGTGGTTAAAGTGGCGTTACGCATCTTCGAAGAATTATCTTTTTTATCGTAGATACTGCCCTTAAAGGCCGGGAACGTCCCCTTCTCTTTGCCCAGCTCTAAGGATTTCTTATTTGCCTCGTCTAAAATAAATGACATTACTTTTTCCGCCAAGGCGACTGCTTCATCGCTATTATAAGGAATGCCCAGACGGATTAAAAGAGTCGCCCAGCCCATTACCCCTAAACCTATCTTACGCGTGCTCTTGGTGGCTTTTTCTATTTGGGCCAGGGGGAATTTATTCACGTCGATAAGATTATCCAGAAAGTGCACAGCCAGATGCGTTACTTCCTTCAAATTATCCCAATCGATTTCCGGGCGCGATCCGGATTTCTTATACATCACTGCTAAATTTATAGAGCCGAGATCACAACTCTCGTAAGGTAAAAGCGGCTGTTCTCCGCAAGGATTGGTGCTTTCGATATTGCCTAATTTCGGCGTGGGATTATACTGATTGATCCGGTCGATAAAAATTATCCCCGGCTCGCCGTTTTTATGCGCCTGTTTTACTATCAGGTCGAATACTTCTTTGGCAGGAAGGCGTTTTACTGTCTTATGCGTGTGCGGATCGATCAGGTCCCAGTCTTGGAGCGCTTTTAGCTTATCCATAAAAGCGTCGGTAACAGCGACGGAAATATTAAAGTTGGTAATCTGCTTATTGTCTTCTTTGCAGGTAACAAATTCCAATACATCGGGGTGGTCAATCCTTAAGATGCCCATATTCGCCCCGCGGCGCGTGCCTCCCTGTTTTACGGCTTCAGTCGCAGCATCATAAACTTTCATGAAGGAGACCGGGCCTGAGGCGATCCCGCCGGTGGTCTTGACCACTGCGTTCTTCGGCCTGAGGCGGGAAAAAGAAAATCCGGTGCCGCCGCCTGATTTGTGTATGAGGCTGGTGACTTTCAATGTTTCAAATATCGATTCCATAGAATCATCGATAGGGAGCGTAAAACATGCGGAGAGCTGCCCGATCTCTCTGCCCGCGTTCATTAAACATGGAGAATTAGGTATGAATTCGAGTTCGGTCATGATGCGATAAAAAGCATCTCTTAACTGTGAAACTTGTTCTTCTGTTTTGCCGTAGCCTTTATCCGCCAGGGCGATCGCATCCGCTACACGCAGAAACATTTCTTCAGGCGTTTCAACAGGCTTGCCTTGTTCGTCTTTCTTCAGATATCTTCGCCCTAATACCTTCAGGGCATTCTCTGATAATTTTAGCGCCATTCTTTCCCTCCACTAGTTAGATTAAAAATAATTATAACTGTCGCATTTCTACTTGTCAAGAAAAAAATACAATATATGGTATTATTTGATTTTTAGAGCACAATAAATTGTATTTACCCTCTAAGTTGATTTGAGAGGCTGGCAAGACTCCCTGATTATTAATTCCGCAGGAAGAAATATTTTCTTTACCTTGGATTTTTTTTCCGTCATCAAACGGTTTAATTCCTTGACGCTCTCCTCTGCCATTCTAATCAAAGGCTGCCTGACCGTCGTTAAAGCCACAGGGCCATAAAGGCCGGAGGGATTATCGTCAAATCCCACGATAGATAAATCACGCGGCAGTAAACGGCCTAATTCTTTTGCCACTGCCATTACTTCAAGGGCCATAGAATCAGAAGCAACAAATACCGCAGTGGGAGGATTAGGCATCTTCAGTAATTTTTCTGCTGCCATCCGGGCCTGGCCGCGCGAATAATCTGTCTTAAATATTATGTCTTCGGAAAGCGCAATATTTTTTTTCTTTAATGCGCTCTTGTACCCTTCGAAACGCTGCGCTGCCGCCTGGGTGACTAAATCGCCGCTTATATGCGCGATCCTTTTATGCCCCAAACCGATCAAATAATTTACTGCTGCCTCGGCACCCCCGATATTATCTATGGCAATACAGCTGACCTCTAAATCTTCGACGTAATTATTGAGCACTACGCAAGGGATACCCCGCGATAAGGCATCTTCAAGCTGGTGGCGATTGCCAATAACATCGGCAAAAATAATTCCCCCCACTCCCCTTACGCTAAGAATAGAACGGACATCTGTGATATGCAAAAGCAGGTCTAACTTCAATGCTTCGCAGAGCGTGCCTATACCGCGGATCAACTCCAGGGCATAAAAAGAATAAAATATGCCTTCATAGCGCGGCATGATCAATGCTACTTCATTGGTTTTGCCTGTGGCCAGCCGCTGGGCAAATATAGAAGGCTGAAACTTAAGCTGTTTGACAGCATCCAGGACCTTGACACGGTTCTTCTCTTTAACTGAAGTGGCTTTGTTTATTACGCGCGAGACGGTAGTAATGGATACTCCCGCAAGGCGCGCAACATCTTCTATGGAGGGGATGTCGGAGGGTCTCTTTTTGATGTGTACCATTTATAGATATATATTAAGACGAATTTATTTAATCGTATCGCCGATACTAATCGAGCCGGTTTGGGCCTTTATGTCACAGGCTGCAATATCCGGGCGCAGCTGTATGACTTCAACAGTAGCGATTTCCTTATTATTATTCTTGTACACCTTAAAAGAATCGCCCAGTTTTACGCCTGCTTCTTCGCCCAGGTCAATAATTACAAAATTACTCTCTTGTTTTACGCTTAGGATTTTGCCTGATAAGCCTATAGAAGAAACAGACCTTACTGTTGGTGTTTTAGGGCGCACTACTATAGCCGGCAACTCTACCGCGCCTTTATTCTTAGCTTCGGCCATTTCTGTTTCTGACTTATACGCTGCAGCCTCCAGCTTCTTCTTGAAACCACCCATCTGTGAAATATTTTCCTGTACCAATGAATCCATCACGCGCAACTTATTTTCTAATTCTGATTTCTCTTTTTCAAACGAAGCGACTTTATTATCCATACCCGCAAGTTTGTTTTCCAAACTTATTTTCTGATTATTCAGACTATCCGATTGCTTTTTAAGCATAGCGTTTTCATTCTTTAAAGTAGATAAGCCATTTTCTAAATTCCCCTGCATCTGAAACTTATCGTTCTTTTCTCTCACTAATTCCTGGGCCAAATTATCCAGTGACTTCTGATTGTATTCTAATTGCCGTTTTAACTCTTGTTTCTCGCTATCGAGGCTCTTCATCTGGAGCTCCAGCGCAGTTTTATCCTTCTTGAGCTGTTCATTATTTAAACCCAGGCTTTTTAGTTTCTCGCTGATATTGCCTAACTGCACTTCCAGGTTAGCTTTTGCCTTTAGAACACCAGCCCAATAAGCATCATTTACAACCGGTAAAGAAACAGACTTTGTTTCCTGCACAGCAGGAATACCAGTTATAACAGCCGGTTGCATCTGCTGCTGGCTTTGAGCTTTTAATTTACGCGCCAAATCTTCTTTTTCCTTGCCTAGCAAATCAATCTTTTTCTGTATTTCGTCTTTATCGCGGGTAAGCCTCTCTACGTCTTTTGATAAGCTACTGATTTTATCCTTAAGATCCCGGTTATCCTTAATGCCCTCTTCGACCTTGCTGCTTAAAGAGGCATTCTCTTGTTTTAATATGTTCCTGTCCCGCTCTATCTCGATTTTAGAATTATAAACCTGCCAGTTGAGAAAAAGGCTGACTAATAATATGCCTGTAAGAGCCAGTATAATAAATTTTGTCTTGCCTTCCATCAGGCCTCCTCTATTATTACAATTGGGCAAACACTTTCTCGATCACCAGGCTTGCCGAACCTAAAGCCACGGCGTTCTCCCTTAATTGAGAATATACGATCTGCAAGTCATCCGTAGTCTCACGGAAAGCCCATTCTCTTACTGTCTGGTTTACTTTATTTAAAAAATCTTCTCCTGCCTCTTCCAGCCCCCCGCCGATAACTACTACCTCGGGGTTCAGCAGGTTTACCAAAGCCGCAATCTTGATCCCTAATCTTTTAGCGGCGGTATTAAAAGCAGAAACCGCGATATTATTTCTTGCGCGGTTGGCAATAAAGACGCTTTTTAGATCCAGGTTATCCATATTGCTTGCGGTAAGTTGAAAAAAATCTTTTGCTGCCTCTTTGTCATTGCTTAAATTTGCCTTAATTTCTTCGATAATCCCCAGGTCTATCTCGGAACGCTTGAGAAAACACCCCTGCGCTGTTTTACAGTTCAGGAGATCGGCTTCTTTATAATTATATATCGATGTCTCTCCGGCATAACCGTGGCTGCCTGTGTAAAGTTCGCCATTGGCCATTATGCCGCAGCCCACCCCGGAGAACATGTAGATGATATTTTTTACGCCATGCGCCAAGTCCAGCCAATATTCGCCGAAACAAGCGCTTGTCGCATCATTCTCGATTAATACAGGTAAATTAAATTCCTTTTCAATCAAGTCCCTTAGGGGTAAATCCACCGAGGCATAAGTATAATAATTACCCATTTTCTGCGGCCAATGTATGGAGCCGTCGTTTTTATTCACTAAACCGGCAATGCCTACGCCGACGCCTTTTATATTAGTAGTGTATTCTTTGGAACGCCGCAGGATCTCGCGGATAATAGCCAGTAAAGCTTCAGTGACTTCTTTGACCGAAGCGCCGGGCTTGGCGACTTGCGTCTTGGTAATGATATTGCCTTTTAAATCTACCAGGAGCCCTACCATATTCATCAGGTTTAAACCCGTCCCGATCACAAAACCCGCCTGGGGATTTAAATCTAAAAGGACTGGCCTTCTTCCACCTTCGGAAATATCCAGTTCCTTCTCATATACGACACTCTGCCTGATAAAATCGTCGATATAGTTAGAAATGGTAACTACATTCAGGCCCATCTCTTTGGAGATATCCGGACGGCTGACTGGCCCGCGCCGTCTTAAGATCTCTAAGATGTCGATATTACGTTTTTCCTTTTCGGTTAACGTCTCTTTTTGGAAGTTTATTGAACGCATAGGTTAAGTTTGTGTTTCTTATGAGGGGTGTGTTTGTTTATTTTATACTACTAAATAGGATACAAGTCAAGAATTAAAACTTTTTTTAAGCGGGCTTTGATAATTTTTCCCTTACCAAGTCGCTGACCAACTTACCATCTGCGCTACCGGCTGTTTTTGCCGCGACCTCTTTCATCAGGCGGCCCATATCTTTCATGCCTGAAGCGCCGGTTGACAGGATAGCCTCATCGATGATCTTTTTAACTTCATCTACGCCGAGTTCCCGGGGAAGATAGGTCTTTAGTATTTCCAATTCCCTGGCTTCCTTGTCCGCTAAATCCTGGCGCATACCTTGCTTGAATTGCGTGATGGAATCCTGCCGGGCCTTCACCTGTTTTCTTATCACTGCTAAACAATCATTATCTTCAAGGGCTTTTTTATTTTTGGCCATAGCCACATTTATCATTTCGGCGCGTAAGAAACTCAAGACCGAACTTTTTAACGTATCCCTGCTTTTCATCGCCTCTTTATAATCGTTAAGGATCTTTTCTTCTAACATATGTCTCCTCCTTTAAAATAAAACATAATCCCTGAATTTCTTTAACCTGTAATCCAGATCTTCTATTTTTAAGCTGTGCGTCCTCTCGACCCCAAAAGCCTCTACATTAAAAGACGCGGCGATCACCCCATAGGCAACGGCTTTCTTGAGTTTCTCGGCGGTGATTTTTTTTGCTCTTGCCAGATACCCCATAAACCCTCCGGCAAAGGTATCGCCTGCGCCGGTGGGATCGATAACCCTGTGTATAGGATATGCCGGCAGCGAGAAAATAAATTTATCGCTGAAGAGAAACGCGCCGTGCTCACCTTTCTTGATCAAAATCATTTTGGGCCCTCGGCTATGTAAATATTTGGCTGCGTTTATAAGGCTGTGCTCGCCTGATAAATGCCGCGCCTCCTGGTCATTAGCCACATAAATATCCACCTTTTTCAAGAGGCGTAAAAGCGAAGAGCGTTTATGTTCGATCCAAAAGTTCATGCTGTCTAACCCAACCAGTTGAGGAGAATCTACTTTGCTTAAGAAATAATTTTGTATATCAGGGTCGACATTAGCTAAAAATACGTGTTTTATCTTCCTTTGCTTATTTGAAATTACAGGCTTAAAAGTAGCAAGGACTCCTAATTCCGTGCGCAAGGTTACCGCAGTATTTAAATCTCCTTTGTATTCGCCTTCCCACTCAAAGGTTTTGCCTGCGGAGCTGATAAGCGAATCCAAAACTATTTTTTTCTTTTTTAAGAAATCGACGTGTATTTTAGGAAAATTTTTCCCCACGACCCCGACAAGGTGGACATCAGTAAAGAGCCGCGCGACCATGGAAAAATGCGCAGCCGACCCCCCTAATATTCTTTTTCTCCTGCCGAAAGGTGTTTTTACCGTATCCAGGGCAACGGTTCCCAATACCAATATACTCATTTTCTTTCTCCTGCCTAATACTTCAGCCAGAATATGACGGCTATTAATATCCTATATATCCCGAATGGGATAAAAGTATGATTCTTGATAAAAACAAGCAGAAACCGGATAGCAACAAGCGCAACCGCGAAAGACACCAGAAAACCGACAGCCAGCACAAAAAATTGATCTTTGTTGAAGCTCGGTGCGCTTTTTAGTAAATCCAAGGTCATCGCCGCACCCATGGTGGGCACGGCAAGTAAAAAAGAAAATTCTACGATTGTCCTGCGCTTGAGCCCGATGATAAGCCCGCCGACAATGGTAGCGGCTGCGCGCGATACTCCCGGAATAACTGCAAATGACTGGAATAAACCGATCAGTAATGCCTGAGGATATGATATTGCCGACAAAGTTGCGGCAGCATCTTCTTTTTCCCGGTGCAGATACTCGAAAAGAATAAGCAGTACACCTCCCAAGAAAAGTGCCCAGAGTACTACGGCGCTATTGTCAAGCAGGACCCCTTTGATGATCCTATACAGTAACGCGCCAATGACTGCGGTAGGCAGAAACGCTGCCAAAAGTTTGCCCCAAATTTTCCTGTCCTTCAACAACACCTTCCAATACAACACCACTACCGCAAGGATTGCTCCGCTTTGGATAGCGATCTCGAAACTTTTCACGAATTCCGTCTGGGCAATCCCCAGATACCGGGCGGTAAGCATCAAATGCCCGGTGGAAGAAATAGGCAGGAATTCCGTGATCCCCTCGACAACCCCGAATATAACTGCCTGTATTACATCCATATCTAGCTTCCTGCTTTAGTATGATTTTCTAAAAAAGACTGCATATCCGCTGCTAACGGAAGATGCACATGAATAGGCGCACCTGTCATAGGATGCGTAAAACTTAACGCCTTTGCGTGCAGGCAAAGTCTCTTGGCCTTAATTTTAAAATCGCGCCTGAAAGCGTATTTTCTTTCGCCTAATATCGGATGGCCAATATGTTTAAAATGTATCCTTATCTGGTTTGTCCTGCCGGTAAGAGGATAAACTTCTACAACAGCAAAATCTTTTATTTTTTCGATAGTCTTATATTTGGTGATCGCCTCCTGGCCGTCAATAGGAAGATTTATCTGTCCTTCGTTTCTGGAAGGAGCCCCTGCGATAAAGGCAACGTAGGTTTTCTTGATTTTTCTTTGTTTGAACTCTAGCATCATTTTCTGCTGGGTGGACTTTCCTTTAGCGTAAATTATCAACCCGGAGGTTTCTCTATCTAAACGATGGCAAGGATGGAGACGATAAGAGATGCCTTTTTCTTTCAAATCTTCGTTTAAGATACTGGTCAGAGTCCTCTGTTCATGACGAGGCGTGGGTATCACAACCAGGCCTGCCGGTTTATCTACCACGCATAACCAATCATCTTCATAGACAACGGGAATGTTCACCTAAACTATCTCGAGCATCTTCTCTATTGCCTGCTTTGCGCGCTGGCGAATGCTATCAGAGACCCTTACCTCTCCTTTTAATTCCTCCAGCGCCCAGAGTATCTTTTCCTGGGTCGTGCGTTTCATATTCGGGCACACTGCTGCTTCGGAAGCAGGATAGAATTCTTTATCCGGGTTATCTTTTTTGAGGCGATAAATAAGGCCTACTTCCGTGCCTATGATCATTTCTTTTGCGTCGGTTTCTTTGGCAAATTTAGCCATCTGGCTGGTAGAAAGCACTGCATCTGCCAAGGCCACCACCGAAGGCAGGCATTCCGGATGCACCATAACCTTTGCCTTGGGATGGAATTTCTTTTCCCTCTTTATATCTTCGGGTAAGATCTTTATATGCGTGGGGCAAAAACCATTCCAGGAAATAAGTTTTCTGCCCGTCTGTTTAGATACGTAATCCGCAAGGTATTTATCCGGTACAAAAATAACCTCTTTCCTGTCTTTAAAGGCGTTGACTACGGCTACGGCATTGGTAGAAGTACAGCAGACATCTAATTCTGCTTTTATCTGGGCCGAGGTATTCACATAACCGACTACTACTGCCTCGGGATGTCCTCTCTTTAATTTTTTCAGGTCATCGACGGTAATCATATTCGCCATGGGGCAACCGGCATTTACATCCGGCATGATTACTTTTTTGTCCGGGCAAAGGATGGACGCGGTCTCCGCCATAAAATGCACGCCGCAAAAAACAATCACTTTTGCATCGGTCTTGGCGGCCATACGGCTTAGCTCTAAAGAGTCGCCGCGAAAATCCGCCACATCCTGGACCTCGGGAAGCTGATAATTATGCACCAGGATCACGGCATCGCGCTTCTTTTTCAGCTCCCTGATCTTGTTTTCCGTTTCTCTGAATTTTTCTTTATTCATCAATCCAGCACCTTATCAATGATCCCACCGCCTAAAACTATATTCTTATCATAAAATACTGCGGATTGGCCGGGCGTTATTGCAAACTGCGGATTTTTAAAGCGAACTTTTATTTTTCCACCGCTTGGCTTAACCTCAGCGAGCATTTCTTTGTGATTATACCTTATCTTGACCTTTACCGCAATCTTCTTTTTTGGGGCTTTAAAAATAAAATGCGCGCTCTTCACTAAAAAGCTGCTTTTATACGCATCCTCTTTTTTGCCCACGGTTATGCGGTTATTCTTCGGGTCAATTTTAGTAATATAAATAGGGTAACCCCTGGCAATACCCAGGCCTTCGCGTTGCCCGATGGTATAAAATGCGATTCCTTTGTGCTGGCCTAAAATATTAGCTTCTTTATCAACCACTGATCCCGGTTTTATCTCTTTTTTTATATGCGTCTTTAAGAATTGGCGGTAATCATCATCAGGCAGGAAACAGATCTCCTGGCTGCCTAATTTATCCGCTACCGCTAGCCCAAACCCTCTGGCTAATTCTCTCGTTTCTTCTTTTGTATAATTTCCCAAAGGAAAAAGGGCATGTTTAAGCTGAGCCTGTGTTAATCTATATAAAAAATAGGACTGGTCTTTAAATAAATCCCTGGCTTTCTTTAATCGATAACCCTGCTTTGTCTTAATGATTTTGGCGTAATGGCCGGTAGCAAGAAATTGCGCATCTAGGGAGAGCGCTTTTTTCAATAAGGCGCCAAATTTTATATATTGATTGCAGCGCACGCAGGGATTGGGAGTCCTTCCTAAAAAGTACTCGCGGCAGAAATCCTTGATCACCCATTCGTTTAGGACAGATTGCATATTTACGGCATAATGCCTGATGCCTAACTTATGCGCCACCCGCCGGGCGTCTTCTATGCCCTGGAGGCTGCAACAGCCGGGCCTCTTCCCCGATGAATCGCCGAGGTTGAAACACATAGTCATCCCGATGACTTCGTAGCCCTGGTTTTTCAACAGGGCAGCTGCTACCGCAGAATCCACGCCGCCGCTCATTGCTACAACTACACGTTTTCTTTCTATCATAAATTTAATATTATACCAGCGAATTTCTTTAACTAAAGCAAAATATCCAGGATATCCTCAATTTAGCCTTGACAAAACCCTACGGTAGGGGATAAACTAATAGCTAATACAAAAATGAAAACCAGACAAAAAAACAGATCCTTTACCCTCCTTGAATTAGTAGTCGTAGTCATCATCTTAGGCATCCTTGCCACCTTAGGTTATTCCCAATACACAGGTTGGGTAGAGAAAAGCCGGACTGCTGAAGCTATTTTGCGCCTAGGCGTTATGCGGAACTTTGCTAAAGAGTATTATTTAAAGAATGGTTTAATGGATAGCATATGGCTTGGAGACCTAGGCATTGAGGTTGCAGACACTACCTGCACAACCACTAGCTATTATAAGTATACCATCGGCACTCACGAAGACAATCGTGTTGTCTTGACAGCCATTAGGTGTACAGATGACGGGAAAGTCCCGGACGCCTCCAGAGAATATACAATATGGATGATGTATTACGCAGATACCGGAGACAGTACATTACATTGTTACTACTCTGACGATTCGTCTCCGTGCTTTGGGTACCCGGGCCTATAACACATTTTAAAATCGCCTATTTAGCTGACCCTGTCTATGGTCTGCAGGTTATAATAACCCAGGACTTTAACACGGGCCTTGGATTTAGCTACGAGCCCTTCATGGAATTTTTTCATAAAGCGATCGTGGCTGGCCTTAGTCTTCCATTCATACACCGAAGCGTACTGATCTTTAAAACCCAGCCGCTTCATGGTAAAATACGCAATAAAACCTTTTGCTTTTTTGGCGTATCCTGCCCACATCTTACTATCCTTACGGTAATCCTTGACCTCTTTAGGGTGTATCTGGAATAAAACTACGTGCGTAAACATGGCTTTTCTCCTTCCCTTCTACCATTCTAATCTTAATCCGCCTTCGACCCATCTTCCCGGCTGCGGGATGCCCACTATCTCTTCGTATCCCACATTCAGGAGATTAGTCGAATTCAAGAAAACTTGCGCGTTTTTGTTGATTTTATAAGCCAAATGCGCATCAAGCAAGAACCATCCGCTGCGACCCGGCTTCTTCTTATAAGTAAAACCAATTGTCTCTGTCCCGAAAGGCAGATTAAAAACAAGCGCGCCGCTTGCCAAGTGTTTGATATAATTCGGCCCGTATTTATAAAGAAAACCCTGATTATCAATGAGTTTATCAATATAAGCATAATTACAATCCAAGTCAATATAATTGTTCATCTTTAACCTGAAATAGCTTTCTATTCCCAATACATCGTCGTCGCTAATATTCTCTGCCTGCCACTTAGCCTGCGATGGAGCGCGTTTTATCCAATCGATAAGATCATTTTCCTGCCGGAAGAAAAAAAGCGCACCTAAAGACAGGGCTTCTTTTTTATAATCATACCCCGCCTGATAATTGACCGCGCTTTCCGCAGACAATCCGGAATTGCCTATTGTGGTGGGATCAGTATAATAAAGCTCGGTAAAAGACGGTATACGCATACTCCTGGATATAGCCAACTGCAGCGAATTCTTTTCATCAAGTCCATACCTGAAATTAGCTGAGCCGGTACAAACCTTTCCGAATCCGTCAAAATCATCCAGCCGAAAGGATAAACCGGATGATAACTGCCCGTTGAAATCGCGGCTGGTGTCCATAAATATACTCTTGTGCCCGCGATGATGCCTGTTTAAAGTCGTTGAGTCTATTTCCTCATAGCCATATTCCAACCCTAAGCCCAGCTTACCTATATAAGCAAGCTCTTTCTGAAAATAAATATTAGGCGTATATACATCCGTGCGGTGGTGGGCCAAATAGCGGCTGCGCACAAATGTCTTATCCAGCATAAATTTATCGTAGTGCCGGCGCCATAAAAATCCGGGCTTTATCAGAAAACCATGTTTTTCTAAATCCATGCCCGTATTCAAAAGCCAGGTCTTAGTCCACTCCTTGGAAGGATAATTACTTCCTGGTGTATAAAAATCAAAGGCGCCGAATTCTTTCTCTTGATAACCTAAGTCAAAATTAAATTCACCATCCGGGATATCCAGAGAAGAACTTAAGCTGGCGGTAAACTTTTTAAAATCCGTGTCTTCATGGAAGCCATTGGACTCCCGATTCTCCAAAGAGAGCCTTAATCCAAGATCGTCTATTTTTTCCGTAACACTTAAGAGCCCT
>Ga0265297_10005584_pt1 | contig 19009 bp, 15 predicted proteins | sample Munlanlwell13791_FD_192502 | JGI IMG/M metagenome (GOLD analysis project Ga0265297, IMG submission 192502) | Leachate microbial communities from a municipal landfill in Southern Ontario, Canada - Leachate well 137-91 | ecosystem: Engineered > Solid waste > Landfill > Unclassified | place...
CTGGTACAATCACCTTGTTTTTGGCGGTTTTGCTTTCGGTGCGGTATTTATGGCTACCGATCCGGTTACTTCGGCACGTACGGAAACCGGTAAATATATTTATGGATTCCTGATTGGCTTTATGGCTATCATTATTCGCGTTCTCAACCCCGGTTATCCGGAAGGTATGATGCTTGCCATTTTATTAATGAATATTTTTGCACCGCTTATCGATTATTATGTGGTAGATGCCAACATCAAACGTCGATTGAAAAGAATCAAAAACTAATAATCCGGAACCAAGAAATTGGATTTGAATAATTGAAAATTGAAAAAATGGATACAAATAAAAACGGATATACTCTGATATATGCCACCGTGATGGTTATTGTTGTCGCGTTGATGTTGGCTTTTGTTTCAGGTGCATTAAAAAGCACTCAAGACAAAAATGTAAGGCTAGACAAGAAGAAACAAATACTTAGCTCTTTATGGATTAACACCGATGGACAGGATGCCGATGCCTTGTACAAAAAATATATTGTAAAAGAACTGGTAATCAATTCCAAAGCCGAAGTTCTTTCTGAAAAACCGGGTGAAGCGTTCGATATAGATATAAAAAAAGAACTTTCAAAAAAACTGGAAGATCGCCGTTTACCGATTTATGTTGCTAATGTAGATGGAAAAACAAAATATATTATCACCCTGCTTGGCACCGGGCTTTGGGGACCAATCTGGGGTTACCTGGCCCTGGATGCCGACAAGAATACCATTTTCGGAACTTATTTCTCCCATGCCAGCGAAACACCGGGTCTGGGAGCTAATATAACTGAAGCACCTTTCCAGCAACAATTTGTTGGAAAGCATATATTAAACGATAAATATGAATTTGTATCAGTTGCCGTTTTAAAAGTCGGTCAAACAACCAAAACTCAGGAGAAGGTCGATGCCATCTCTGGGGGAACCATTACCAGTAAAGGTGTGGAAAAAATGTTACTGACCTGCCTCGGACAATATAATCAATTTTTTAAACAAACAACAAGCGGAGGAACCAATTAATGGCTAAACTATTTTCTGAAAAAACAAAACAAGTATTTTTAGGGCCCCTGAGCAAAAATAATCCGATTGCCGTACAGGTATTGGGAATTTGTTCAGCACTGGCAGTTACCGCCAATCTGAAACCGGCACTGGTAATGGGAATTTCGGTGACAGTCATCGTTGCCTTTTCAAATGTGATTATATCATTACTTCGCAATACCATTCCAAATCGTATCCGTATTATTGTTCAACTGGTTGTGGTTGCCGCCCTGGTTACAGTGGTAAGCGAATTTTTGAAAGCATATGCTTACGATGTGAGCGTGAAACTTTCGGTATATATCGGATTAATCATTACCAACTGTATTTTGATGGGACGTCTGGAAGCATTTGCCATGGCAAATAAACCCTGGGAATCGTTTGTAGACGGATTGGGAAATGGATTCGGCTATGCAGTTATTCTGATAGTTGTAGGATTCTTCCGCGAATTATTCGGAGCCGGTTCGTTATTGGGATTCCGCATTATTCCTCAATCGTTTTACGATGCCGGATATATGAATAACGGGTTGATGATGATGCCTCCAATGGCCTTAATAATTTTGGCTTGCATTATTTGGTGGCATCGTTCGAAGAATAAAGAATTACAGGAATAGATTATTAATTTAAAAATTAGTAATTCATAATTAAAACTATCATGATTACTTGTAACTTATTTACTTGTAACTCGTAACTTTAAAATTATATGGAAAACATAGCTAGTATATTTGTCAAGTCGATTTTTGTCGACAATATGATTTTTGCCTATTTTCTGGGGATGTGCTCTTATCTGGCCGTTTCGAAAAATGTAAAAACGTCCATCGGATTAGGTATTGCGGTTATATTTGTTTTAACCATTACATTACCTATCAACTATTTATTACAGGTTCACGTACTAAAAGAAGGTGCATTGACATGGTTGAGTCCAAGTCTGGCAAACCTGGATTTAAGTTATCTGGCTTTTATCCTTTTCATAGCCGTAATTGCTGCCATGACACAATTAGTGGAAATGGCTGTTGAGAAATTCACTCCATCACTCTATGCTTCACTCGGTATATTTTTACCGCTTATTGCAGTAAACTGTGCAATTATGGGTGGCTCACTTTTCATGCAACAACGTAATTTCAATAATGTAGCCGAAGCTACTTCCTACGCACTTGGTTCGGGTGTGGGCTGGTTACTTGCCATTGTGGGTCTTGCCGCCATTCGTGAGAAAATGGAATATTCCAATGTGCCGGCTCCTTTACGTGGTTTGGGTATTACTTTCATCACCGTGGCATTAATGGCCATTGCATTCTTAAGTTTTTCAGGGTTGAAGATCTAAAACGGTCTGCCACAATAGAGGAATTAAAAAACGATTACTAACAATTAAAATAGTCTTACTGTCAAAAACTTCTCCTGTAGGAAGTAACTGGTAGACTCAAATTAAATTATGATTTTAGAAGTCAGCTCAAACGTAATATTGGTATCCAGTCTCGCTGTATTCCTTGTAGTTATCTTACTTTTGGTTATCATGTTGTTGATAGCCAAGCGTTATTTAGTGTCTTCGGGTGATGTTACCATTACCATCAATGGTGATAAAGAAGTAGTGGCCTCAGCGGGTAGTACATTATTAAGTACCTTAGCCACGCAATCCATTTTTCTTCCTTCAGCTTGCGGTGGTGGTGGTTCATGTGCCCAGTGTCGTTGTCAGGTAGAAGAAGGGGGTGGTGAAATTTTACCAACCGAAAAGGTTCACTTTAGCCGGAAAGAAATTAAAGATAACTGGCGTTTAGGTTGTCAGGTGAAAGTAAAAAATGATATGTCCATTAAAATGGATGAAACTATTCTGGGTGTAAAAAAATGGGAATGTGAAGTGGTTTCAAACGACAATGTTGCGACTTTTATTAAAGAATTCATTGTAAAGTTACCTGCCGGTGAACATCTTAATTTTATTTCAGGTGGTTATATCCAGATTGACGTTCCGAAATATGACATTAAATTTTCTGATTTTGAAGTGCAGGATCGTTTCCGTGGCGATTGGGATAAAATGAAGTTATGGGAGTTGAGTTGTAAAAATGATGAAGAAACGATGCGTGCCTATTCAATGGCCAACTATCCTGCCGAAGGTGACATCATAATGCTGAATGTACGTATAGCCACACCGCCATTCGATCGGGCCATTGGAGGATTTAAAAATGTAAAACCGGGTATTTGTTCATCCTATATTTTCAACCTGAAACCCGGTGATAAAGTAATGGTTTCCGGTCCTTTCGGAGAATTCCACCCCATTCTCAATTCTAAACGGGAAATGCTTTATATTGGTGGTGGCGCCGGAATGGCTCCTTTACGTTCACACATTTTGCACTTGTTTGAAACCCTGAAAATTACCGATCGTAAAATATCGTACTGGTACGGTGCCCGTTCTAAAAACGAAATTTTCTACGAACAGGACTTTCGTAAACTGGAAGCTGAATTTCCAAATTTTACTTTTAATATCGCACTCAGCGAACCACAGCCGGAAGACAACTGGACTGGTCCTGTTGGATTTATTCACAACGTCATTCTGAATAATTACCTGAAAGACCTGGATGCTCCCGAAGATATTGAATACTACATGTGCGGCCCCGGCCCAATGGCCAAAGCCGTGGAAAACATGTTATGGGACCTTGGCGTTCCAAGTGAAATGCTGATGTTTGACGATTTCGGCGCATAAATAAGTCATAGACACAGAAACAAAGTTTCTCCCCTTTCCTTATCGGATTGGGGAGTTTTTTTTGAGACTGTTCTGTTAGTTTTATGTTATAGTGACTTTTTATATCTTTACTTATGTAAGTGTATCAATTTAATCTACTATTCCAAATTCCGACCTCCCCACCACCTCCCAAGGAGAGGTCGGAATTTAAAAATGAAATAGGACATTATTAACTTCCCATTACTTTTATAAGAATCAACAGCTATTGTTTCAATAAAAAATGCCTGAAAGAGCAACTATCTTTCAGGCATAACCAATAAACCGTTTATTTATTCAACAGACTCAATTGTAATATTAGCCGTTTTCAACCATGGAGCGGAAAACTTCAGATTAATTTTACCCACATCACCGGTTGATTGTATGTAAGCGATTAACCGACCATGATAAACCCGTTGTACATTATCATGGTAATTGCCCATATCTTCATTATTACTGGCTTCCATACCTAAAAGTTTAGCAGGACCATCAATTTTACAAGTGATTTCATCCTCCGAAATTATTACAGGAACACCTTTTTCATCAACAATCCGAATAACTACCTGTGCAACGCCACGTTCTTTTTTTATAGATAATAAATCGGATTGGGCTGTTATCGCATAGGGTCTGCCGGATGTTTGGAGTGAATAATTACAGGTTGGTCTATCCTCTTTATCCAAACCTACGACCTCCAGTTTTCCATCCTGATAAGGTATATCCCAATAAATTATTCCGGTATTATCATCCTGATGCTGAATTTCACCAACCTGTATTCCGTTTAAAATCAATTTCGCTTTTATTGCATTGGTATAACAGACCACCCGGATCATCTCACCCGTTTCATAATTCCAGATTGGCCAGGCATCAGTTGACAAACGGTTATACCGCCGCGATTGATGATATGTGCCAATGTATGCAACAGGTTTTGTACTCCACAATGCCTGACGGAAATGTGCACGGGGTTTCATAAACCCGCCTAAATCGAGTAATCCTGAATTAAAACCACGTGAAGGCCAGGGACCGGATTCGCCTAAATAGTCAATTCCCGTCCATAAAAATTGACCAAAAATATATTCATTATCTCTGACTGCTTTCCAGGACTCCATGCTGTGCCCGTTTTCACTGCCATAAATTACCCGCTTAGGATATTTAGCATGATCTTGTGCATAACGATCTTCGGTATAATTATAACCCGTAATATCGAGGGCATAGGGATAATCCGTTTCGTTCGACATAACAACTCCCGCCAACGCTGCCGTAACAGGACGGGTTGTATCCAGACTCCGGACAATAGCAGCTAATCGTTTTGCAATAATTCCTAAGCGTTCTGCTTTGGGATGATCGGGCAAATATCCGCCCTGAACCGGTTGATTTATATTGGCGTGATCCAAAACAGGATGTGAATACGGATCATTTGGATAATCAACCTCATTGCCAATACTCCACATGATAATTGAAGCATGATTCCTGTCACGTAAAATCATATCCCGAAGATCTTTATCACTCCATTCTTCGAAATACGAAGCGGCACCCTGAAATCCGGGTACACCCGCGTTCCAGCCTTTCAACCATTTCTTTTTAGCATATTCCCATTCATCAAATGCTTCATCCATGACTAACAAACCCAGCTCGTCGCATAACTCATACACTTCGGGAGCTTGTGGATTATGACTCATTCTGATGGCATTACAACCCATTTCCTTCAGGGTAATTAATCTTCTTTTCCAGACTTCACGCGGAACTGCAGAGCCTAAACAGCCGGCATCGTGATGCAGACAAACTCCTTTTAACTTTGTCCACACACCGTTCAAGGCAAAACCTTTGTTCGGATCGAAAGTTAAAGAACGGATTCCTATTTCCTGTTCATTCTGATCGATTATTTTTCCGTTTTGACTAACAACGGTTTTAAGAATATATAAATCCGGTTGTTCCAATGACCATAATTTTGGAGAGGATATAGAGAACATCTGACTTGAAGTTGCTTTACTTTTGCCATCAACTTTCATGGTTTTAGAACTTTTTGAAACAACCTTTTTAGTTAGCGGATCCGTTATTTCATGTGATACTTTTACAGTTGTGCCTGCTGCCAGACTATTATCCACAGTCGTCTCGACCGAAACATCTGCTTTTTTGGTTGTAACATTGGATGCTTTGAAATAAACGCCCCACAAATCAATATGAACGGGTGAAGCATATACGAGATAGGTATCACGATAAATTCCTGATCCCGTGTACCATCTGGAATCGGCATCCAGTGAATGATCGACACGCACCGACAACACATTTTTATCTCCGTATTTCAGATAAGGGGTCAGATCATACATAAAAGAGATATAACCATTCGGTCGTTTCCCAATTGAATTTCCATTGATAAACACTTCACTGTGATTATAAATACCCTCGAAATAAATAAATACCTGATTCCCTTTTTCTTCTGCAGGCACGTTAAATGTTTTACGATACCAGCCAATCCCACCCGGGAGATAACCGGTGGCACTGGCTTTATCCGGACTATAAACTCCTTCAACAGTCCAGTCATGCGGTAAATTGAGTAGCCTCCATTTTGAATCATCCAAATCAGGGTTGGCAGCTTCTTTTACATCCGAGAGCATAAACCTCCAATTATCATTAAAAAGCAAATCTCTGCCAAATTGAGGTTTGGCCTGAAGGGCAGTAACTGCCAAAAACACGAAGGCTGTTGTCAAAAATAATTTTACTTTCATATCTATTAGAAATAATTTGTTATTGCAATTTTCCGGAAAACTTATACAATGTTGAAAAATGATACCTGAAATCAAACTCTTATTTTAAAAATCCCTGTTCTTTCAATACCTTCAGGAACTTTTCAGAAAAAAATTCATTGTTTTTACGGGCATAACGTATATCCGTAAAAACCTGAGCCAATGTTTCCTTATTATTTTCTTCAATAAAATCTTTGTAAAACCGGCTGTTTTCTTTTTCCAAATAAAGTGTATCGATATCGGTCGGAGTAAAATCGTGATACGTTTCACGATGTACGATAGCGCCCAAAGGCAACCGGTCGGTTTGCTCCGGTATAATTTCGGGATAACCAACGGTAATTGTAGTTACAGGCACAACTAAATGAGGCAATTGGAGTGCATCGATAATTTCACGTGCATTATACGTAGTGGTACCTAAATAACAAATCCCCAACCCCACACTTTCAGCTGCAATACAAAAGGTTTGGGCTGCAATCAATGCATCGATGGCTGTTGCCATAAATGATTGAAAATTATCGTAACCCGGATCGGCCTTTCGTTGTTCGCACCATTTTGTAAAACGATTAAAATCGGCACAAAAAGTCAACACTACTGGAGCATCAACAATCATAGACTGATTAAAATGTGCCGGTGAAAGTTGCTTCTTTATTGAATCATCCGTTGTTACAACTACGCTGTATGCCTGCATATTTCCAGTATTTGAAGCTCTGCAAGCTGTTTCCAATAACTGATCAAGAAGTTCCGGAGCAATAGTTTGTACGGTATATTTACGAATAGTCCGGTGTTGATTGAGTTGGTCTAACATTATTAATTGGAAATTAAAAGAGAACAAAAATTTGAAGAGCAAAGATAGTATTTTTAACTGCAAATGACAAATCAAAAAAAAAGAGAAAATACGGATTTGAAAGTCCGTATTTTCTCTTCTGTAAATTTATCTTTTAGTAATTTCTTACTACAATATGAATTACACGACTCCCTGCGCCAGCATAGATTTGGCAACTTTCAGGAATCCGGCAACATTTGCGCCCTTCATATAATTTATGTATCCATCCGCTTCACGACCATATTTTACACATTGTGTATGAATCTCACTCATAATTTGATGTAATCTGAGATCCACTTCTTCCGAGGTCCAGGTCAGATGCATTGCATTTTGCGACATTTCCAAACCTGAAGTAGCTACTCCGCCGGCATTTACTGCTTTACCGGGACCATACATAGTTTTGTGTGACAAAAACAATTCAATAGCTTCAGGCGTACAACCCATATTTGAAATTTCACCGACACAGATCACACCATTATCAATGAGATGTTTGGCATCATCTTTATCCAGTTCGTTTTGAGTGGCACAGGGTAATGCAATGTCTACTTTCAATTCCCAGGGGCGTTTATCCGGAACAAACACAGCTCCGAATTTTTCAGCATAAGGTGCTACAACATCGTTACAGGTTGCACGTAACTCGAGTAAATAATCAATTTTTTCACCGGAAATTCCTTGTTCATCGTATATATATCCGTCCGGTCCGGATATTGAAACTACTTTTGCCCCCAATTCGGTTGCCTTGATAGCTGCTCCCCAGGCCACATTTCCAAAACCGGATATTGCGACTGTTTTATCTTTAATATACATACCTGCCGTTTCAAGCATTTGCTTTACAAAATACAATCCGCCAAAGCCTGTTGCTTCAGGACGAATCAAAGATCCTCCGAATTCAAGGTTTTTACCGGTTAGTACACCTGTATTTACATGGGCTAATTTACGGTACATACCGTACAAATAACCTATTTCACGTGCTCCGACGCCAATGTCGCCGGCCGGAACATCCGTATCGGCACCAATATGTTGCCAGAGCTCAGTCATAAATGCCTGACAGAAACGCATAACTTCAGCATCCGACTTTCCACGGGGATTGAAATCGGAACCACCTTTGGCACCTCCCATTGGCAGGGTTGTTAATGCATTTTTAAATATTTGTTCAAATCCTAAAAACTTCAAAATAGAAAGATTTACCGAAGCGTGAAATCGTAATCCACCTTTATAGGGTCCGATAGCATTATTGAACTGAATGCGATACCCAAGATTTAACTGGACATCGCCCCGATCGTCAACCCAGGGCACTTTAAACGTGAAAATCCGATCGGGTTCCACTAAACGTTCGGCAATTTTTGCCTTTTCAAATTCAGGGTGGTCGTTATAAACGTCTTCAATAGTACTCAATACTTCCCTTACAGCCTGTAAGTACTCTGTTTCACCGGGGTGTTTCGCTTCAAGCGATTGCATTAGTTTTTCGATATTCATACTAATATGTTTGTAAAATATATATTGAAAATTAGATTTAAAAGTTTTTTATCGAATCAGTCATTTATATTTGCCGTAAAAATCATAATGAAAGTTTATCTGTTACAATTAACTATAAATACAATACAAACTCATCACAATTCTTATTCATAGTCAGCAATACATATCATTTAGATTATTATGCAAGTTTAGAGTTTTTATTTGTAATATTCAAACTTTTTGACCTGTTTTTTTTTATTATTTTGAAAAGACAATTTATTCATATCCTGTTTTCATCAACAAATCCCACATACAAATGAATATCAACTATATGTAGGTTTTTAATTCAGTTGAATTTTAAAAAAAAACAGCAGTTTTTGAATTGACTTTGAATATCCAAAAGTAATGATAGTTTTCTAAACTTTATAGCATTATTCGTTTGTTATTTTTAAATAAAATTGGATTCCGCTTCGCCAATAAATTTTTGTATCTTTGTGCGTTAACAACATATCGTTATATTTGATCAAATATTCCGGTCAATTATCATTTTAAATTATTAAAAACGGGTGAAAAAGATTGTCTTTTTTTTGTTTTTTGTTCTGATTCTTACGTCAGCACAATCGGAAACACCTTCCGGTTACCGGTATGTGAAGACATGGCACATTTCCGATCGATTTGCTGTAGTTGATTCAATTCCAGTGGACACCATGCCTTTGAATTTTCAGGATGCCAATCCGATAGATCGTTTTAGCATAGCCAATTCCTACAACGGGAATCTGGGTTCCCCCATACAATCAAAATTGTATTTTGATCGTCCGGATGTAAACGATTTTATCTTTGCCAATGCCTATTTCCCTTATATGATGAATGTACAACATGCGACATTCTATAATACCAAAACACCTTTTACTAATCTGGATTATAAAACAGGTGGAACTAACTACAGGGATGAAGACCATATTAAATTTTTATTTACGGGCAATGCAAACAAAAAGCTAAATATCGGGACAACCCTGGATTATATTTATGCCCGGGGTGAATACCAAAACCAGGGAGTAAAACGTTTTTCAGCATCACTGTTTGGTAGTTACAACGGAAAACATTACAATGCCATTGGATTAATTACAACCAATAATTTAGATAATTATGAGAATGGTGGTTTAAGTGATACGCTTAGTATTAATCCTACAAACGTTGCAACAAGTGATATTAAAGCCAATATTGTTGGATATTCCAATTATAAACAAACTGAGATTTACTTCAATCAACAATACAGTATCGGATTTGAACGACCTGTCCAGGTAAGTAAAGATTCGGTAGGGTCGGAATATGTTCCGGTTACACGCTTCGCTCATACATTAAAGTTTGATGGTCTCAGTAAACGTTATTATGAGAATAGTCTTGAAAAAACTTTTTATAAAAACACTTATTTCCCGACTTTAAAACAAACAAACGATACATCTGCATTACAAACGCTTTCGAATAATTTTTCGGTCAGCATGGCTGAAGAGTTTAATAAATGGATGAAATTCGGTTTGACTGCATATATTGAAAATGAAATACAACAATATACGTATAATCAGGGTAATCAGGTACGACAACAGGTGGTTCTGAATGAAAATGAGATTCAGCAGTTTCCTTTTAACCCGGATACACTTGTCATTAACCATATGTTGAGATCATCCACCAAAGTAGGTGGGATTCTCTCGAAACAACAAGGTCAGATTTTCAGGTACAACATTTTAGGAGAAATCAATTTATTGGGATACAAAGCCGGTGATTATTTATTACAGGGAAATATCGGTGGTTTTTTTAAGTTATGGAATGACAGTATCTCACTGGTTGCCACTGGATTTAGTCGCAGGGATCTTCCCTCCTACTTTTTAAACCATTATCAATCCAATCACTTCCGTTGGGATAACAGTTTTAATCATGTCTACCGGACACATATCGGGGGAACTTTTTCAATTCCCACACGTTCTTTATCATTAGATATAGCTGTTGAAAATATCAGAAAATATATTTATTTTGATACAAACGCCTTACCGGCACAATACGCCGGGAATATACAGATTCTGGCTGCAAATTTTAAAAAAGACTTTCATGTCGGTAAATTTACACTGGAAAACAACATCGTCTATCAACTTAGTTCGAATCCGGATGTTTTAGCCTTACCGGATTTGACACTCTTTCATAATTTATATTATCACGATAAATGGTTTGATGTATTGACAGTACAAATTGGGACAAATCTCAGGTATCATACGGCTTATTATGCTCCTTCATATATGCCGGCTACCGGACAATTTTACTCTCAAAAACATACAAAAATTGGAAATTATCCAGTTTTAAATGCTTATTTGAATTTTCATCTGAAACGTACCCGCTTCTTTATTGAGTATTATAATATTAGTCAAATGTTTATAAAAGAAGGTTATTATTCCATGCCAAATTATCCAATAGATCCGGCGATTTTGAAGGGTGGACTCTCCTGGAATTTTTATGATTAAAGCATTATAAATAAAATACTTCCGACGATAAAGAATACAAAGCAGAACAAATAACATCGCAAAAAAGTGAACCGAAAACTGCAAATAGGAATAGTATTGGGAACATTAACCCTGATGATTGCCGCATTTTTATACATACGGTCATTCAGAAATCAGGTTCATGATTTACCAGGTATCATTGAGTCCGGGCGGTTATCAGTATTAACGGACAGTAGCCGCACGGGTTTTTCGAACAAAGGTGACAGCATTTACGGATTCCAGTATGAAGTCATCAAAGCATTTGCAGATTCGTTAGGACTCGAGCTTGTAATAACAGAAGAAAGCGATATAAAAGATTGCATGGAAAAAATTAAAAGTGGTGATTATGATGTAATTGCCGATTTCATTCCCATTACAACCGAATGGCAAAATGATGCACTTTTTACAATTCCTCTGTTAACTACGCGTCAGGTTTTGGTGCAACGAATTCCAAAAGATTCCACTCAACAACAACTGATAAGTCAAGCTATTCAATTGGCAAACGACACAGTATTTGTTCCGGTAAATTCACCTTATATCATGCGTATCAGGCATTTGTCTGACGAAATTGCCAGTCCGATTCAAATTATTGAAATGAAGAATGCCAGTACCGAACAAATGGTACGTATGGTTTCGACAGGGAAAATAAAATATACAATATGTAATGAACAGTTTGCCAACAGATTGAAATTACAGTATTCCAATATTAATGTATCCATGCCCATCGGATTTGAACAACAACTGGCATGGGCTGTACATAAAAAATCGCCGCTGTTACTTGAAAAGTTGAACGGATTTCTGACCGATTTTATTGGCAGTTCTGCTTATTGGGAGATCTATAGAAAATATTATTAAATGTGACAGCGAACAAAATTAATCAATAAATTGATTTAACGAATTATGCCTTTAAATATTCCTTTTACATTACCGGCCGTGGATGTTCTTCTGGAAGAAAACATCTTTGTAATGGACACAGACCGTGCTTCGAGTCAGGAAATCCGTCCATTAAAAATTGTGATTTTAAATTTAATGCCTGTAAAAATCACAACTGAAACGGATTTGATCCGCTTGTTATCCAATTCACCGCTTCAGATTGAAATTGATTTCCTTCAACTCGAAAGCCATGTTTCAAAGAATACCCCTATTGAGCACATGATGGCCTTCTACAAAAATTTCGAAGACATTCAGGCAAGTAATTACGACGGTATGATTATAACCGGAGCACCCGTAGAACTTTTAGAATTTGAAGAAGTTACCTATTGGCCCGAGATTACCAAAATATTCGATTGGGCCCGTACACATGTTACTTCCACATTCTTTATCTGTTGGGCGGCACAGGCAGGTTTGCACCATTATTACGGTATTCCGAAATATAAGCTCGACGCAAAAATGTTCGGAGTTTTTGAACACGTGAAATTTGAACATAAAAATCCTATTTTTCGCGGTTTCGACGATGTGTTCTATGTTCCGCACAGCCGGCACACCGAAGTACGTGCCGAAGATATAAGAAAAATACCGGATCTGACTTTACTTTCCGAATCACCCGAATCGGGCGTTTACATGGTTATGGGACGTAACGGACGTGAATTCTTTATTACGGGGCATTCTGAATATTCACCGCTAAATTTGGATACGGAATATAAACGCGACCTTGAAAAAGGATTGCCCATTAATATGCCCCAAAACTATTACCGGAATGATGATCCGAACAACGAACCCCTGGTACGTTGGCGCAGTCATGCCAACCTGCTTTTTAGTAACTGGTTGAATTACTTTGTATATCAGGAAACTCCTTATGATCTGACAAAAATTCATTGATTCTGAAAATAAAACTGATACTAATTTTAACCCAATAGAAATAAGAGCAAATGGAAATAATAAATAAATTCCTGGACCTGGTACTTTTAAGTGTTGGTGAATATAAAATCAGGGTTTATTCCATCGCAATAGTCATCATCATCTTTCTGGGAACCAAATTATTATTGTGGTTAATCAAAAAGATGCTTTTCCGGAGGCATAAATTTCATAATCTGGACATTGGGAGCACCTATGCGTTGTTTCAAATCATTAAATATGTAATTTGGGTCATAGCTATCGGTTTCTTTTTAGATACACTTGGAATTAAACTAACTGTGCTGATTGCAGGTTCAGCAGCCTTGCTGGTTGGTGTTGGATTAGGATTACAACAGACATTTAATGATATAGTATCCGGCATCATTTTACTTTCTGAAAGATCTATCAAAATAGATGACATTTTAGAAATTGATGGTGATATCGTCAAAATTCAGGAAATCGGTTTACGTACGTCCATGGGATTAAACAGGGATGAGATTTCTATTATAATTCCAAATTCGTTGATCACCACAAATAAAGTGATCAACTGGAGTCATCAATCGAAACAAACACGCTTTAAAATTAATGTTGGCGTAGCGTATGGCAGCAATGTTGATTTAGTAATGAAAATATTAAAAGAAAGTGCACTGGAACATTCCGAAGTTGTTGACAAAACCATAGTAGATGTGCGGTTTCTGGATTTTGGAAATTCATCACTGGATTTTCAGGTGCTGTTTTATAGCGAGAATATTTTCCGGATAGAAAGAGTAAAAAGTGAAATCCGGATTATCATTAACAGGAAATTTAATGAAAATAAAATTACCGTACCATTCCCACAAATGGATTTACATATTAAATCGGAAACATCGGAAATATCATAGTATTTTGATTAAATATTATAATTCTCTTTCTCATATTATTTCTCAAACTTATTAAATGCACAAAATCGAACTTCTCTCTCCCGCCAAAAATCTCGAATGTGGTTTGGCAGCTATCAATCATGGAGCTGATGCTGTGTATATCGGTGCTTCACAATTTGGTGCACGGGCTGCAGCAGGAAATTCGATAGAAGATATAGCGGAGTTGGTGAAATATGCCCATCAATTCAGGGTAAAAGTGTTGGTGGCCTTGAATACAATTTTGACTGATGAGCAATTGCCTGAAGCCGAAAAGTTGATTTGGGAAGTTTATAATGCCGGAGCCGATGCCTTGATTATTCAGGATATGGGAATTCTGCAACTCAATTTGCCACCGATTGCCATTCATGCCAGCACACAAACGGACAACCGTAACGTAGAAAAAGTGAAGTTTCTGCAGGACGTTGGATTTTCAAGGGTGGTATTAGCCCGTGAATTGACTTTGAAACAAATTACTGACATTGCTGCTCAAACTGATGTGGAACTGGAAGCCTTTGTTCACGGGGCTTTGTGTGTGAGTTACAGCGGGCAGTGTTATATGAGCGAAGCCAATTGCGGGCGTTCGGCCAATCGTGGAGAGTGTGCGCAGTATTGCCGGCTGCCTTATACATTGTCCGATGCCGACGATAATTTATTGGTGAAAAATAAGCATTTACTATCGCTGAAAGATCTGGATTTATCCGATTCACTGGAAGAATTGATGGTTGCCGGAGTAACTTCCTTTAAGATTGAAGGACGATTGAAAGATGTTGATTACGTGAAGAATATCACGGCATTTTACCGAAAGAAATTAGATGCTTTGTTAGACGGAAATGCCAATTATGAAAAAGCATCGGCAGGACATATTACTTTCTTTTTCGAACCAAATCCGGAGAAAAGTTTCCGGCGTGGAGCAACCGATTATTTCTTACACGGGCGTAAACCCGATATTGCACAACTGGATACACCCAAATCGTTGGGTGAACCGATTGGGAAAGTGACCTATATCGGACGGAACTTTTTTGAAGTGCACAACGGGCACTTGCTGAACAACGGCGATGGGCTTTGTTTTATTAATAAACATGGTGATTTAACAGGATTTCGGGTAAATCGGGTTGAGAGAAAGCAAATATTTCCCGCCGAAATGCCAAAAATCACCGATGGTGTCATGCTTTACCGAAATCAGGACCAGGCATTTGAAAAGATTTTGAAAGGTAAAACTGCCGAAAGAAAAATAGCATTAAAAATATCTTTCAAGGAAATCAGCAACGGTTTTTCCATTAAACTAAGCGATGAAGATGGTATTTCGACCATTTATGAAACAGCATGCGAAAAACAACTTGCTCAAAAGCCTGATGCGGTAAATGAGAATATCAAAAACCAATTATCAAAATTGGGGAATACAATCTATGAAGCGTCGGATATTACGATTCAAATAGAATCTCCCTGGTTTTTCCCCGCTTCCAGATTAAGCGAGTGGCGCAGGCTGGCGGTTGAGCAATTGGATGTAGTAAGAGAGAAAGCATACATCAGGATTCCAAAACACGAACCAAAACCGGCAACTTTTCCTATAAGTCAATTAAGCTATCTTGGGAATGTTACCAATGCGCAGGCAGAAAGTTTTTATCGCGAACACGGTGTGGAAGAAATAATGCCCGGATTTGAAGTCAAAGCACAGGAAGGCGTACCTTTGATGTTTACAAAGCATTGCATCAAGTTTACTATGGGCTGGTGTCCGAAGGAAGGCTATAAAGCCACTTTCAAAGAACCGTTAAATTTAAGAAACAACGATCAGGAATATGAATTAACCTTCGACTGTAAGGCCTGTGAAATGCGGATTACAAAACTATAAAACGCTGCAGCACTTATGGCTGTTTTATTTAGCGTCGAAGACGCGTAATCTATTAAAGTCGGGTGCAGCCCGACCCATTACGAGAAAGACTAACTTAGCCACGAAGTGGCGTAATCAATCGTCTGACAGGAGCGGATCTAATCCCAAAGATAGCGCTCGTCATATTCCACATTATATTTCTTCAGAAATTGCAAGAACTCTGTTTGAAACGTTTTCTTTAAATGATGTTCTTTTTGATTTTTGATATAATTCACAACGATATCTATTTCTGACGGATTTACTGAAAACGCGCCATATCCATCCTGCCAATAAAAATCAGCATAACTTTCTCCTTTCGTTTTTATCCATTTAGAAGAATGAGATTTGACTTCTTCCATCAATGCCATTAATGTTATTTTCCGGGATAGTAAACAAAGAATATGAACATGATCTTTATGTCCACCAACTGTAACCGGTTGACATTCGAGTTTTTTACAGACTCCTCCAAGATAATTGAAAAGTTCATTTTCTATGGATTCATCAATAAAAGGAAATCGATGTTTTGTGCTAAAAACAATATGGATGTAGTTTTTCACGAGTGATTGTGCCATAATGTTCGATTTTGAGGTTTTGTGATTACGCCACTTCGTGGCTTGTATCGCAGCTTCGCTGCGTCATAGGGCTTCACCCTATGTTTAAAGAATACGCCACTTCGTGGCTATTAATAAAAAAATCTCCATCAAATTAAGTCAGTAAAAACTTAATCGGATAGAGATTTATTTTGTTTGAAGATTTATTTTGCCTGAATTGCTTCCACAATTTTAGTTTCCAGTTCTGCCGCCAGTTCGGGATTATCTTTGATTAAAGCCTTAGAAGCATCGCGTCCCTGAGCCAGTTTGGTTTCACCGTAACTGTACCACGATCCGCTTTTCTTGATGATGCCATATTCCACACCCAGGTCGACAATTTCACCGGTTTTCGAAATTCCTTCACCATACATAATATCGAATTCAGCCTTACGGAAAGGTGGTGCCACTTTGTTTTTTACCACTTTCACACGGGTTTGATTTCCAACAGCTTCGTCGCCATCTTTCAACTGACCGATACGACGAATATCCAAACGGATCGATGCATAGAATTTCAATGCATTACCACCGGTTGTCGTTTCCGGATTACCAAACATAACACCGATTTTTTCACGCAGTTGGTTGATAAAAATACAGGTTGTATTGGTTTTGTTGATATTGGCAGTCAGTTTACGCAATGCCTGCGACATCAAACGGGCTTGCAAACCCATTTTCGAATCACCCATATCGCCTTCCAGCTCGGCTTTAGGAGTCAGGGCGGCCACCGAGTCAATCACCACGATGTCGACTGCTGAAGAGCGAATCAACTGATCGGCGACTTCCAATGCCTGTTCACCGTTATCAGGTTGTGAAATCAATAATTCTTCGATATTAACGCCCAGTTTTTGAGCATAAAAACGGTCGAAGGCATGTTCCGCATCGATAAATGCAGCAATACCACCTGCTTTTTGCGCTTCGGCAATGGCATGAATGGCCAGGGTCGTTTTACCCGAAGATTCAGGTCCGAAAATCTCAACAACGCGTCCGCGGGGATAACCGCCAACACCCAATGCTATATCCAGACCGATAGAACCGGACGAAATAAAAGATACATCTTCCACTTTGGTGTCACCCATACGCATGATGGTTCCTTTTCCGTGGTCTTTTTCAATTTTATCCATTGCCAGTTGCAATGCTTTCAGTTTGTCAGAGGTCGGTGAGTTAGTCACCTCAGCGGTTTTTGCTGCCATAATTGTATAGTTTTTTGTTTATTATTTTAATGATTTTTAAAATCCTGATAAATTTAAAATGCAAAGTTTACTTGTACAAAGATATACATTTTTCTATTCCAAAACTTCCAACTTGGCAAATTTCAGCAATAAAGATTTCATCCCTTTTTCACCGAAATCAATGTCGGCTTTTTCGTTGCCATTTACGACGCTTGTCTCCATCACTTTCCCAATACCAAAAATGCCGTGCTTCACAAATGCACCGACAGGAATAGAGTTTGTATTTGAAAAACTGTCACTTCCTTTATTATTTTCCAGTTTTACCAGGCGTTTAGGAACAGGTGGTGCCGGCTTTTCGATAAAAACGGGTTTTGAGTACGTATTGCTTTTATTGAACCGGTTACGTTCAATCTCCATGTCATCGTCCCAGTCACCGATTTGGGTTTGTTTGGGTTTTATTTCAACGGGCATGTCCAGAAATTGCTTGTCAATATCTTCAATAAACCGGCTGGGGTTGGAAAAGTTCGTTTTCCCGTTTCGAAAACGCGATTTTGAATAACTGATAAAACAACGTTCCTCGGCACGGGTGATGGCCACATAAAAAAGACGTCGTTCTTCTTCCAGTTCCCGTTCGCTTTGCGTACAAAACGGAGAAGGAAACAGTTCTTCTTCCATTCCCACAATGAACACGGCTTTAAATTCAAGTCCTTTGGCCGCATGAACAGTCATTAAGGTGACTTTGTCCTTATCCGTTTCTTTATCCGTATCCTGATCGGTCAGCAACGAAATTTCAGCCAGATAATCGGGTAGCAAAGTTATTTCCTGACCTTCGCTTTGTTTTGTTTCACAAAACTCATGAACAGCCTTGAGCAATTCCTGCACGTTTTCCTGTTTGCTCATATTTTCGGGAGAACGGTCGGTAAACGCATCGCTGATCACACCTGTGGTTTTAACAATACTGTTTGCCAGATCATAAGCATTTTGGGTGGAAACCTGTTGGGCAAAAACATCGATCATATTCCGGAATTGTGCCAGTTTGTTAGCAGTTCCGGCATTTACAGCTAAATTGTATTTCAGCATATCGGACAGTACATCCCAAACGCTGACTCCATGAAGTTGTGCACATTCTATCAGCTTGTTCACCGTGGTATCGCCGATTCCACGGGCCGGATAATTGATAATTCGTTTCAATGCTTCCTCATCATTCGAATTACAAACCAACCGACAATAAGCAATTACATCTTTGATTTCTTTCCGTTGATAAAAGGATAAACCTCCGTAAATACGGTATGGAATACTTTGTTTACGTAGAGCTTCCTCCATTACACGCGATTGCGAGTTGGTGCGGTA
>Ga0265297_10005585_pt1 | contig 19007 bp, 17 predicted proteins | sample Munlanlwell13791_FD_192502 | JGI IMG/M metagenome (GOLD analysis project Ga0265297, IMG submission 192502) | Leachate microbial communities from a municipal landfill in Southern Ontario, Canada - Leachate well 137-91 | ecosystem: Engineered > Solid waste > Landfill > Unclassified | place...
AGAGCAGATTAGGAAATACATACAGCTCCAGGGACAAGAGGACAGCGGACAAGCGAAGCTTGAGTTATAAAGAAATACCGAGTCCGTAAGGTCTCGGTAGGTTATTTTTGCCCATCTAAAACTTTAGTTTATTAAATTAATAAAAACCGTCCGAACCAGGCGGTTTTTTGATTTGTTTTTTCGCCCTTTTTGTTATAGAATAAAGGAGTAATTAATTAACTCAAAACTATGCCTAACAAAAATTCTTCCGAGTCCGAATCCCCCGCCAAATCGCGGGCGACGCTTTATATAATTCTCGCTTCCGTCGTCATTCTGGTGATTGTGGGAGTTATTCTGTTCCGGTTTTGCGGTGAGAACTGGTTTACGAAGCATCTGATTATTTCCGAGACGATCAAGAAAAACTTGGAACAAGTCGTCAAGACCCCGGCCGCCGAAGCTTCTCGCTTCGCCGCCTATCAACCGGTGACGGTTAATGTTACCCCTCAAATTCCGGAATACAGCGTAGCTAAAGATTTTTCCAATATTACCAATTTTGGCAAATTCAGTTTCTCCGATTCAGCCAAAGAACTTTTAGCCCGAAATGCTTTTGTGGTCGTGCCTTCCAGCCACTTGGAATTTTTTCCGGCCTATGAGGGCGGACGTTACGCCCAGATCCCTAACTTTGTGACCACTGATTCTATTTTGCATAACTATCATTTGCTTTTTGATTATGCCTTAAAAAATTTGGAAGAAGAAAAACTGTCTTCCGAGCTTCAGACTTTAAATAACGCCATGCTGGCCGCCGCCACCGTCCAATATGAAGCGCTTCAAGGTACGGAATGGGAGAATGCCGCCAAGAGAAATTTGGGATTTTTCGCGGTCGGCAGCCGCTTGCTTGATCCCCAAATAGCCATTCCGACGCCGGTCAAAAAAGAAGTAGAGGCCGAGTTAGCGTTAATCATGGCCCATGAAAAGATTGCGGCTTCTCCGGTAATGAATATGGAAACCGGAGCTGACATTACAATTGATACTCCTCAAGGGCCCCAATCCCTTGGAGGCCTGAAAGAAGATTATTCCCAGTATATTCCCCGCGGCCATTATGAAAAGTCCGAGCAGCTCAAGAATTATTTTAAATCCATGATGTGGTATGGCCGCCTATCTTTCCGCCTCAAGAACATTGACGAGACCAAATCGGCCATGCTGATTACTCTGGCGTTGAATGAGGAGAAGAATCGGGCCAGTTGGGACAAAATATTCGAACCAATCAGCTTTTTCGTGGGCAAAAGCGATGATATTACCTACTATCAATTAAAGGAAATCTTGGTTAAGGTTTACGGCCAAAATATAAGTTTAGACAGCCTGTCGGCCGATCCGAAGAAGCTGGATGATTTCGTGGCCGAAGCGCAAAAATTAGCGCCGCCGCAGATTAATTCCATGCCTATTTTCCAAGCCTCCATTCAACCGGATCGGGAAAAAGAAATCAAAGGTTTCCGCTTTATGGGACAGAGATTTACCATTGACGCCGCTATCTTCCAGCGCCTCATCGCGCGCGAGGTCGGTCCGAAGGGCGAATCGTGCGCCAAAGCCCCATTTGATAGCGGACGCATGCTGCCCCAAGGTTTGGATATTTTGGCGGTGATGGGCTCGGAGGAAGCTTATAGTATTCTAAAAGCCGAGGGCGAAACCGAGTATGCTTGTTATTCGGAAAATTTATCCAAGGCCAAAGATTATATCCAGTCTCTAGACGATGGCATTTGGACGCATAATTTATATTGGGGTTGGCTTTATTCGCTTCTTACTTTGACCGAGCCGAAACCGGCCGGCTACCCTTCTTTTATGCATAATTTAGCCTGGGCCAGAAAGGAACTCAACACTTATCTAGGCAGCTGGACCGAGCTTAAACACGATACCATCCTCTATGCCAAACAGGCCTACGCGGAATTGGGCGGCGCCGGGGAACAAGAAGAAATCGATCATCGCGGTTATGTAGAACCCAACCCTTATCTCTATGCTCGCTTGGCCGCCTTAAGTAAAATGACCAAGGAAGGGCTGGAAAGCCGTTCCTTGCTGGGCGAAAACTTGAAAGCCAGCTTGGAGAGAATGGAAACTCTGACCTTGGCGCTCAAGACCATTTCCGAGAAAGAACTCAATAATCAATCTTTGAGCCAAGAAGAATATGATCTGATTGACTCCTATGGCGGGCAGATAGAACATTTTTGGTTAGAGGTTTTCAAAGACGAAGGAGTCGTCTCGCGATCCCAACTATTTGATCAGCCGGCGGCTATCGTGGCGGATGTCGCCACCGATCCCAATGGCCAAGTTTTGGAAGAAGGCGTCGGCAATATTTCTTTGATTTTCGCGGTCGTGCCCGTCGACGGCAAATTACGCCTGGCTCGCGGCGCCGTCTATTCATATTATGAATTTCCCTGGCCCCTGTCCGACCGTTTGACCGACACAAAGTGGCGGGAATTGTTGAATAGCGACCTGGCGCCGAAGCTCCCGAGCTGGACCAGCCTATTTACCTCGCCCAACTAAAATGATCAAAAAATTTCTTATCATCTTTTTCCTTCTGAATGCCGCCGTCCTTTTGGCTGTCACCGCCGCTTTCGTCAAGTATTCTCCCGCGGCCAACGGCCAGGCGGAAAAAACGGAGATGACGGCCAGTTCCACGGATTGGAATATTTTTCAAGCGGCCAAAGAAAAATTTTCCGTTAAACCGGCGGAAGCTTCTTTGATATTCGTGGGGGATATTTCTTTTTCCCGCGGTATAGAAAGGCAGGTCAAAAAGAACGGGGATAATAATTTCCCTTTGGCTCTGGCCAGTAGTTTTTTGCAGAGCGCGGATTTAGTCGTGGCCAATTTGGAAACTCCGATTACCAAGGGCCGGGAAATCGCCACCGGAGAAATGGTTTTTCGTTCTAATCCCGGAACGGAAAAGGCTCTGAAAGCCGCCAATATTTCCCTGGTATCTTTGGCCAATAATCATACGCCTAATTTTGGCCAAAAAGGTCTCGCGGACACTTTTGATTATCTAAAATCGGCCGGCATAGAGTATGTCGGCGCGGGCCAAAACGAAGCCGAAGCCTATCGCCCGGAGTATGTAAATGTCAACGGTCTGAAATTCGCCTTCTTGGCTTACACAGATTCGGATTTTGTGCCGGCCTCATACGTCGCCACCAAAGATCGCGCCGGCACCGCTTTTATGGATAACAAGAAAATGGCGGCGGCGGTTAAAGAAGCTAAAAAAAATGCGGATTTTGTCATCGTTTCCATGCATAGCGGGAAAGAATACGTGTTGGGACCGACGGAGAAGCAAAAAAGTTTCGCCCAGGCCGCCATTGCGGCCGGAGCCGATTTAGTCATCGGTCACCACCCGCACGTCGTGGAGCCGGTAGAGAAGTATCAAGGAAAATATATTTTGTATAGCCTGGGTAATTTTGTCTTTGATCAGTCCTGGTCGGAGAATACCATGGCCGCTCTGACGGCTAAGGTAATTTTTCGGAAAGACGGCATCAGCCGGATAGAATTGCGACCGGTAAAAATTAATAATTCTTTTCAGCCGCAAATAATATCGGCCGCTTCGGCCGAATCTACCTATAACCGGCTGGGAGTCAAGACAACGACAACCGATGAATTTTTTTGGAATCAGAGCGAGAAAGGATATGACCCTCGTAGCTATTGGCTTTTGTTTGATTCTCCGAGCCCGGACCAGATTATCAACCGGAGCGAGAAGAAGGATTTAAACAATAATCAAACGGAGGAAGAATATAATTTGGCCGGCGGTATTTTGCGCGTCCGGGAAAACGGTTTGACGGTTTGGGAGACGCCGTCTGATTGGTGGGTGGATGATTTTGTTCTGGCCGACAGCGACAACGACGGGAAAGAGGAAATAAATTTGCTTGTTTGGAAACAAGGAAATTATGGCCCGGCCCGGCCTTTCTGGGAGAAAGAAAATGACGAGAGCATCAAGAATCATTTCTTTGTCTTCTCTTGGGAGAGCGACAAGATTAAATCCAAATGGCAATCTTCCAATTTGGACAATCCCAATTGCCAGGCGCTTTTCAAGGACATTGATGGAGACCGGAAAAATGAATTGGTGGTTTTGGAAGGAGACTACCAGGATTCTCCCTCTTGCCACGGCCAATATTGGGCGGTCTGGGAGTGGAATGGCTGGGGTTTTTCCAACGGCTGGCGCAGTCCCCGGGGGAATTTTTCCAATTTAGGATATACCATCGCCAGATAATTTAAATTCTATAAAACCAACAAAAAACAGGCTTTCGCCTGTTTTTTTGAATGATGTGGGCACACAAGGATTCGAACCCTGGACCCCTTCGGTGTAAACGAAGTGCTCTAACCAGCTGAGCTATGTGCCCCCAATACTTGTGGGCGAGAGAGGATTTGAACCTCCACAGCCGTGAAGCTGCAAGCCCCTCAAGCTTGTGCGTCTACCAGTTCCGCCACTCGCCCGGAAATATTATTTAACGACTTTAACGGTTTTCTCTTTTAACTTCTTCTGGTATTTATTATCCTTCAAGAAATTTAATTTAGCCCGTCTGACTTCGGCAATCTTCTTGACTTCAATTTTAGTGATAGTCGGCAAGTTGATGGGGAAGATTTTTTCCACGCCGACACCATCGGAAACTTTACGCACGGTAATAGTCGCCGCCTTTTCTGTGCCGTGTCGGCGGGCGATGATCAGGCCTTCAAAATATTGAATTCTCTCTTTTTCTTCACCCTTAGTGTTCAATTCCTTGATTTTTTGGTGAACTCGGACGGTCATGCCCGGTTTCAAATCTGCGAATTTATCTTTTTTAGTCTCGGCCATATTATTTTGAATAAAACGCCAAAACGCCGATAAAATGGCGCTTGGGGGTTTAATATATTATTAGCTTAGTTAACTTTTCCTATGATATAAGTAAAATTAGCTCTTGTCAATATGAGATTTAATGAAATTATAAATCTTTTCCAGGGCTTCATCCGGCGTCAGATCGGTGGTGTCCAGGCAATAATCATAATGGCTTTTATCATGGACGTCAATATTGTAATATCGTTGGTAGCGATTAATCTCATTTTGGACTCTCTTGTTCATGCTAGCCAAAACATCTTGCTGGCTATTCATATTTTTATCTTCATTTTTTCTTTCGCCCTTTTCCTTAATATCTTTCCAAATTCTTTTGGCCGCCACTTCTTTGTCAGTATCCAGATAGATTTTGAGAGAATGGGGGATAAAGTACCAAGAGGTATAACCCTCAATAATAAAGTTGTCCTGCGTTTTGCCCAATTTTCTCTGATATTCATCCGTTTCCCTGTCAATTTGGGGGTCTTCTTCAGCCAGTTTATTGTATTCCGCCAAAGTCAGGCCTCTTTTTGAAGCCGCTTCGCGGTTAAGTCCGCCCATATAATAATGGGGCCAGCCTAATTTTTCCGCTAAGCGTTTAGCCAGGGTTGATTTGCCGGAACCATGGGCTCCGCTCAAAGAAATAATCATAGCTTAGTTTACTTTTTTAAAAAAATAAATTATATTATAACTATAACACAATTACCGAATAAAATAAAAAGCTAAATGGCCCCAGATTAGGGCTCTTTACTTTGTCAGTCTATGTATTTAGAGAAGCTAGAAATCCACGGTTTTAAATCTTTCGCCCACAAGAATTCATTGGTTTTCCCGGGTATTTTTGCCGGCGGTCGTCGGGGGTTGACCGCCATCGTCGGCCCGAACGGTTCCGGTAAATCCAATGCGGCCGATGCGGTCCGTTGGGCCTTGGGTGAGCAGAGTATTAAAACTTTGCGCGGGAAAAAAAGTGATGATGTCATCTTCTCCGGTTCGGACCAGAAGAGTCGTTTGGGTATGGCCGAAGTTTCTTTGTTTTTGAATAACGCTGATAATGCTAAAAAGAAGAAGCCGATAGTTGAAGGCGAGGAGCCGGAAACCGAAAACCAGATTGATACTCTTTTGGCCAAGGAGGAAATTGTGATTACGCGACGGATTTTTCGAGATGGTGAAAGCGAATATTTAATTAATAACTCCCGAGCCAGATTATCCGATATTCAAATGTTTCTGGCGAAAGCTAATTTCGGCCAGAAGACGTACAGTGTCATCGGCCAGGGCATGGTGGAGGGATTTTTGAATACCAGCTTGTCGGAACGGAAAGATTTTTTTGATGAAGCGACCGGCGTCAAACAATATCAGATCAAGCGCGATATCGCTCTCAATAAATTGCAGGGCAGTTATGCCAATTTGAATCAAGTGGAAATATTGCTCAATGAGATTGAGCCTCGTCTGCGAAGTCTGACTCGCCAAGTGGATAAATTAAAGCGACGGGAAGAAATTGCCACGGCTTTAAGCTCTTGGCGGAATAATTATTACGGTCATAATTGGCATGAATTAAATGATCGCTTGAATGAACTCAATGCTAATTATTTAGAATTGGAAAAAGATAAAATAGCTAAAGAAGATAAACTGGCCTCTCTTAACTCCGAGTTGAGTCAGATGGAAAATCAGCCGACTATCGGCGCTGATTTTAATGAACTCCATCAATCCCTTTCCGGCAAAAGAGACGAGTCGGATATTTTGTCTCGGCAATTAAGCCGTTTGGATAATTGGCTGAACCTGAAAGCGGAGATGCCGGAAAATAGCGATCCGCGGGAATTGGAGAAGAATAAAGCCGGTTTGCTTGAACAAATTAATGCTCTGCAAGGCGAAATTGCCTCGGCTAAAAATCAAGATAATGATCCGGCCGGTCTGGAAGATAAAAAGAAAGCCTTGGCTGAATTACAATCGGAACGAGACAGTGCGGAAAAAGACTTGTCAAAATTAAACGCTTGGTTGGAAATGAAACTGGAGTCGTCCGGTCAATTTGATTTATCATTTTTGAATAACAAGAAACAGGAATTGACCAAAGAAATTGTGATCGCCTCCGAGGAATTGGTCGAAATTCAGAATTTTGTGACTGCCAATAAAAATAAATTGGCGCAACTTATGGCTGAGCGCGCCGCTTTGGCGGTTCAAATCATTGAGGCCAATAAAAACTTGCGCGGCATCAGTTTGGAAATCGGCGATGGCGCCAGCGGCAAGATTAATGAGCAATTAAAATTGTCTTTAGATAAATTAGAATTGGCCGAAAAAGAATCGGATTTAATCAAGATTAAAGCCGCTTTAAATGAAATTCGACAAGATATTCGGGCCATATTGGAACTGTCTTCCGGCTTCAAAGGGCAATCGGAGCTCGGCCGAGTCCAGGCCGAATTGGAATTATTGACTCAGAAAAAGGAGGATTTAAGCAAGTTTATTAACGATTTAAATTTAGAGATCTCCGCCAAAGAACAATTGTCCCGTTTATTGACTGACAAAAAACATCAAGCGGCCAAAGAATTGGCTGGCGTGGCGCAAAAATTATCCCAAAATCAGACTAGCGTGGACACCAAGGAAGTTGAGTCGCAAAAAATTGAATTGGAAAAGAAGGTCGGCGCTTTTAACGATCAGATCAAATCGACTCGAGCCGATGTGGAAACTTTGAATCGCGAATTTGAATCCCGGCGCGAAAATCTTTTTAGCCGCCAGAAAGAACTGCAACATCTGCAAAATCAAATTAATGACGTTAATAATCGCCTGAATGATATCCGAATTAATTTTGCCAAGCATGAGACCAGATTGGAAGATTTAGAGTCGGCCTTGCAGAAAAATCAAATTGGCAACGAACTGACGGAGATAAATAAGACTAATGTGGAGAAGGCTAAGTCGGTTATTTCCGGCCGTTTAGAATTATTGCAGACCGAAATCGCTTCTTTGCGCGCCAAGATTGATCAATTTACCGCCGAACAGCAAACTAAACGAGACCATCTTTTGAATTTGCAGAAAAATGTTCAAAGCTTGCAGTATGAGATTAACGGACTGGGCAACGAATTGAATGATTTGAAAGTCGGCGCGGCTCGGCAAGAAACCAAATTGGAAGATTTGGAAAGTAGCATTCGGGCCAATGACTTGGATTTATTGGAGATTAGGAATAAACGACCGGAAAGCAATCTGGATTTATCCAGAGCGGAAGAAGAAATCGCTCGCCTTAAACATCAATTGGATTTAATTGGAGGCATTGATCCGGAAATTGCCCGAGAGTATGCCACCACCAAGGAGCGTTATGACTTTCTTTTTACCCAGACCAATGATTTAAATAACGCCATCAAGTCACTAGAAAAAATTATTTATGAACTGGACCTGACCATCAAGGAACGGTTTGACGCCGAGTTTAAAATTATTTCGGAAAAGTTTACGGAATATTTCAAGATTTTGTTTAATGGCGGTTCGGCTCGGATTGTCAAAGTGATGGCGACGGATGAAGAGGTCAAGGATGACAAGAAATCTGAAACTGAATCGAGCGAGGATGACGAGAAAGCTTTGGTTTTAAATCAAAAACAAATTGATTATAATAATACCAATAAGATTAAGTTCTTGAAAAAACACAATGCCACCGGTTTGGCCGGCATTGAGATTGAGGCGACGCCTCCGGGCAAAAAGATCAAGTCGGTTTCTATGCTTTCCGGTGGCGAAAGAGCCTTGACGGCCATTGCTTTAATCAGCGCTATTATCAGCGCCAACCCCTCTCCTTTTGTAGTCTTGGACGAGGTGGATGCGGCTTTGGATGAGGCTAATTCCGAGCGTTTGGCCAAAATTTTAGATGATTTGTCCAATAAAACTCAATTTATCGTTATTACTCATAATCGCGCCTCCATGCGTAAAGCCAGCGTTTTATATGGCGTTACCATGCAGGCCGACGGTATTTCCCAGTTATTGAGCGTCAAACTGGATGATGTCAAAATCAGCCAGTAAATTTGAGCTTAGATTTTTAAAGGGCCGCAATTGAATTGGAGCTCTTTTTGATTGTCTAGCAATGATTTTTTTGTTATAATGAAGTTAGCTTATTTTTATCAATATGAATAAAAAAATCATAACTCTTTTTTTGCTTTTTGCCTTTATTTTAAGCTCCGGTTTCGGTTGCAAGCAGAGTGCTCAGCAGGTTCAAAGCGCCATGAAACCGGTGACTCTTAATATCTGGGGCGTGTGGGACAACTCCGAGGATTTGGCTCCGATAATTGCCAGCTATAAGGCGCTCCATCCTTTTATTACCGTTAACTATCGTAAGTTCCGTTACAATGAATATGAAGCGGAATTACTGAATGCTTTTGCGGAAGATCGCGGACCGGATATCTTTTCCATTAATAATACTTGGGTCAGAAAATATCAAAGTAAATTAATTTCGGCTCCGGCTCAAATCCCGATGGTCTATCCGGTGACTCAGGGGACTATCCAGAAACAGATCGTGCCGGAAACTAGAATTACTCAAAGCTTGACGCCTAAAAACGTCAAAGATATTTTTGTGGATACAGTTTACGATGACGTGATTATTGACGGCAAGTTGTATGGGCTGCCGTTATCTTTGGACACTTTAGTGATGTATTATAATCGCGATCTATTGAATAACGCCGGCGTGACCGATATTCCAGCCTATTGGAATCGGGATTTTCAGCAGACTGTCAAGCGGTTGACCAAGCAAGATTTGAAAGGTAATATTATTCAATCCGGCGTGGCTTTAGGCGGCAGTCGCAACATTGAAAGATACAGCGATATTTTATCAGTTTTAATGATGCAAAACGGCGCGCAGATGATAACCAACGGCAATGTTTCTTTTCAATTAATTCCTCCTGGATCGACCGACACCAGTTATAATCCGGGTTATTCGGCTTTGCGTTTTTATACCGATTTCTCCAATCCGGTGAAAGAAGTTTATTCTTGGAATAATGACTTAGATACTTCCGTCGATTCTTTTGTGAGTGGTAATTTGGCTTTTATGTTCGGCTACGCCTATCATCTGTCGACCATTAAAACTCGGGCGCCAAAATTAAATTTTGGCATTGCTAAATTACCTCAGATTGAAGGGGCGCCGGCCGATATTAATTTTGCTAATTATTGGTTGAACGTTGTCTCCAAGAAAAGCCAGTATACTAATGAGGCTTGGGATTTTGTCCAATTTATGGCCAGATCCGAGCAAGTTAAGCCTTATTTGGCCGCCGTTAAAAAGCCGACTGCCCTGAGATCGCTGATTAAAGAACAAAGGGATGATCCGGAAATCGGTGTTTTTGCCGATCAAGTTTTAACCGCCAAGAGCTGGTATCGTGGTTATAATGCCATCGCGGCCGAAGAGTCTCTGGCCGACATGATTGACAGCACCATTAATGACGAAACTAAGATCCCGGACGCCATTGGTTTAGCGGCCAGTCGGATTCAACAAACTTTGAGCCAATAATTTATTAATATGAAAAATATTTTTAGCAAAAAATTTTTATTAGCCATTCTTTTCTCTATCCTTATAATTTCTATCCCCGGCTTGACCTATAGCGCCGGTATTTTACCGTCTGAATCCGGCGGAGCTTGTCCGACCGGTCAAGAGGGCCGTTGCGGCAACTATACTTTAAATGACGGCGTGCAGTTAATGGTTAATGTGGCTAATTGGATTTTGGGAATCGTGGGCTCTTTGGCCTTGCTGATGTTTGTGATCGGTGGTTTTATGTTTTTAATTTCCGGCGGTAATTCTAAGACCGTGGAAACAGGTAAAAATATTATTATCGGCGCGGTTATCGGCCTGATTATCGTTTTTTGCAGTTATATGATTATTAAATTCTCCATGTCGGCCCTGGGGCTTAATTGGTCCGGCACAACTGCGGTGCCGACAGCTATTAGTCCGGTGACCACCGTTCTTCCGGCCGACGAGCCTTGCGCGCAACAATATGGTTTGCAAAATTATAGTTGTATGATTAATACTAACGGCCATGATTGCAAAACCGGCCTGTGCAGCGGCGCCGCCAATATTCAATGTTGTTTACCAAATTAATTTATGACCGCTTTCATTGCTCGCCAGGTATTATCGGAATACAAAAGCATTGGAGACCAATTACGTTTTACTCGTTTGCAAAAAGGGTTTAGCCTAGAAGAAGTTTCCAGCAAACTGAAGGTCAGGTTGGAGTATCTTCGCGCCCTGGAAGATGAAGATTATGCCTTACTCCCGGGCGGTATCTACGGCAAGATTTTTTTAAAAAAATATATAAATTTTTTAGGCCTGGATTATAAGAATATAATCAAGAATTTTGTCAAAGAGAGAAAAATATATTTAAGTGACGCCGATGATGTTTTTTCTAAAAAAGTTATTAAAAGATCTAAATTAATTATTTTTCCTAAGGTTTTTCGCAACATTTTGATTATCTTGGCCATCATTACCTGTGTTCTTTATTTAGGTATTTATTTAAAAAAGATTACCGCCGCCCCCAGTTTGGCGATTATTGAGCCGGCCAGTAATCAAGTGCAGAAAGAATTGAGTGTTGATGTCAGAGGGGAAACCGAGCCAGAGAGTGAAGTGGCCATTAACGGACAAACAGTTTTGATTGACAAGCGGGGAATGTTTTGGCAAACCATTGTGTTGAAAAAAGGCGTTAATATTATTGTGGTTAAAGCTAAAAAAAAATATAGTCGGGAACAAACTGTCACCCGGCAAATATTAGTGGAATAAAAATATGATTACTAAAAACAGCTTGTTAAACATTGATTTGATTCTGCGGGAATTACCGCCAAATAGTAATTTGCGAGTGGCCGATTTGGGTTGCGGTAATTTTGGTTTTTTTATTTTTCCGCTAGCTCATTTAGTCGGGACCCACGGCAAAGTTTATGCCGTTGACGTCATTAAAAGTATTTTGGACGATATTTCTCGCCGGGCCCGCTTAGAAAATTTGCCTCAGATTGAAACCGTTTGGAGCAATTTAGAAGTATATGGCGCCACCAAAATAGAAGCCGAACAATTAGACGCCGCTTTACTCGTCAATACCCTATATCAAGCCGGAAACGGTCTTGACATGTTGAAAGAAAGTATTAGAATGATAAAACCGGGCGGTAAATTAATTATTGTCGAGTGGGATGATGAATATCCTTTCGGGCCGTCTAAGGATCAACATGTTGATCCAGCTAAGTTAAAAACGGTTATCGGTAAATTAAATTTGAAATTAGAGTCGGAATTTCGACCGGGTAAATTTCATTACGGTCTGGTTTTTAAAAAATTAATTTAAAATTATGGGAGATCTGTTAACTTTACATTTTTGGTTTAATTATTATTATATTCCTCTGTCCGGCCGGGCTAAGATTGTTTTATTGGTCTTGGCCTTGATATTAGTCGTTGGAATGATAGTGATGTTCTTCTTAAAGAAAAAGAATGATTTATATTCTAAATTGCGCCGGAGCTTGTTTAATTTTTTTCTTGCCAATACCATTATCGCCGTTTTTTTAGCCTTCTTCATTTACGAAGAGGTTCCATTCTTTTCTTCTCATTTTTGGTTTTTATTGGTGCTAGCTGAAATGGTTATTTGGTTTTGGACTTTATTTAAAGCTTTTAGGAAATTTCCCGATATCAAGAAAAGAATAGCGGAACAAAAAAGTTTCAATAAGTATTTGCCCAAGTAATTTAAAAACGTTGAAATATATAAAAACAGCCATTGACGTGGCTGTTTTTTGATTTTTTTATGGTTTAACAATTTTATTTAGGCGGTGGCGCAGTTTAATCAGATTTCGGAACATTTTAGTGGAATCACGCAGCAATTTAACTTTGCTTTTACGCTGGTCATAACGGTTTTCTTGCCAATTGACCGGGATTTCTTTAATTTTATAACCTAGCGCTCGACCAATGATAATCATCTCAGTGTCAAAAAACCAGCGCGGATCTTGCAGGTAGGGAGCAATAGCCATGAAAGCCGATCGGCTAATGGCTTTGAAGCCGCATTGCATATCGGATAGGTGATGTTTGAATAATAAACGAGATAGAAGATTGTAAGTTTGGGAGCTTAATTCTCGAATAAAAGATCGCTCAATTTTAGAATCGGGCAAGAGACGGGAGCCGACGGCCAATTGGCATTCATTATCTAAAATCGGTTGAATTAATCGGGGAATGGCCTCCAGCGCCACGGCCAAGTCAATATCCATATAAACAAAAATGTCGGCGGAACTTTTTAACCAGTAGCGCTTCAAGGCTTGACCGCGACCGGGTTCGCTGATGTTGGCGAATTTTATTTTATCCGGATAGTTAATGCTCAATTTTTTAGCGATTAAAGGAGAAGAGTCGGAAGAACCGTTAATTACAATTACTATTTGCCAGTCAAAAAGAAAATTTTGGTCAATTAAAAAATTGTATAGTTTTTGAACACTATCAGCTAAAATGGTTTCTTCGTTATAAATCGGTAAACAAAATTCAATCAGCATATTATTTTTTAACGGCATAGCCGCAAAGGCTTAGACCCCAAGGAAGTTTAAACTCAGATTTTGTTTCGGCTGCTAGTATTTGGTATAAACCACGGTTTATAAAATTGGGCAAGGGTTTGGTGTCAGAACTGGCGGTACCTCTGGGGTTAATAATTTTTTTTATCGTTCGCATTAACGCTATCGCCGGGAAAAGCCAGGAGTTCCAATAATTGATAGTTTTTAGGGTCAGGCCGGCCGCCTTGAGCTTATTAATAATTTCTTTTTGGCTGTAACGGCGATAATGACTGGCGGCTTTGTCATGTGGACTGAAAAGCCAAGGAACAGCTGGGACGCTAAAGAGCAGAATACCGTTTGGCTTTAAAGCTTCAAATATTTTTTTTAGGGCCAAAGCGTCATCTTTAATGTGTTCCAAGACATCAAAACAAGCAATAACTTCCAAGGAATCTTTTTCTAAGAGCTCGGTCTCGATATTGAAAACTCTGGCCGAGAAGCCGGATCTTTTTGCCAATGCAATGCTTTCGGGCGCAATATCCAATCCCTCAACTGTCCCAAATTGAGCCAGAAGTGGCAATTGGATTCCGGTACCGCAACCGAGTTCAATTATTTTTCGATTAGGGTCTCGGACGGGCAAGGCTAAATTTAGCAGATCGTTAATTAATATTCGGCGCGCTTTATACCAAAAATGTTCGGCGCCGGTTTGATTTAGTTTTTTGAAGTCGCGGTAATCCATATTAGCGTAGAAAGAGGTAATAAATTAATTCGATAACGGTTATGGCGTAAAAAGTTATTAAATATCCCCGGCGGTTACTTAAAGAGTAGCTTATTAATAATAATAGCAGGAGGAAAGTAAAATACCAAGGCATGAGCCAAGAAAAGAAACTGGCATAAAAAACCAGCATAACCAGAGCGCCGTAGTTTAGCAGTTTTTTAATATTTTTTTCTCTCCACTTTATTATAATTTTTACGGCCATAAACAATAAAAAGCAAAAAAACAATATCCGACTGGTTAATATGGCTACGCTCCAAGGGTTGTCTATTTTAACCGCCGTTAAGATTTTGTAGGTGAAGGCAATAAGTGGCGATGTCAGTAAATAGTTAAAAAAGTGCATTTGATTTAGAATTGGTTTGGTTATAGTTGAAAGTCCTTGCCAGAAAGGCAGGTAGACTAAAAAGCCGGTACTGATTATCAGCAGGGGCGAGAGCCCGATAAAAAGAATTTTTTTATCTTTATCTTTGAGCCGCCAGAGCAATATCAGCCCCCAAATCGGTAAGAGTAGCAGCGGGATAAATTTGATTAATATCCCGAGAGTTAAGAAAAAAATAGAGAACAAATTATTTTTCAGATTAGGAGTTTTTTTCCATAAGAAATAAAAAGACAGGAGACAGAAGAAAATCATCAGGACCTCGTTATGGCCGTTGATTAAAAATTCAAATAGGATTAAAGGGTTGAAGGCATAAAGCCAAGCGAACCTTCTTCCCAGCGTTTTATCAACTAGCCAAGTATTGGCCAGATGACAAGCGGCAAAAAAGCCTTTGAATAGCAAAATACTGGCTAAAAAATTAGTTTTAAAGACCAGGGATAAACTGCCGGTAATCAGGGCTAAGAGCGGCCCATAAGAGCTGGTATAGCTGGCCCAACGGTTGTCTCCCAGGAAGGGATAAAAAACATCATTAGTTAATTGGCTATAAGTGGCGACATAGGGGCTCAATCCGTGGAGAGCAAAAGTTCGGGCCTGGGTTAAATATAAAAAGATATCGGAAGCTCCGATGGGAAAAACAAAGAGCAAAAGCAAAGATAAAATTGCTAGAGATATTAAAATAATTGAGAGCCGAGGAGGATTTTTGATTAAATCTCGATCCAACCACCAATAAATTCCCACTGCGAGGAGCAGGCCTAGGGTTAGCAATTCGTAAAAGAAAGAATTATCTCTAAAGAATAGATAAGCGGCGTTGGAATTAGGGCCATAGTTTAAAAGAGGGAGATAAAATAAGGCTAATAAACTCAAGATTAAAAATCCACTAAAGCAAAAAATTATTTGACGGTTATTTCTGAACATAAACTTTGGCAATATTATCAGTATATATTAATTTCCACTCAGGGCTCTGATCCAAATATTCTTTTAAGAGATTTTTGCTGTTGAAATCGGCCTCGTTCATAAATAAGAAATTTTTTTCAAACCAGCTGAGCTTAACCGGGCGAGCATTGTCATAGAGCAGAACCATCTTGATTTGATGTTTGTCCAGATAAAATTCACTTTGGTCGACTTTAGAAAAATTCCAATATTCTTCCAGCAAGGACTTACCTTCATAATCGGCTTGAGGCAGGCGGCCGTCAATAAATAATTGTTTCTCGGGCCAAGTCCAGATTAAGAATCCGCCCCAACCGAAATTGTTGTATAATTTCAGGTTTTTATATTCCGGATTGGACTTCATCGTCTCTATCGCCTGACAGGGGAAGATAAAGCTCTTGGTCTCCAGCGAGTATTTGTCTTCGCAGAAGGAGCTAAAAGGGTCTCTCGCAAAATTGGTGGTGACCAGGACATTTAAAGGGACCAGGGCAAAACACAAAAGCAGGAAGGTGTTTATCAAAACATTAACTGCTTTATTTTTAAAATATTTAAATTTAACGGCCTTGATTTCCAAAAATTCCGTAATAAAAGCTAACAGCCAGGGAGTGGCGATAATGAATAATAAGGGGAAATGACGCCGTGATTTAATGGCGAGGATGGTAAATCCGATTACTATTCCGACTTGCCAGAGATTTAGTTTCCGGTCATGATTTTTTTTAAAAATATGATAAAAATGAATGGCTAAGGCTGATATTGTCAGGCAAATAAAAAGACATTGCCAGTAAACATAGGGGTAGCTCCATTGAGGCAGCCATTCTAAGATATGATCAAAATAAAAGGTGTTGGTATAAGTTCGGAAAAATTCATAAAGTTTCAAACCGTAGGGCGTCAGGAAGGTGGTCGTCAGGGCGCCAAGGGCCACTAAGACGTAGTTTCTGATTTGGGCCAGAGTTAGAACGTCTTTGAAGTCCACAAAACCCCAATGTCCAAATTTATGAATCAAATACTCGGTAATTTTAGCCAGACCAAACAAACTTAAAATTACCCAGCCGATGAGAAACCCGCCATGAGTATTGGCCCAAAAATAGAAAAGAGGGAGAAGCCATAATAAGCCGGTCCATTTTTTGTTTTGGTTGTAGTAATATAAAATTAGGGAGAGCAATAGAACGCAGAGAAAGGTTATTTCTTGCATTCGCACGCCAAAATGAGGCATAAAGGCCATTAGTCCGCCGAGCTCTATTAGTACAAATAGCCAGATATTGGTTTTGTCCTTGGTATATTCTTTGATTATAAATCGGTTCAAAAGCATCAGGGTTAAAAGCGGAATCAGGGCGAAGATAATGTTAACGGCTAAGTAGCCCCAATTGGTAAAAATCCAATAAACTGCGGCATTGGCGAGCCATTCATGATCTACCCAGGATTTTCCTAGAAGAGTATAGTTAACGTAGTTAATACTGGGCACTTGGCCGGTCGTGATAATTTCCTGGCCGGTTTTCAGATGCCAGCCAAAATCCGGGTCTAAATAAGCGTAGGAGTGCTTTAAAAGTAGGGCGAAAATTAGGATATAGAATAAGGCCCAAATAATGGTCTTAAACTTTAAAGGGAAGACTTTTTTCATATAGATTCAGTCTAACATATTTGTTTTTATTTTAAAAATATGTTAATATTTAGGTATTAAAAATTAAAACTAAAACTAGAAAGGTGGTGAACTATGAATAAAAAAATCATGAAGAATTTGTTATCTTTTGTCGTTATGTCTGTGGGCGGTGTTTTATTGTTCGGTTTGAGAGCTCACGCTCTGGATGTCGGTATTAATGAAATTACCAATACCATTCAATTGGGCGCCAGCGATCCAAGAGAAATCGTGGCTCGTATTATTAATACCGCTATGATGTTTCTAGGTATTATCGCTGTAGTTATCATCTTATTAGGTGGCTTTAAATGGATGACAGCTGCTGGTAACGAAGAAAAGGTAGAGGAAGCCAAAAAATTGATGGGAGCCGGTGTTATCGGTTTAGTCATCATCTTAGCTTCTTGGGGTATTGCTTCTTTCGTCTTGAATCAGCTTATTAATGCCACTGGCAATTAATATCGTTTTTATTTTTCCGAAATCGATTTCAGAAAAAAGTGGAACCCTATTTCTTAAGAATGGGGCCACTCCTTTGGACAGAAATTTGTTTTGTGTTTAAAGTAGTGGAGATTTTTCCCAAATTTCTCATTTGTTGTGGTTTTATCAGTCAAATTATTATCGCCCCATCGTCTTTAATCCGGAAGTTTGGTTCATAATTTATTGCTTATTAATTTTATATATAATTATGAAGAAGAAGATTAATAAAATTGCTTTTCCTTTGGTTTCCTTGCTTATATTTTTATCCTTATTCTTCGTGATGAATAAGGTTTTCGCGGTTGATTCCAGCTACGGGCTAGATTCTACTATTGCAGCCGGCAGCCTCCAGGCTCCGTTTAATACTGTAGCGGTCGGATCTCAACCCGGACAATTTTTATCCACTAAAGTCGGTCAAATTGTTGGATCAATTTTGTCTTTTGTCGGCGTGTTGTTGTTAATCTTAATTATCTACGCCGGTTTTCTCTGGATGACTGCGGCCGGCAATGAGAAACATACCGAACAAGCTAAAAGTATTTTAACTTCGGCCATTATCGGTTTGATAATCGTTCTCTCGGCTTATGCCATTACGGCCTTTGTCGGCCGGCAATTAACTGAGACCACCGCTTTGCCGACTCCGGATTTATCTACCACCACCAATGCTCAGCAGGGGCAGTAGTTTTAGCCGGAAGGGATATTCATTATTTATTATATGATTAAACGTCGAATAAATTGGTTAGTTGGAACGACATTGACTCTGGGATTACTTCTATTTTCTAAGATGGTTTTGGCTTATGATTTTGCGGCCAGCACCGGATTGGATACTACCGCCAAAAAAACCGGACATTATAGTCAGCGATTGTTTGGCGCGGGAACGACCCTGGAAGGCGGCATCAGCTCTATTTTAACGGCGGCCTTATCTTTTTTGGGTGTGATATTTTTATTGTTGATGATCTTTGGCGGCATATTATGGATGACGGCTCGAGGCAATGAGAAAAATGTGGATCGAGCTAAAACTATTATTTTTGATTCTATTATCGGTCTGGTCATCGTGATCGCCGCTTACGCCATTACCTATTTCGTGACCAGCATCTTTGTTAATCAAACTATGCAATAGTTATTATGAAAAATATTTTTTATAAATTTTCCGGATTAATTATTTCCCTATTTTTTTTAGCTATCCCCTGGTTGTCGATTAATGCGGCTAATTTGAATGACGCTTTCCGGGTTGATTCTGGCGATATTTATTCCAATCAGGATCGTTTGGACTCCGCCGCTTACAATGCTCGTTTTAATATTGCCGGCAATGCTGGGGCTTTAACTCCGGAGCAGATTATCAGTACGGCTATTACCGCCTTGTTGTCTCTTTTGGGAGTTATTTTTGTGGCTTTAATAGTTTTCGGGGGGTTTTTGTGGATGATTGCCGGCGGGGATGAACAAAAAGTTACCAGAGCCAAAGATATCATTAAAGAATCTCTGATTGGATTAGTAATTGTTTTGGGCGCCTATGCCATCAGTTATTTTATAATCGGCTTTTTAATGCCGGGCGGCCAAATTGGCGCATTTT
>Ga0265297_10005586_pt1 | contig 19006 bp, 21 predicted proteins | sample Munlanlwell13791_FD_192502 | JGI IMG/M metagenome (GOLD analysis project Ga0265297, IMG submission 192502) | Leachate microbial communities from a municipal landfill in Southern Ontario, Canada - Leachate well 137-91 | ecosystem: Engineered > Solid waste > Landfill > Unclassified | place...
CACCCCAGCCGCAATTATTCCCGTCTCCATCGCGAGCGCAATCCCGCCCCCGTGTATGGGGTCAACCTGCCTCGCCGCCGTCCCTATGCACATGAAGCCGTCCTTCACGAATGATTCTATCGGCGCCCCCACTGAAATAACGCCCCCGAAATCCTCCAGCACGCTGGAATCCTTCAGCTGGGGATGATTCTCAATGAACCTGTCCATGAGCACCTTCGGGTCCGCGCCTTCCACATTCCCTCCTTTCTTCCCGTTCGTGAGGTGCCCGCCTATCCCTATCCCCACATTCGCCTTCCTCGCCGCCTTCGGGAATATCCAAACATATCCCCTCGGCGCAATCTCAGTCCCGAAATAAAGCTCAATCAAATTCTCATGGTCGTACGGCTTCATCTCATACTGGTAGCAGGTATCCACATCGTAGAGCGTGGACATCGCCTTCAGCCCCGCCTTCCTCGCGACTATGGATTCCATCCCCTCCGCCGATACCACCAATGGCGCCCTCACCTCATACGGCTCCCTGCCCCACTGGGAGACCATTACCCCGTCTATTTTCCCGTCCTTCTTCACGAGGTCCGTAACCCTCGCGTAAGTCTTCACCTTCGCGCCCTTATCCACCGCCAGCTCCACCAGCCACTTGTCAAACATTTTTCGTTCAAGCACCCAGCCCTTCGTGTCCTTGCTTTTCCATGTGATGCTCTTCCCGTTGGGCGCAATGACCTTCGCGCCCAGTATTTCCGTTGAGAAGCACTGTTTTGGGATATCTATTTTCTGGGAGACAACCTCCCTCTCGCCCAATCCCTCCCCGCACCTGACCGGCTCGCCCAATTCCTTCCTCTTATCGTAAATCATTACGCTCTGCCCGTTCTGCGCAGCAACCCTCGCCATGGTCGCGCCGGCAGGCCCTCCCCCTATAATAATGATATCATAATCATAGTCGGACATAGGAATCACTTCTTCTTCGCCTCAACCAGCTTAATGCAGTCCGCCGGGCAAACCCTCACGCACGCCCTGCAGTTTATGCACTTATCCGGATAAGTCTTCATCCTCAGCCCGACCAGCTCAATCGCGAGCACCGGGCACACGGACGCGCAGCCCACGCACTGTATGCATTTATCGTGATTTATCTCTATCATGCCTTTCCTTTCTCCGCATATATTTATAAAGAAAATGACGTCAAACCCATGCCCCTTCCTATTCGCCCACTATCGCCACAAGATTTATATAGATGTTACAAACCAATAAAGAGTTGCGTATTTTGGGGAGGAAACTGGTCGCCTTGCCAGCCAGCGCCGCTTGGCGCTGGCCTAATTCTCACTTCCCTCAGAGCGAGTGATATCTTTAATGGAGTGAGAATTTGATTGAAATCGACGGAAGCGCAGGCGAAGGAGGCGGTCAAATAGTCCGCACCGCCCTCACCCTATCAGCCCTAACAAATACTCCAGTCCGCATCTTCAACATAAGGGCAAAAAGGGACAAGCCCGGCCTCCGCCCCCAGCACCTAGCAGCCGCAAAGGCAGTCCGCTCCATCGCAAGGGGCACTCTAGAAGGGGCAGAAGAAGACTCCCACGAGCTTTCCTACACCCCCTCCGGCATAATTGGCGGAAAATACGAATTCAACATAGGCACAGCCGGCTCCTCCATCCTCGTAGCCCAAACCATCCTCCCCCTGCTCATTTCCGCGAAGAAGCCCTCCGAAATAAAGATTACGGGAGGCACCCACAACCCCAAGGCCCCTTCCTACGATTATTTTGAGCGGGTATTCCTTCCTGCCCTCAATTCAATGGGCTGCGAAATAGAATCCGAGATGTTCCGCGCGGGCTATTATCCCACTGGTGGAGGGGAAATCCGCCTCAAGGTGAAACCCTCAAAACCAAAACCTACAGATTACTGGATCCGCGTCCCATTCCCCCAAACCCAAGCCATAATCTCATTAGCAAATCTCCCGATGCTGATTGCAGTCCGGGAGAAGAAGATATTCGTCCATAACAACATCAATAGGGTATACGTGCGGGAGGAAAAATGCAACGACAAGGGCAATTCCATCCTTGCATACCGGGGATTCATAGGATTCCAAGTAATGGGAGAGAAGGGAAAGCCCTCCGAGAAAGTAGGGGAAGAATGCTTCAACGGCATAAGGGACGAAGGCGACGTGGATGTGGACCACCGCCTCGCCGACCAGCTCCTCATTTATGCATCCCTAGCCGGAAAAACCTCCTACAAAACCTCCCGCATCTCCAGCCACACAGCAACATCTATAAATATAATAGGGAATTTCCTACATAAGTCATTCTCTATAGAGGGAACAACCATAAGGGTGGAATGAAATGGTGGCGATGCTGGACAAGCCCGGGCTTGCCCTTTCTGTGCTTTTCGGGGCGGCGGTCCTAGTTTTCGGGGGGGCACCATACCTCGCACTGATGTTATTCTTCCTGATGCTTGCCATCTTCGTGACCAAATACGGCTACTACGAAAAGAAGGAGATGGGCATCTACGAGCACGACCGCAGCTGGGAAAATGTATTATCCAATGGATTGGTCCCCGCATTCTGCGCGGTGCTCTCCCCTGTTGTGGGCCCCATGCCCTATATAGCATCCGTCGCAGCCGTCACCTCGGATAAGTTCGCCTCGGAATTGGGCGTCCTCTCCGGAGAACCCCTTTCCCTGGACGGCTTCAAGAGGGTGAAGCCAGGCACATCCGGCGCGGTGAGCACTTTGGGCTTCGTGATGTCCCTGTGCGGCGCGGCCCTCATCGGCATCTCGGCCATCTTCCTTTTCGGCGTCTCACCCACCGCCGCCCTTCTCATAACCCTCGCGGGCTTCGCCGGAAGCGTGATAGACAGCATCTTTGGCATTCTGGAAGAAAGGGGGCTGGGCACAAAAGGCACCACCAACATAATATGTTCAATCGCAGGCGCAGTGATTGGCCTGTACATAACGTGATTCTATGAAAGCATTCGTTCTTTGCGGAGGGAAGGGCACGCGCCTCAGGCCTTATACGGACAAGATGCCGAAGCCGATGCTCCCCATACAGGGAAAACCAATCCTCCAGCACATACTGGAGCACCTTAAGGCCGGCGGCATAACCGACATCACGCTGTTCGTCGGCTACATGCGCCAGGACATAAGGGACTATTTCGGGGACGGGAAGAAATTTGGCCTGAAAATATCATATGTAGAGGAGGAAGAGGAGCGCGGAACCGCGGGCGCCATCCTCCACGCAAAGAGGCCCGCGGAGACCTTCCTCGTAACCATGGGCGACCACCTCACAGACATAAGCATAAAGGAGATGCTCGCCTTGCACAAAAAATCCGGCTGCACCGCAACCATCGCCGTGATGGACCACCACACCAAGATAGAATACGGTGTGATAAGGACCAGGAGGGACGGGAAGGTGGACGAATTCCAGGAGAAGCCAGTGCTCATGCACAAAATAAACACCGGCATCTACATCATGGAGCCGGAAATCTTCAATTACATAAAGGAAAAGGAGGATTTCGCCAAGAACGTGTTCCCGCGCCTCCTCTCATCCGGCAAATGCATAGGCACCTACACGCTCACCGGCTACTGGCGCGACATCGGGAATGTGGAGGAATACGAAACGATTAAGGGCACAGGCAAATGCTAGGCGTACAGGAAGAACACCACTAATCCGACCAACGCCTGCATCCCGATGAACACGAGCACGAGGTTCCTCTCGCTTATCCCGCCGCTCATCCTCATAATGAGCTGCGCGAACCCGCGCACCTTCCCCTCAACCGGGTAAAGCTTCCCGCCCTTCAACTCCCCCCACCATTTGCTGCTCGGGAACCTGTGGTACGCCTTGATGAAGAAGTCCGCCACGTAAAGGATGAGCATGAGCGCCCCTGCGCTTTCCATGTTCCCGATTATGACGCCGGAAGCCAGCACCGCCCCTATCGTGAGGTTCCCCACGTCCCCTGGGAAAACCCGCGCAGGGAACCAGTTGCCCTTTAGGAAGCCGAGCAGGGCGCCCAGCATGGGGATGAATATCACCAGCATCTCCACCCTTCCGTTCAGGAATGCGAGCGCCGCCATGAAGAGCATCACAATGCTGCCCATGCCCGCCTCCATCCCGTTGAATCCAGCGAGCATGTTCGTGAGGTTTGAGGCCACCGCCACCCCCACCGGTATGAGCAGCACTATATAGAAAAGCCCGAGGTCCACCTCCCCCAGGAACGGCACCGCTATCGCTGTGCTACCCGCCGCGCTCACCGCGACCAGAGGCACCGCAGCCGCAAGCGGAAGGAACGCCTTCACCGCCTGCGGTATGTCCAAGAGGTCGTCCACAATCCCTATGAACGCCATCGCATGTATGGTGACCAGCGCCGCCAGCACATAAGTGATGTTGAACTCAAATCCGTTGAACGTATTGAGCATTATCGCGAGCAGCACCCCCGCGGTAAATCCCGCGACTATCGCAATCCCGCCCATCTCCGCGACTTCCGGCCTTCCCTCCTTGTTCACGTCCTTCCCGACCATCCCGAACCGCTTGAGGCGCGGAATGAGGAAATGGGACAATGCCAGCGTCACCAGCAAGGAAAACGCCAGAATCGCAATCAGGGCAAGCATCTAGCCACTCACCGCGAATGCGCCCGTAACCGAGTACGCCTTGGGCCTCTTGAGCCCTTCCGCAAGAACGCTTCCCTCTATCCCTTCCACCACTATCACCCTGTTCTTCGCGTCGTTGTACGCAAGCGCCCCGTCCAGCATCTTTATCTTCGTGAATGGCACCCTCTTCAGGCCCACAATCGCGCCGTCCACCTGGTCCACCCTTCCGCCCTGCACCACGGTGTTCAGCATATACTGCCTATTCGCATAAACCGCTATCTCGGTCGCCCCTCCGTCCGCGGTGGCCCTCGCATAATATGCAAACACGTTCACGCTGTCCCCGGCGGACGCATCCAGCGTATCATATGAGAATATCACCCTGTCCGCCCACTCATCTTCCAGCGGGTCCAGCACCACCGGCTCCCCGCCCGCGTAATACCGGAATGCATTTGGATATGCGAATATGCCCACTTCCCCCTTCCCTTCCGCCCACTTGAACATCTCAACCGTTCCCTCGGATGGTATCCCCATCTGTTCCCCCTCATACGAGTGCGTGGAGAGGTTCGCCGCCATCGTGAGCACGGCAGTGAGCATGAGCAGTATAGCCGCCGGCTGCGCCAGCATCCTCATCCTCATGTCATACATCGCAGCCATCGCGTAGAACACTATGAAGCCGAACAGCCCCGCCACCGCGCTCCTCACCGGGTCTGCCTCCGAATAGAACAGGCACAACGAGAACACGGCCATGAACGCGAGGTTCAGGGGCCTCTCCTTCTCCTTCCACATCTCCGCCAGCCCCAGCGCGCTCGTGCATGCGAGCACCGCCGCGCCCACCGGGTGCGAGAACAGGAGCGCAGCCGCCCCTATGATGGGCGGGGCCGCCTTGTCCTCCCTCCTCTCCTTTATTCCCTCCATCAGCAATGCGAACGAGAAAGGGAGCAATAGGGAATATTCCCCGATATAATAGTTTACCCCATTCGCGCTTCCCAAGTAAATCCCCGCGCCCGCGACCACCACGAGCAGCGCGAGCCCTATCCTCCTGTTCTTCAAAACCTGCGCGACCAGCGATGCAACCAGGACCGCGAACGACGCGCCAGCCATCAGCAGCAGCGCCATCGGGTCCGCGACCGTCGCCGCGTTGTTCAGAGCCACGGGCGCGGTCGCCAGCAGCAGCCCCCCGAACATGCACTTCCATTCCGCCAATTCCACCTTCCTCAGCGCAAAATAGAGGAACACGGGCGCGAGCACCACGCATGTGAACGCGAGGTAATACACCGCATGCGGGTCGTTCAGCCCCAGCGCGGGCAATTCCCCATATCCCCTCTCCGATATCCCCGCGTACCCAAAAAGGAAAAACCCTGCCGAAAACAGCACCAGCGCAGCCAAATGCAAGTAATGCCTCATGATTCCACCCTAACCCCAAGAGGAAGGGGGAGCACCCCCTTCTCTCTAGGGTACTCATAACCCCCCATCATTTTTTCAACCTTCAAATTTCCACCCTAATCCGTGCAGGAGCCCTCCCCCTTCCTCTCCCGCCCCTTCATCTCAGCGAATATCTTTTTAGCGCTTTCAACCGTATAGACGCCGCCCTCTTTCATCTTCTCCACGACCGCATCTATTTCCTCCGCGGAATGCGCCCCCGCAATCACCGCGAGGTTCCTCGCATGCAATTTCATGTGCCCCTTTGAAATTCCCTCGGTTCCCAGCGCACGGAGCGCCGCGAAGTTCTGCGCCAATCCCACCGCCGCCATGACCATGGACAATTCCTGTGCGCTTTTCGCCCCCAGGATTTTCTGCCCCACCTGCGCAAGCGGATTAATGTTTATCGCCCCGCCCACAGTTCCCACCGCAAGCGGCAATTCTATTTCCCCCACTAAATTCCCTTCCGCATCCTTGTAATATTTCGTAAGGGGCTTGTAGCTCCCGATTGAGGCGAAGGAATGCCCCCCGGCCTCCACAGCCCTCCAATCATTCCCCGTAGCCACAGCCACGGCATCAATCCCATTCATTATCCCCTTATTATGCGTGGAGCACCTGTAAATGTCATTTGCCGCCATCTCGTACGCATCCAGCACGCCCTCAACCGCCGCCTCCCCCACCACTCCCTTCTTCCAGACGCATTTCGCCCTTGCCTTCCTCTTAACCGCCAAATTAGTGAGAATCTTTAGCCGCACCTTCCCTCCCGAAACTTCCTCCACCAAAGGCGCAGTCCCCTCCAAGATAGTATTCACGGTGTTCGCGCCCATTATGTCCCGCACGTCCACCTCAAACATGAGTATGAGCATCTTCCCGCGCGCAGTTGAGATTTCCCGTATCTCAAGTCCGCGCATCCCGCCGCCGTACCTCTCCACCCCTGCCGCGAACTCCGTTGCCTTCGCCATTATGCGCTCCCGCGCCTCCTCCGTTTTCTTCTTCGCGCCCCTCTTGAGCCCCACAACCTGCATCTCGCCAATCATGACCGGCTCGTCCGCCTCGGCGGTGAATCCCCCGCTCTCCCTCGCCAATTTTGCCGCATTCGCCGCAGCCGCGACCACCGAGGGCTCTTCTATTACCATCGGCACCACGTACTCCTTCCCATTCACAACAAATCCAGGGGCAACCGCAAACGGAAGGTGGAACCTGCCCACCACGTTCTCAATCATGCGGTCCGCCACTTCCATCTTTAGGGCGTCCCCGTCCATAAGCAGTTTCTCGTCCTCCGCACCAATCTTTCCGGCCTCCCGCAATTTGGCCAGCCTTTCCTTTATTGGAAGCTTGTAGAAACCTGAGAAATCCATGGGTTGGATTTGCAGGAAAACCTTTATATTGAATTGTAAATCCTGATGGATTTCAATATCGCTCCGCGATAACAGGCAAGTGCCCTCTTGCCTTCCAATAGCGGGCAAAGTTCGCAAACTTTGCCCTGGGGTTAGTTCGCCTCCCGGATATTCTTTTTTATTCCTATGCCATACAAGTAATTCCCACTTTTGGCAGGATGAGCAACATGCCCATGAAGATTTTGATAATTGAGGAGAACGCCGAGTTCGCAGGAGCCTGTTCCGACGCGCTAAGGACGCAATTCCCCGGCGTCAGGATTGACATGGCCGTGAGCGTGGGCCGCTACGTCAACGATTTCGCGGATACAGAGTACGACGCATGCATCATGAGCGACAGGGTGTATGGGGCAAGAGCGCATTCTCGGAGACGGCGCCCCAGCTTAAGAAGAAGTTCCCCAAGACCGTAATCCTTTGCAATTCCAGCCTGAAAAGCGCAGAAGATGCGGAAAAGCGCGCCGGAATGGAGCTGTTTGCGCGTGGCCAGGACAGCGGCATAATCCCATTCAACAGGCAGGTATGGGCAATACTGGAATACCTATGCACCAGGATGGTGCCGAAGGACGAGAGGAAGCCGATGCCGGCGCCCAAGCGCATTTCCGTGGCCCCCGCAGAGGAGCCGCAGAGAAGGCGTTCAGTCCCTCCGCGTTGATTGTTCCCAATCCTTTCTGATTACTTTTCCAGCATCTCTAATGCCTTCGTAATCTCCCCAAGCGCCTCATTCACTTCCTTCAAATAGAGCTCCTTCACCGCAACCGACAATCTCTTGTTCTCCCTTGAAATGAAATATTTCCCCTTCTCCCTCTGCAAGAGCCCCTGGTCCATCAACTTTTGCAGATGGTAATACACCGCTTTTGGATTCGGCTCCTCATTCGTCTTAACTTTCAATTTATCCAGTATCTCCTGCGTCGTGGGCTCCTCCCCCTTCGCAAAGAACTCAAACAGCACGTCCAGCAAATCCACAATCAAATCCCTGCTCTCCTTCTCCGAAATCAATCCTAATGAGAGCGCAACCCACCTCACCATGGACTTGCGCGTAAGCCTCACTTCGTCCGCCAGCCACATGTTCCGCAGGACGATTTCCTTCCTTATGAATTTTGATTCCGGTATCATGCGAATCACACCGGCAGCGCACACTCGTCCATGGAGAATCCCAGCCCCTCGTACTGCACCGCGCAGTCATTCATGCACTCGTCCATCCCGTACGAGCCGTATTCGCCGCACATTATCTGGCACTCCTGCCTGTACGTTGTTGAGCAGCAGGTGGTCGCGTCCCCCAATCCCTGCGCGCTAACTTCCGCGGTGCACTGGCTGAAGCAATCCGCGCCCCCGCCCACCCTGTTGCACATGTCCGTGCAGGCGGAGCCGTATGTCCCGAGCGAGCAGAATCCCCCCACCGGGCTCAAGCGCTCGCCTCCGCAGCAGCATCCCGCCAAAGCCGCCATCCCGAGCATAAGAATCAAATGCGCAAAGTTCATGGAAAACCCTTCCAGCCAATACTTTATATTACTAATCCGGCACCAAGAGGAAGGGGGAGGTCCCCCTTCTCTTTAGGGTAATCATAACCCCCCATATTAGTAAGTATTATATTCTCAATTCAGCATATTGCTCCAGGGGTGGAAACATGAAAACCGAACTCACAATATTCCCGGGCCCGCTTGCGGCAAGGAGGTCAAACTCCGTGGATTTGGTCATAAAGATAGACTCCACGAGGGACAGGCCCATGTGGTACGAGGCCGAAGTAAAATTGCCGCCCTCGCTCTCCCTTTCCCAGACGCAATTGCAGAACAGCGGAAGGTTCAGGCTGGGCATCCTTGAGCCGAGGGGATACGTCCAGAAGGAAATCAAGGTTTATGCGAGCCACAACACCATGCCACAGCTCTACAAGTGCGACGTGGCGCTCTTCGCATATGACGAGAAGGCGAACCTGAAGGACCGCACGGACACTTATGTGCAGTTGAGGTGCGAGAACAGATAACTGTTATTCCAAACATAACATTCGTTCTATTTTAGCTAACACTATCCGATAGAAGAACGCCGGGGGAGGGATTTGAACCCTCGACTCCTTTTGGGAGAACAGCTTAGCAGGCTGCCGCCCTACCGGACTAGGCGACCCCAGCACCACCAAGAAGAAGGGGGACACCCCCTCCTCTCTAGGGTACTCATAACCCCCGCGATTTTATTATCAATCGCCGTAGGTCATTTTGAATTAAATAAGAGGTGGAACAATTAAAAAGAGCGTCGCTCAAAATAGGAATCACTTCTGTCAATATTTGAAGCGGGATAGGGTAGCTTGGAGTGCCCGCTGGGCTCATAACCCAGAGATCGGTGGTTCAAATCCACCTCCCGCTATGCATCCGTAAGGTGGTTCCCATGAAGGAAATGACCGTAATCGTGGACAACAGGATAGGGACCCTCGCGAACATCGCGGAGGCGCTGGGGGGCGCAGGCGTGAACATAGAGGCAGTGTCCGCCTACGGCCAGGGAACCAACGCGGTCTTCCGTTTGGTGACCAAGGATCCGGCATCCGCAAAGAGGGTGCTTGAGAAGGTTCCGGGCATCAGGGGCACGACCGTTTCAGACATACTTGTTGTTAAAATGCCGAACAGGCCCGGAGAGCTGGGCAAGCTCACAAGGAAGCTTTCCAACAGGAAAGTGGATTTGGAGAGCGTCTACATTCTCGGAAAAACAAGCGACGCATTCACCGAAGTGGCAATAAAGCCGGTGGAGGCGCACCTCTCCCTGGCGAAGGACGCACTAGGAATCAAGGATTAGATCATCCTATTCTTTCCATTCTCTTTCCTTCTGCGGTAGCGTCCCTTATCCTCGCCCTTCTGTCCTGTTGCACAAACCTGCTGTGGAATGTTCTAAGCCGCAGGAGGGTACCCATTTCACGCACTGTTGCCATGGCATCCTCAATAATCGCCCTCGCCTGCTTCATTCCCTCCGCGTCTTCCGGTTTCGCAACCTCTTCCAACCTCTTAAGTATGCGCAGGGCATCACGCGCACTGATCCTTCCGGCCCTCACCTTGCAAACCAGAGCATCTGCTTCTTCCGCTGCGCTCATTGCTTCACAACCCTTGCCATTCTCCCATCCTTGGGCGCAGCACTCCTAACCCTGGCATTCCTGTCACCTTGTACGAATCTGCTTGCGCTGGCGAACTCCGCAGCAGCCGCCTTGAGCCTTTCTGTAACCGGCCCGTACCTTGCTTGTGAAGCCTGCAATTCTGCAGCGCTTGGCATCGCTCCTCCGCTGACCGCCCCTAGATCGCACCGCATATGCGTCTCCAGCGTCACAATGGCTTCGTCCAGGTTCAGCCTTCCGGTCCTGACGCCCTCCACCATCCCATCCTCATAACTTCTGCATGACATCCGTTCTGCCGCAGCTGCCACTATCCCTTCCCTTGACCTGCGGAACCTGTCCCTCGCCCTTGCCGCCGTCTCCTCGTCCGGCTTCCAGCCAGGCCATCTCCTTTTATGTTCGTCAAAATAGCGTTCTTCCACGCGCACAAGTGCCTCAAGCGCGTTTTCCCGGCTTCGCATCCCATCCCTCACCAGCGTAGGAAGCAATTCCAATATTCCACACCCTTCTTTCACGGTGGCATCCGCTATTTCCGCCCTAGCCCGGGCATAATCCGCAACCGTACGCTCTGCTCTCCTACCCTCGCCATATTTATTCAGGAGCTCAATGTGCCGCCTTTCCTGCTCCCCCAACAGGCGGGTTGCGTCCGCCTTTGACAGCGTGCCTTCCACCACATAACTCACAAACTGATGCGGTTCCACAAGCCCATATTCCATGCCCTCACCCCAATGACAATTTCCCTTCCTTCTTCAGTTTCTTTACCTTTTCCACCAATTTTTCCACCGCAACCCTCTCCTGTTTTCCATCATTCCTAAATCTAATAGTAACCGAATCATCCTCTAAAGTCTGGTAATCAATCGTGACCGCATAAGGGACCCCAATTTCATCTGCCTTCGCATATCTCCTCCCTATGCTTCCACTCTCGGAAAAGAACGCCTCCAACCCAGCCTCCCTCATGGAAGCCGCAATCCCAGCCGCCTTCTCCTTCAGCCCGTCCTTTTTCATGAGAGGGAATACGCAAAGGTCGTATGGCGCAACCGAAGGCGCGAAATCAAACCATTCCCAATCCTTTTCCTTGCTCTTCTCCCTGAAGGAGTGCTCAAGCATGCAGAAGAATAACCTATCAACTCCCATGGAAACCTCCACCACGTGCGGAACAATCTTCTCCTTCGTCTCTTCAGCAAACACAGAGATTTCCTTCTTGCTCAGCTCCCCGTGCCTCCCCAAGTCGTAATCCGTTCTATACGCATTTCCCGCAATCTCCACCATCCCGTGCGACGTCTCCACTTCCAAATCCACGTTGCTCTCGGAATAGTGCGGCGTCTCATCCTCCCTCAAATGCCTGAACCACATCGCTTCCGGGTTCAAGCCAGCGATAGTATAGTAATCCCATTCCTTGACCAAAAAGTAAGCCATAATCTCATTCGCTATCCCCCGCGCAACAATCTCCTCCGCGGAAACCCACTCAGGCGCGCCGTCCTCCTCCTGCCTCTCCCTTGTAAGCAGCCGCACCTTCTTGTCCTTAATCCCCTCAAATCCCTCCATCGTGGGCACTTTCGGGTTGAAGAAATATTCCAGTTCCATCTGCGTGAATTCCCTCATCCGCACGAGGCTCCTGCGGGGGGAAATCTCGTTCCTGAAGCTCCTCCCTATCTGTCCCACCGCGAGGGGCAACTTCGCCCCGTGGTTGCGGAACACCCGGGGAAACGACGTAAATATGCCCTGAGCAGTCTCCGGCCTCAAATAAGCAACCTCCTGGTTCGCCCCTATCCCGGTGCGGAACATAAGATTGGATGCAAACGCATCAGACAACCTCCCTCCACAGGAAGGGCATTTGATATCATTGTCCCTAATCTTCGCAGTAATCGTCTCCATCTTTCCGTCCCACTTGAATTCTATTTTTGATTCCACAAGGTGGTCCGCCCGCACCTTCGTGTGGCATTTCTCGCATTCCACCACCGGGTCGGTGAATTCAGCCACGTGCCCGCTCGCCTTCAACACTATTTCCGGAGTGACAATGGAGGACTCCACCTCCAAAAATCCCTCCTCTTGTATGAACATCCTCCTCCATAAGGCCTGCAGCCTCCTCTTGATTTGCCAGCCCGTGGGCCCATAATCATAGAAGCCCGAAACCTGCCCGTAAATCTCATTTGATGGATAAAAAAATGAGCGAGTTAATGCCAACTCATATATTCTCTCGTGAAGTTCCATGCCTAAGGATTGCTAGAAAATGATTAAAAAGAGAGGCATATCCCCTCAACCTGCCGGCACGTGCTCTCTATCTCAGGCTGCCCATAGTAGGGCACCAAACCCCCGAAATGCCCGTTCGCGCCCTTTGCCGCCTGCATGAGCGCCACCCTCAACATATTTTTCTCCTGCAGATCAAGCTTGCCCAGTTGCTCCTGCAGCGTTCCGCCCATATCCCCGCTCCTGCCGGCCTTCTGCGCCATCCTGAGCGCACAAACGAGGTTCAACGCATCCAGCCTGCCCATATTCCCGCCGGACAGTTTCAGCCTGACCAACTGGCCCAGGGACAGGACCGGGAGCCCCACCCCGACCACGTCCATGGTGTGCGTCCTTAAGTCGCCTCTCGCCATCTTCTGGCCATCAATATCCAGGATTCCATCCTTGAAGCCGAAAATCTGTATCTGGCATGCGGTCCCCGCATGCTCGTCAAAAGCGCACACCTTCGCATCTGCCGAGAAGCGGTCCTTTATCACATTGCCCCCGAAGAGCAGTTCCGCCAACACCGTCAGGTCGCCATCCACATCTATTACACTGAGCTGGGGAGAGCCCCCTATCCTCTCCACAGGGCCCTTCACCCCGCCCTCCGCCATCGCAACATATGCAAATTTGGCGAAATCGCCAGCGAGGCAGAAAGCCACCCTCTCCCTGGCGCTCTCAACAGCGAGCGCAAGCAGGTATTTGAGCGGGGATAAATTGCGCCTTGGGTCCTCCGCATTCTTTTTCTCAAGGAACCTGAAAAGCCTTGCCGCTTCGCCCATCCTCTCCGGAGGCAATTCCATGAACGCTTTCGCAAAAGGCGTTTCCCCTTTCCTCATCGCAAAGGCAATTGCCCTTTCCCGTGTGGCTGCAGCTGCATTAGACATAACAAAATATACATCTGGGAAGCCTATTTAAACATATTGTTAGTCCGTGTCCTTGCGTGTTAGAAGTCCATCAGGCTCTTCTGGCTCTTCGGGTCCTCCTTCGGCTTCTCCCATCGCATCTCCCCGAATTCCCCATCGTAGCCGGGCTTCCAGTACACTTCCCCGCTCCGCGCCTTAACTATCGCCTTTGCCAATACTTTATCCGAAGCAAGGATGAGATTCTCTTCCGGCGCCTCCAGTGCGGCGAATTCATTCCCAAAATAATTAACTATCTTGAAATACTCCTCCTGCACCCCTTTTGTTGCGACGCCCGCATCCCGCACAGAAGCGACAATCTCCATTAGAGGAATCAACCTCGTAAAAGGGACGGAATGCGGAGGCACGAACCCCTCCTTCCTGTCCGCGAGCAATTCCACCCGGTGCAGCACCCCTATAGTCATCTTCTTCTTGCATACGGGGCACATGTCCCCCATCTTCATCGCATCCTGTGGCGCCAACCTCACCTTGCATTCGCGGTGCCCGTCCCAGTGGTATTTTCCCTCCTCCGGATAAAACTCATAAGTTTTTAGGAAGCCCTTTCCCGTGCGTATGGCATCCATCACCGCTTTATAGCTCAACTCCTCCATCTCAAACACATTCGCCTCCCTCCCCAGTTTCTGCGGCGAATGGCAATCAGAATTGGAAATCAAACTAATCCTGTCCAGCGAGCTCAGCATCCAGTTCATCGCAGGGTCGGAGGACAATCCGGTTTCCAATGCAAATATGTCCTTTGCATACTTCCCGAACGCCTCCTCCAAAGAATTAAACCCTGATTTGGAGCCGAACACCCCGAACCACGGCGTCCACGCATGCGCAGGAATGACATAAATTTCCCTGGAAATCCCCCTCAATATTTCCATCATCTCAATAATGTCCATATTGAGCATGGGCCTCCCGTCCTCCTCCAATTTTCCAAACCTCTTCAGCCCCTCTGAAATCTGCTCCACCACTTCAAGGGAGGGCGCGAAGAGGATATTATGCACCTTCTTGTTCACATCATTCCGGTAAAATATGTTGCTCACTTCCGTGGTAAGCATGAATTTGGTATTCTTATAGGAAAAAATCCCCCCGCCCTCATCCTTCAATTTCCTCTTCAGTTCCCCCTGCCATTTCGGGTGCGTGAAGTCCGCGCTCCCCAATAATCCAATCCCCTTTGTCTGCGCCCATTCCGAGAGCCCCTCCAAATCCGAGTTTCCACTGGTCGCGCGCGAATATTTTGAATGCAGGTGAAGGTCGGCGATAATACGCATGCCACAATTTTAACCGCCATTTATTTAAAATCCCCGCACGAAATCAATCCATGGCTTTTGACGCTAAGAAATTCATCCCGCAGGCGGTGGAAGACATAAGGAAGGCGGTCGGAAAGGATAAATGCATCATCGCGGTCTCCGGCGGCGTGGATTCCATGGTCGCCGCAACGCTCGCCGCAAAAGCCGTACCCAACCAACTTGTCGCCGTCTTCGTGGATACGGGCTTCATGCGCAAAAATGAAGCAGAGCACGTGGAGGAAGCCGCGGGCAAGGTTGGCATCCCCATACGCATCGCATCCGAGCAGGAGCGCTTCATAAAAAAGCTGGAGGGAATTTCCGAGCCAGAGCAGAAGAGGAAGATAATAGGCGAGCAATTCATCCGTGTTTTTGAGGAAATAGCGAAAAAGGAAAAAGTAAAAGTGCTCATCCAGGGGACCATCGCCCCGGACTGGATTGAGAGCGGGGGCGGCGGAAGGCAGACGATAAAATCCCACCACAATGTGGGCGGCCTCCCCAAGGACATGGATTTGAAGTTATGCGAGCCCCTGCGCGAGCTGTACAAGCACGAAGTGAGGATGCTCGGCAAGGAATTGGGGCTCCCTGATTACATCTTTGAGAGGCAGCCGTTCCCCGGCCCCGGCCTCGCAGTGAGGATAGTGGGCGAAATCTCCCGCGAAAAATTGGAAATTGTAAAAGACGCCTGCTTCATCGTTGAGGAAGAGCTGGACCGCGCATCCACGCAAAAGAAAATGGAGCGCCCCTGGCAGTATTTCGCCGCGGTTTTGCCTTCTAAAACTGTCGGAGTTGCAGGTGATGAAAGAATCTACAAATATACGGTGGTTGTCCGCGCCGTCCGCAGTCTGGATGGAATGACCGCAAACTTCTCGGAAATCCCGTATGAAGTTTTATCAAAAATCTCCACCAGGATTACGAACGAAATCCGCGGCGTGGGAAGAGTAGTATACGATATTACAAACAAGCCGCCCTCAACAATAGAGATGGAATGATTTGGCCTGCGCGCGGAAGCCAATCAGGGCACTATGTTCTTTATCTTCTCAAAAAGGCGCTCGTTATAGTGGTGTTTCTCGGAAGTGTGATGGGCGTTTATCGGGAGCGCCTCCCATTTCTCCACGGAATGCGCATGCGATGACGCGGAATGCACGTCCTTGAAGTGCTCATGCCCCTCGGCCATGTGCACAACCCTTTCATTGAGCCTGCTTAGAGTATGAATAGTACAATCCAGGTCCTCCATGCGTATGGGAACGACTGAGCCGGCCCTGTTCTGGACCGGAATGAACTTGAGCTGCTCGGAAGCTTCCTCCCTCTGGGGCGCTTCCTTCTCTTTCATAACCATTTTCTCACACACATATTACTCGGAAAGGCTTTATAAATCTATAGTTACCGTAAAACCCTCCAGCCCATGCATCTGCATCGCTTCCCGATTTTCGCAGTTGCGAAAATGGGCGCCATTTTCCCGCGGGAAAATTCGCGCGCGATGCGGGAAATACTGATGCCGGACTGTCGGGTTTTAGCCCCGACCGGATTCGAACCGGTGTCCACGGGTCCAAAGCCCGCTATCCTTGACCGCTAGACGACGGGGCTAGCGTACATATAGCCGCAACAACGATTTTAAATCCCAGATGGGCATATGCCAGCATGGAGGAATCCCTCGCCCTTCTGCGCGCAGGCAAGGTCAATGAGCTGAGGAGGCGCGCAAAGGAGGCGCTGAAGAAGGACAAGATGAACCCGGAGGCGTGGTTCATGCTTGGCATGGCCGCCCAGCACGAGGGCCAGCGCTCCCATGCGATAGAATGCTTTGAGCGCGCACTTTACGTGAAGCCGGACCCAAAATACTACCGCGCGAAGGCGTCCGTGCACATGGAGGCGTTTGAGTTCGAGCAGGCGGTTGAGGAACTGCAGGAGGCGCTGGACATAAAGGAGGACGTGGATTCCCTTTTCCTTCTCTCCATATGCATGCTTTTCCTGGACAGCCCGGACGCGGCGAGGTACATGCACAGGGCGCACCAGCTGGATAAAAAGCGCACGAAGGAGCTCCTGCGCGATTTCTTCCTCCGCTTCTTCAAGAACGACCAGGGGATTTCCGGCAAGGAAAAGAAGAAGCTCTGGGCGAAGATTTCTTCCTAATTTTAGCACCCAGCCCCACACCCGTTTATATAGGTTACCCCACACGTATATATGCTGGAGGTGGGAACCGTGGAAGTCCGCTCCCTTCGGCAGAGGGGCATAGAAAGGAGGCAGAAGCTCGTGAATGAGCTGCAGCGCCTCGGCTTCGGGGTAATAGACGACCCGAGGATATGCAAGCGCGGAGAGATAATCCTCAACCGCGGGCTTGATTCCCCCAATTCCAATTTCTGCGTAGCCATGAAGACCTCATTTTTAGGAAGGACGAAAGTAATCTTCACAGACCCATCCAAAGGCGAGGGCGGAAAGGCGCTCTCAAAGCGCGAGCTCATGCGCCGCCATTCTTCATTTGGCGTAAGCGACGCCTGGGTTGACAGGGTGCGGGATGACATCATCCGCGTGTCCAGGGCCAAGGATACCAATACGCGTTTCGTGCTTATGCACGGCCACTGGGGCGAGAACGAGGGCAAGGACGACGGCGCCTCCTCCGCAAGGAAGATCATCCGCGAGATGCTGCTCTGGAACTACGACGTTGATGCCACAGGCTTCCACAACAATGTCCTAGGCAGGTTCATCCGCAACATCACGGAGCTTGAAAGCGCATGCGGAATACTGAAAGTTCCCTCAATAGAGCTTACGCTCCCGCGTAGGAACCCCGACGATTCCAACGGCCCCCACCTAAATATCTATTTCCGGGACATTGACGCCGCCGAGTCCTTCTACCGGCTGATTGAGGACAGGCTGGTCCGCGTGTTCCCGGGCATGGCCCCGGTGCTAGAGCGGGCTGCGGTCCTCGGAAGGATTTCCGACATGCGGGAAAGGGACGAGCTCGCGCTGGGGGTGGCGCACCCCTACGGGGAAACGGAGCTAGGTTTCGGGACGCTGAGCATGGGGCTCCTGAATGAATTGGGCGCGGACGAATCCCTCCCGTGGGTTTTTGATTTTGTCAGGAGATATGCCGACCTGGTGGCGATATACAACCCGACATTCTCCAACGCGGAGGTATCCCTCGTCAACAGGATGATACCCGACGCCTTCTTCAGGGAAATCATAGACAGGTACGTGGGGAGCAACGCGAAGATGACGCAGAACAACATCACGTACTCATTTGCCATGTACTGCAAGCACACTTTCGGAAAGCGCGTCTATTTTGACCACGATTCGCACACCTATGCCGGCGTGCCGTGGTACTGGAGGATGGTGAGCCCGCTCGCCTATGGGCGCACCGTGTTGCACTTCACCGACAGGGAAAAGGCGCGGGAGATGTTCGCGAAGAAGGATTTCACCGCCTCGGATTTCGTGCAGCTCCTCCGCCACGGGAATTTCAGGAGGAACGGGGATACCATAAATGCAAAAGTTTCCTACGACGCTTTCGTGGAACTGAGGGGCGGCAAGCTGCTTCCGGTCAAGGCGAGGCGCTCGCCCCTGTACTGGCTCGCTTCAGTCCGTGAAAAAATACGGCAGGGCATCCAATACCTCACGATGCTGAACGAGGAGAAGAAGAGAAGGAACGAGAACATGCTTCGCTAGCCTTTTTTAACTCCCGCTCCCCTATCTTATCCTATGCGAATAGTCCACCGCGACCTCAGGAACGGCGAGCTGAAGCTCATGCTCCAGCGGCTGGAGGACCTCTGGCACTTGGAAAGGGTGCTCAAGGAAGGGGACGTGGTGGAGGCCCGCACATACAGGAGCGTAAAATTCGGCGAGGGAAAGGAGGAGAAGAAGCCGGTATTCATTACACTAAGGGTGGAGAATGTTGAATTCGCGGAAGCCGCGAACCGCCTCCGCATCTCCGGAATAATCCTCTCCGGAGACCCCGAGGAATTCGTGCAGAAGGGGAGGCACCACACCTTTGATTTGGAGGCGGGCGACACAGTTAAGGTAATCAAGGAATGGAAGAACTTTGAGATAAGCCGCCTTGAAAAAGCCGTAAAAGAAACATCCCGCCCCACCCTGCGCATAATAGTGATGGACGAGGAAAAAGCCCTCACCGCAATCCTCCGCG
>Ga0265297_10005587_pt1 | contig 19002 bp, 15 predicted proteins | sample Munlanlwell13791_FD_192502 | JGI IMG/M metagenome (GOLD analysis project Ga0265297, IMG submission 192502) | Leachate microbial communities from a municipal landfill in Southern Ontario, Canada - Leachate well 137-91 | ecosystem: Engineered > Solid waste > Landfill > Unclassified | place...
CCGCGCAGCTGTGAGGGGTAATGAACCCTAACCTTTGCCAGCTGAATGTTTAAGATTGCTATTTATCCTAGGTTGTTATAAGATGTTGTAAAATGTAACAGGTGCCCAAATGAATAAATTGATCGAATCTTATACTGTTGAAGAAGTAGCGGAAGCACTAAAAATACACCCTTACACTGTCCGAAGGCTATGTAGGGAAGGCAAAATGCCGTGTTTTAAGATTGGCGGGCAATGGCGTTTTCGTAAAGACGATATTGACCGCTGGTCTAAATCATATCCTTTTTCTGAAGGAAAAAAACGCAATAAGAAATAGCTATGCTGACAGAATATCATGCAAAATATTTTGCTTATGAATTAACTAAGAGAGGCGCAGCGGATAGCATCCTGAAGCTAGCCGCGTCTTTGGCTGATGTTAAAGCAACAGTCGATCTTAATCCGCATCAGGTTGAGGCGGCATTGTTTGCTTTTCGATCGCCATTATCTAAGGGGGCAATTCTTGCAGATGAGGTTGGTTTAGGAAAGACCATCGAAGCTGGCTTAGTTATCTCCCAGAAATGGGCTGAGCGTAAACGAAAGATTCTTATTATCGTTCCTTCGAACCTTAGAAAGCAATGGAATCAAGAACTACTCGATAAATTTTTTCTATCGTCCGTGATTCTTGAGAACGCTTCATTTAATCAGGAAATCAAGAAAGGTAATTTAAATCCCTTTGAGCAGGGGAAGGTTGTCATCTGTTCATATCAATTTGCCCGGAAGATGGATGTTTATATTAAAAAAATTCAATGGGATCTAATTGTGATCGATGAGGCGCATCGTCTTCGTAATGTATATAAACCATCAAGTAAAATTGCGAACGCAATTAAAGAAGCAGTTGCCCATGCTCCGAAGATTCTGCTTACAGCAACGCCTCTGCAAAATACTCTTCTTGAGCTCTTCGGTTTGGTCAGCATTATCGATGATTATACTTTTGGCGATCTTAAGAGTTACAAGAGTCAGTTTTCTCGTCTCGATGGTTCAGGAAATTTTGATGATTTAAAAGCACGGCTTAAGCCGGTTTGTATCCGCAATCTGCGCCGACAAGTTTTGGAATATATTCAATACACTAACCGCAAGGCTGTGGTTCAAGAGTTCATTCCTTCGGATGCCGAACAACGGCTTTATGAATTGGTTTCCGAGTATTTGCAGCGTGAAAATCTTTATGCCCTGCCGACCGCTCAGCGTCAATTGATGACTCTTATTTTAAGGCGGCTTTTGGCTTCTTCGACTTTTGCGATCTCAGGAACACTTGAAGGGCTCGCGAGTAAGCTGGATTCTATAGTGGCGGAACAGAAAGCAATGGAAATACCGCAGGATAATATTGCTGAGAATTTTGAAACATTCGAAGAGATCAAAGATGAGTGGGTGGATGATGAGGAGCAGGATGATAATGGAGAGGAGAAGCCGAAGAGAGTTTATTCTCCGGTCGAGATAGAGCAGATTAAGAAGGAAATTGCGGATCTCAAAGAGTTCGCAGTACTCGCTAAGTCCATTATGAAGAATTCAAAAGGTGAAGTTTTAATGACCGCTTTGAAACGCGGCTTTACCGAAATAAAAAGGTTGGGAGGCAACAAAAAGGTAATTATTTTCACGGAATCAACCCGGACACAAGCGTATTTAAAGCAGATTCTTGAAAATACAGAGTATCGAGGGAAGATTGTTCTTTTTAATGGTTCTAATAATGATTCGGAATCAAAAGGGATTTTTGAGCAATGGATGAAGAAACATGAGGGGACTGATCATGTGACAGGATCTAAAACGGCTGATAAACGTGCGGCGATAGTTGAATATTTCCGTGATGAGGCAACGATTATGATTGCAACTGAAGCGGCTGCGGAGGGTATTAACCTTCAATTTTGCTCGCTGGTTGTCAATTATGACTTGCCGTGGAATCCGCAGAGGATTGAACAGCGAATCGGCCGATGTCATCGGTATGGGCAAGAATTTGATGTTGTAGTGGTTAATTTTTTGAACAAAAAGAACGAAGCAGATCAAAGGGTCTATCAGCTTTTAGATCAAAAATTTAGATTATTTACTGGTGTGTTTGGGGCCAGTGATGAAGTTCTAGGAAGTATCGAGTCTGGAGTTGACTTTGAAAAACGGATTGCTCAAATTTATCAAACGTGTCGTACGCCGGATGAGATCGGGCGTTTATTCGATCAGCTACAGAAAGACCTTGAAGAGCAGATCGCGGATCGCATGAATAACACCCGACAAAAGCTTCTTGAAAATTTTGATGAAGAAGTTCATGAGAAGTTACGCGTGAATCTTGAAGAGAGTAAAAACTGCCTTTCTAAATATGAGCATTGGCTTTGGCAAATAACAAGGTTTTTCCTGGAACCCTATGCCAAGTTCGACAGCCGGGAAGATTCTTTTACTTTAGTAAAAAATCCTTTCCCCGGAGAGGTTATTCATCCCGGGCCCTATAGGGTTGGCAAAGGAGTGGATGACGCTAATATTTACCGTGTTGGGCATCCCTTAGCGCAACGAATCATTGAACAATGCAAACATACTGCTACGCCAAATATCAGATTAACTTTTCATTATTCAGATGCCCCGAAGAAAATTTCTATTATCGATAGCCTTGTCAAGAAATCAGGTTGGCTGATGGTTAAGTCTTTGACGATCACATCCTTTGAGAGCGAAGATCATGTTCTTTTGTTCGGGATGACTGATGATGGCAAGGTGTTAGAAGAAGAACAATGCCAGAGGTTGTTCTCCGTATCGGCAAATAAATTTAATTTTAATGACCAAGGTGCGCTGGATATAACTGGGCAGAAAATAAATAATCTTTACGAAGATCGTAGGAAAGCCATCCTTGCTCAAATGAGTGCTCGGGACGGACGTTACTTCGAGACTGAATTGGACAAGATGGACAAATGGGCGGAGGACAGGCGGGAATCATTGCGCGTTGACCTAAAAGACGTAGAGGATCGCGTTAAAGATTTGAAGAAGCAAGCGCGACTTGCTTCAAATTTGCCCGAAAAACTTAAGCTCGAAAAAGAACGCCGCCAGCTTGAAACCAAGCGGGATGCCGCGTGGCGGACGTATGAGCAAGAAGCTAAAGTAATCGAGAGTAAAAAGGACAGTCTTATTGACGAGATTGAAAAGAAATTAAAACCACGGATTAATGAAGAAACTTTGTTTATGATCCGATGGGAAGTGGTTTAATTCTATAAGGAGAAATTACTATGACAGAGGTTAAGAAAGCAGACCTTCAATCGATGAATATCCCCGAAGATAAATTACGGCAATTGAAACAGGTTTTTCCCGAGGCTTTCACTGAGGGATTTAAAGTGGATATCGATAAATTGCGGCTGGCTCTCGGTGAGACCGTGGAGGTTGGACGGGAGCGTTTTGGGATGAATTGGCCGGGCAAAGCGGATTGTTTTAAGATTATTCAAGCACCGAGTGTCGCAACGCTTATTCCAGCAAAGGATGAGTCTGTGAACTTTGACACAACTGAGAATTTGTTTATTGAGGGCGATAATTTAGAAGTTTTGAAGCTTTTGCAGAAGTCATATTACGGTAAGGTTAAAATGATTTATATAGATCCGCCGTATAATACTGGTAACGATTTTATCTACCCCGATGATTATGCGGAAAATTTAGATACATATTTGAAATATACAGGACAGGTAGATGATTCAGGTAGAAAATTCTCAACGAATACGGAGGATAGTGGCAGATTTCATTCCAAGTGGTTAAATATGATATACCCGCGTTTGTATCTTGCACGTAATCTTTTGAAGAATGATGGGATTATTTTTATATCTATTGGTCAGTCTGAAGTTTCTAATCTTATAAGTGTTTGTAATGATATTTTCGGGGAAGAGAATCGAATATCGATATGTACAAGATTGATGAAAACGGGTGGACAAAAAGGAAAATTTTTCTCTCCCAACACTGATTATGTGGTTATTTACGCAAGAAATATTGATACTCTTGAAAACTTTCGGGATGAATTGGGTGAGGAATTAATAAATAAAGTATATACGTCGGTCGCAAAAGATGGCCCACGCAAGGGAGAAAAATTTAGAGAAATGGGGTTATTCCAACCATCGTTAGATATAAGAAAGAACCAAAGATATTATATTAAATGTCCAGATGGAACATTAGTTATTCCACCCGGCAACACGTTTCCTGCTGATAATCTTGAGGGCTCCAAATCTGTTCCAGTTGATGGAGATGGTGTTTGGCGCTGGATTTATGATCGATATCAAGAAGAGCTTGTTAAAGGAAACATTGTGTTTAAGGAAACGGATGCCTCGCCGCTTATTATGCCTAATAAGAACAAATCTAAGTGGAATATTTATACTAAAATCTGGCTCAAAGATCGTCTGGAAGAAGGCAAGTTACCGTTAGATATGTTCGATAACCTCGAGAACCGACATAGTGCACAAGAACTTAATAAACTTTCGATTCCTTTTGATTTTGCAAAACCAAGTGAACTTGTTTCCTATTTAGTTAGCCTTTGCTCTGTTGGCGATGAAGATATTGTTATGGATTTCTTTGCAGGATCAGCTTCGACGGCACATGCTGTCTTTGCAATAAATAAAGACGGGCAAAAACGAAAATTTATTATGGTTCAGCTTCCTGAGTTATGTAATGAAGAATCTGAAGCTTTTAAAGCTGGGTTCAAAACCATAGCGGATATTGGTAAGGAGCGTATTCGTCGAGTAATAAAAAAGATACAGGATGAACAAAAAGAAGGTCTTGATTTCAAACAATGCCCTGCTGACCTTGGTTTTAAAGTATTTAAACTTGCTCAATCAAATTTCAAGTTCTGGGAAGGTAGCGTTGAGCCCAATAAAGACGCAGTTGAGAAGCAACTGGAAATGCACGTCGAGCATATCAATCCAAAAAGTTCACAAGATGATATCTTATTTGAATTACTTTTGAAGTCAGGATTTGAACTAACCACTAAAGTCGAGAAAGATGCATTAGCTGAAAAGACGGTTTATTCGATCGAAGGCGGGTTGATGCTGGTTTGTTTAGAGAAAGAGTTGACGAAGGAAGTCATTAAAGTTATGGCGGAGAAGAATCCAAGTCGTGTTATTTGCTTGGATCAAGGGTTTGTCGGGAACGACCAATTAAAAACGAATGCCGTTCAGATTATGAAATCTAAGGGCGTAGAGGACTTCAGAACAGTATGAAATTAAAATTTGATCCTAATCAGCAGTATCAACTTGATGCCGTGAACGCAGTGGTTGGCATATTTGATGGTCAGCCTTTAAGCGGCAGTGACTTTGAGGTTAGCTTTACTTCAACTCAAGGATTTCTTGAATTGAGGGAGTTAGGCGTTGGAAATAGTCTCGTGTTGGATGATGAGAAGCTTCGGGATAACGTGTGGAAAGTCCAAGAAAAGGACGAGATTGAAAAGAATGGCACTTTGCAGGGACGACACTTTTCTGTAGAAATGGAAACCGGCACAGGTAAGACGTATGTTTATTTACGATCGATTTTTGAGTTGAATAAAAAATATGGGTTTAAAAAATTCGTTATCGTCGTGCCTAGTGTCGCTATTCGGGAAGGCGTTCTTAAGAACATTGAAATCACTCGCGACCATTTCCTGCATTTATACAATAACGTTGCGTTTGATTATTTCGTGTACGATTCCAAAAAGGTAAGTCAAGTGCGACAGTTTGCAACGAGTAATCAGATCCAAATCATGGTCATTAATATTGACGCCTTCCGCAAAACGCTTGAAGACAAGGATGATGAAAAAAAGAGCAATGTTATCCACCGTGAAAATGACCGTCTTTCCGGGCGGAAGCCGATAGAGTTTATTCAAGCAACGCATCCGATCGTGATTATTGACGAACCACAAAGCGTTGATAATACAGAAAAAGCCAAAGAAGCGATTGAAACGTTGAATCCTTTGTGTACGCTGCGCTATTCAGCTACTCACATTAATTCTTATAATCTTTTGTACAAGCTGGATCCGATTAAGGCATACGATATGCGGTTGGTCAAGCGCATCGAGGTTGCCTCTGTTTTGGGAGATGCTAATTTCAATGCGGCTTATTTGAAACTTAAAAGTGTTGATAACAAGACCGGTATTAAGGCAAAGGTTGTCGTCCATGTAAAAACGGCCGAAGGGATCAAGGAGAAGGATTTGAGCGTTAAGCAGGGCGATGATCTCTATGTTCGGTCTAATGAGCGAGCGGAATATAAAGATGGCTATGTTATAAGCGAAATCAACTGTGAGCCGGGGAATGAGTACATTTCTTTTACCTCAGGGCGAACGTTGCGGTTGGGGGAGACACAGGGTGGATTGAACGATGATGTTATGCGAGTGCAAATAAAGAATACGATACAGGAGCATTTGGAGAAGGAATTGCGGGTTAAAGAGCGGGGCTTAAAAGTATTGTCATTGTTCTTTATTGATAGGGTCGCTAACTACCGTTATTACGATGATAATGGACAGCCGGTTAAAGGCAAGATTGCGTTGTGGTTTGAGGAGTTTTATCGAGAGTTTATGAAAAATCCGCGTTACAAGGCGCTGGATCGTTTTGATCTTGAGAAGGTACACGACGGTTACTTTTCGATCGATAAGAAGGGCCAGTACAAAGATACGCGCGGCGATACCAAAGACGATGAAGATGTATATTCCAAAATCATGAAAAACAAAGAGCAATTACTATCTTTGGATGAGCCGCTTCGGTTCATCTTCAGCCATTCAGCTTTGCGCGAGGGCTGGGATAATCCAAATGTGTTTCAAATTTGTACTTTGAATGAAACGCGTTCGGAACTTAAGAAAAGACAGGAAATTGGTCGAGGTTTGCGGTTGCCGGTTGATCAGGACGGCCAGCGCGTGTTTGATGAAACAGTGAATCGCTTAACTGTAATTGCTAATGAGAGCTATGAGGATTTTGCTAAGACTCTGCAGAAAGAGATCGAGGATGATTTTAAGATAAAGTTTGGGGTTGTGGCCAAGACAGCCTTCGCTAAGGTTGAAATCGTTGTGGATGGTGAAAAGAAAGCGTTAGGGCAAGATAAGTCTGGGCAAATATGGCAGGAACTTAAAGTGCAGGGAATGATTGATGAGACTGGAAAGATTTTGCCCAAGTTTAATCCCGCCGACAAAGCGTTTACGCTTACTATGAGTCCGCAGTTTACTGAGATTCTTCCAAAGGTCATTGATATTGTGCAAGGATGCCGGTTTACGGAGAGGATCGTTAACAAGAACGCGCGGCGGACGCTTAAATTAAATAAGCAGGTTTACCTTGATGAGGATTTCAAAAAGCTTTGGGATCAGATTAAGCCGAGAACAACTTACTCCGTTCAATACAAAACGGTTGATTTGGTGAATAAATCTGTCGCTTCTATTCAGAAAATGGAGAAGATTGAGGCAGTAAAAATTAATTATCATAAGGCGGGGCTTGAGATTAGCCAAAAAGGGATTGCAACCAAAGAATTGCGTGTTCAGGAAACGACGGCTTCTTACGGTAAAGCAAAATTGCCGGATATTTTGGCTTATCTACAGAGGGAAACTGAATTAACGCGGGCTACGCTGGTAAGAATTCTTATAGATTCGAGACGCCTGGATGAGCTTTTCGTCAATCCGCAGAAATTTATGGATTTTATGGCGAGGATCATCAAGCGTGAACTCCATCGACTTATTATTGACGGAATTAAATACGAAAAGATTGACGGACAAGAATATGAAATGCGTCTTTTTGAACAGGAAGAGGTTATCCGATATTTGAATAATTTAGTAGATGTCGAAAAATCAGTCTATGATGCGGTCGAGTATGATTCTGACGTTGAGCGTCGCTTCGCGCAGGCGTTAGATAACCGCGAAGATATTAAATTGTTTGTTAAGTTGCCGGACTGGTTTAAGGTAGCCACGCCGCTCGGGACATACAACCCGGACTGGGCAATCGTTAAGCAGGGAGATCGGACGCTTTATTTGGTGAGGGAAACTAAGGGGTTTGCAGATCTCGCCAAGCTTAGAACGGAGGAGGCAGATAAGGTGCAATGTGGGAAGCGGCACTTTGAAGAGCTGGGAGTTGATTTTAAATTGGTAAGTAAGGCAGAAGAGGTCTAACGGCGGGTTGACAACAAATTGGGATATCGAATCATGATCAAATTCTTTTCAAAAATGTTTCATAAGTTCGAAAGAAAAAAAGGTGGAAAGATGAAAATAGTGAATATTAAAGAAATGACCGAAATAATTCAGAGTTCTCACCTCAATTTCCTAATTGGCTCCGGATTGTCAACGCCGTTTTTGCCTGCTCTTAATGATATTGAAGTTAGACTTCGGGCTGAAGGAGATGAAGCAAAAAGGATAAAAATTTTCAAAGAGTATATTAAAGAAGTAATGTTGCCTAATAAGGATGTGATAAATAGGACTGTAGACCAAAATGAAGGATCAAATTTTAGATTAACATATGATAGTTATCGAAAATTCTTCGAAACGGTAAGCTTTATTTTGTTGAAAAGAAAAAGTACCATTTTGAGCAAACAAGCGAACATTTTTACAACTAATATTGATGTGATGATGGAAACAGTTTTAGAAGATTGTAATCTGAATTACAATGATGGCTTTTTAGGTCAAATCAAACCGATTTTTGGAATAAGTAATTTCAAGAAATCTGTCTCGAAAAGAAGTCTCCATTTCGAAAATATTTCAGAAATTCCCGTCTTTAATTTAATTAAGGTTCATGGATCCTTGACATGGAAAAATGACGGCGACAAAATTGTTTTTTCTAAGCTAGATCATTTTGATAAGTCTTTATTAGAAAAGGATGGCAACAGCTTTAAGGAAAAATATAGCGAGCTACTGATTGTTAACCCGTATACGGATAAATTCGAAAAGACAGTTCTGGATGTGACTTATTATGAGTTGTTAAGAATGTTTTCAAGTGAATTAGAAAAGGAAAATGCTGTATTGTTTGTGATGGGATTTTCTTTTGCAGATGAGCATATTCAAGAAATAACTGTTAGATCTGCTAATTCGAATCCGACCTTAAAGATTTATGTATTTTGTTATAGCCAAAATGAATTTAATCAAATGAAGACCAATATTCGTTTCGGTGAGCTCAGGTATTCTAACGTAGAAATTATTGCTCCGGAGGATGATTCAGCTGAAGGCCGATATACTCTTAAACAAATAAACGATTCAGTATTTGGAAATATTATTTTGAAGAAGAAAGAAAAGCTCCTAGAGGAATAGCATGGAAAGAGAACTCACAAAAGAGTCCGTTTTTATTGTCGGTAAAGTATTTTCTGTCGAAGGCCGAATAGTCAAAATCAAGGTCAACAAGAACAAGAATACTTCACATATTGTTTTTCAAGGAAGATCTGTAAAGAATATTTCTGTCGGTAGTTTTATTAAGATTATCAAGGGTTTTGTTGAGATCATTGGGAAGGTAGAGGGCGAATTTATCACAGAAGAGAAGTCTTATAATCCTGAATATAAAAGAGAAGAAACTAAAATTAATAGAATTCTACAAGTCTCGTTATTTGGACATTTTGATGGGGCATATTTTAAGCAAGGAATTAAAGAAATGCCCTTGGTTGATAATGAGTGTTTTTTGCTTGATAGGGATGAATTTAATGCACTGCATAGTTTTTTTAGAATTAACGAAAAGACAGTAACAATTGGGCAATTAACTGAAGAGCCTTCCCAGGCAATAGCTTTGAGTATTAATAAGTTATTTGCAAGTCACATTGGAATTTTTGGAAATACAGGTAGTGGCAAATCAAATACTCTTGCAAGAATATACACGGAATTATTTCAAGAATGCGGCGATCAGGAGAATTTTAAAAGTAAGTCAAATTTTGTGCTTTTGGATTTTAATGGTGAATATACAAGGCCGAATATGATTACGGTAGATAAAGAAATGTTTGATTTATCTACAAGGAAAGGGCAGTCTAGCAGGAAAAAATATAAGATATCCAAAGACGGCATAAGGAGGGTAGAAATATTATCGGTATTGCTTAGCGCAACAGAAAAAACTCAGACACCATTTTTAGACAGAGCAATTTCAAATGATTTCTTAGATGATGATCGTACGTTCGGCTCACATGTGATTATGAGCCTAGAAAATATCTGTAGGGGAATTATTAAAAAGGGTGATAAATCTTTTGGTGGTGTTGGTGTTTTTCTGGAATTGCTTAAAGATTTGTCTAATTTAATTAAACAGGAAAGTAATGAGATTCTTAAAAGTCTGAAAGAATCAATCGAAACAAATCTTCATTGTCATTCGAACGGAGATTATTATTGGGGGGCTTCAGTTACCAATAATTACGATAGCACAACACCGATATACGATAACCGTGTTAAGGCCGATATTGAACAATTAACCTTTAAGGATGATGAATTCAGCAAGCTTAAACTTAAAATCGTTCTTAATTATTTTTTCGAAATTGTTAAAGGCTTCTCGAACCAGGAACATATCAGGCCTTTAATTGGAAGAATGTTCAAAAAGTTTTATATGCTGGAGAAGATGATTGAAATACAAGACAACGATGTTAATGCAGGGGCAGGGAATAAGAATTTAACAATTATTTCTCTAAAAGATGTAAACATAGAAATGAAGAAAATAATCCCGCTGATTATTTGTAAACAGCTTTATGACGAGAAGAAGGAACAGGATGGAAATATTGAGAAATCGCTCCATATTATCATTGATGAGGCACACAACATACTTTCAACAATGTCGCAAAGAGAAAGTGAAACATGGAAAGATTACAGACTCGAGACCTTTGAGGAAATTATAAAAGAAGGGAGGAAGTTTGGGGTCTTTCTGACGGTTGCTAGTCAAAGGCCATATGATATTTCGCCGACCATAATATCACAATTGCATAATTACTTTATTCACAGGTTAATCAACGATAACGATATTCAAGCTGTAGAAAAGGCTGTGGCCTATTTGGACAAATTGTCTTTTCAATCTATTCCGATTTTATCTGTGGGAAGTTGTTTTGTTGCTGGATTGGCATCTGATCTCCCTGTAAAAGTTGATATTAATTTACTTGATAAAGAACAACAGCCTAAAAGCGAAACGATAAATTTACAAACGACTTGGTTCCCTTCAACCGAAGTGAATACTCTAAATATCCCAACGGAGACGTAATTGTAAGAAATTTATCCGAAAATTTATAGACGTAGAAATCAAGCTGGGATTTCTGCATATCTCAGCTACGGGCATCGAGATGATACAGGAATGTGCAAATAAACATAAAGTGGGATGTTAATGGATAATCAGTATTTTAAATATAAGGAGTTATTGTCGCCTCCAGTTCGAAGAGCGGCATATAGCGATAGAACAGCCTGGTTAATGGCGGTAATGTCTCAGTTGGCGTATTTGCTTTTTGAAAATAGCACAGATTCATTAAAGAAAGCTTTATCTGAGGCAGATTTTGAGCTGATTAAGCCCTTTAATTGTAATGGCACGCAAGCTTTTTTAGCAAAAAGAGAAAGCGACAAGATGGCGATTTTGGCTTTCCGTGGCACTCAAAAAGAAGATCCCCGAGATATCATTACGGATCTCCAAGCTAATTTTTATCAAGATGCAAAGGGAGCAAAAATTCACGATGGTTTTTATAGGGCATTTCAGTGCGTTGAGAATGAAATTAAAAGTGTTTGTGAAGGCTTGAAAGAATATTCGTTATACGTAACGGGACATTCTTTGGGCGGAGCAATAGCTTTAATCGCTACGAGAGCATTGAACTCTGATAATTTGGCTGCTTGCTATACATATGGGAGCCCCAAGGTGGGAAATGAGGAATTTGATGATGATATAAAACCACCCATTTATCGTATTGTTAACGCTTATGATATTGTTCCTTTTAGCCCGCCGACATATATCTTTGAGATTATGTATACACTTCCATGGAAAAAGATTCAAGATTTTGCAAAAAACTTTCTCGGGTATGCCCACCATGGAGATATGAGGTATTTATCTCACTGCAAAGAAAACTTTGAGGATTTGAAAGTTATTTCAAACTATAACGAATTTATACGCTTAGCCGGATTATGGACGCACAGAAAAGAGAGCGTTAAACATCATGCTATTGATATTTATTGTGAAAAATTGGCAAATTGGGCAATTAAGCAGTTAGCCGCAAATTAATTCAAAAATAAGAGCGGAGGATGTTATGAATATTTTCGAAGACACTAATCCTAGAAAATTAAGCGAGCTTCTTACGTTAATTCATTCAAGCGATATGGCTCTTCCTGATTTTCAGAGGAGTTTTGTTTGGGATCCTTCGGCAACTCAGGAGCTGATTACATCTATTGCCTTAAATTATCCCGCAGGAAGTATTTTGAGGGTAAAAAATTCGAATACGTTATTTGCTGTTCGGGAATTTGAGGGTGCACCTAAATTAAATGGCCGGAAGCCAATTTACTTAATTCTCGATGGGCAGCAACGCTTGACTTCTTTATACCAAGCTTTTTATGGGAAGGGAGAACATAAATTCTTTATAGATTTACACTATTTAATGGAAGGAAAGGATTTTGAGGAAAGCATATTTCACATGCGCGCTTCTAAAGCTGAGAAAAAATATGATTCAATAGAAAAACAATCAAAAAGTTTAGTTCTGCCTCTTGAAATTATTCATGGGGATTCACGCGGATATTACGGCTGGATGGATGCCGTCATAGAACACAGAGATTTATCGAAAGAGGAAAGCTCTAATTTAAGAAATAAACTGCGGGATATTTACAAGAATTGGATTGAATTTATTGAGCATTATGAATTCCCAGTCGTTACTCTTTCAGAGAGTACTAGCGGCGATGCGGTATGTACAATATTTGAAACTCTTAATCGGACAGGTGTAAAGTTAAGTGTATTTGAGCTTTTGACAGCGCGTTTCTGGCCAGAAGGAGTCAATTTACGCTCGCTATATGATGCGGCTTTAAAAGAATGTCCTTTGCTTGAAGATTTCCAAATAGATCCTTATTACATTTTACAGGCCATATCTTTGTTAAATTCTGAGAAAGCTCCCTCATGTAAAAGAAAGGATCTTTTAAATGAGCTTAATTCAAAATTAATCAACCAACGCTGGGTAGATGTTACCAATGGTTTTAATGCTATTTTACAAATTCTCTCCGAAGATTGTGGCGTTCTGATTTCTCAATGGTTACCATACAATACAATTTTAATCCCAATGGCCGCAGTTTGGGCGAAGCAAAAGGACGTTACAGGGATGGGAATTGGCGCCAATAGAAAGAAACTGACTCGGTGGTTTTGGTGTTCTGTTTTCTCCCAAGCATATGAAAATTCTCCTAATAGCCAGGCGGCAAAAGATTTTTCTGAGTTGAATAAATGGATGGCGGGAGGAGAGGAGCCTGAGACAGTAAGGAGTTTTCATTTTGACATTGATCAGTTGCGAGAAACAGGCCCAAGACAAAGAGCCGTTTATCGAGGGATTATTTGTCTCATACTGAGAAATAGGCCTATTGATTTTTATGAAAATAAAACTATTACTGCCGAGTTACTTTTAGATAAAAAGATAGACGATCATCATATTTTTCCAGATGCATATTTAGAGTTACAAAAAGTGCAGAAGTATCAGCGAGATTGTATTATCAATCGAACCCTTATTGATCGAAAAACTAACCAGCGTATTGGTAAGCGACCTCCTTCAGAATATCTTAAAGATATAGAAAAGCGTATTGGACATGATGTTTTAAATAAACTCATAACGTCTCATTTAATGGCCAAGGATACAGAAACTTTAAGTAAGGAATCTTTCGATGCTTTCATTGAGCATCGTTTAGAAATATTCAGAATAAACATTCAGGCCGTAACAGGGAAAAAGATTGAAGAAGGCGATGGACAGTTTGAAAAAAAGTGAGAATAGAAGAATCTATTACGACAGAATTCCATCGCAAGGGACGATTTATGATAAAAACAAAATCAGTTTATACTGATAAACCCGAAATTGATGACGGGGCAAGAATTCTGGTTATGCGCTACTGGTGCCGTCCTTTATCGAAAGAAAAGGCACGAATTGATGAATGGAGAAAAGAGCTTGCTCCCAGTAAAGAACTTTTGAGCGATTGGAACAATGCTAAGATTACCTGGCAAGAATATGAGCAACGATATTGTAAGGAAATGGAAGCTAAAAAAACGAGCATCCAACAAATCGCATTGAGAGCTAAAACTGAAACAATAACTTTGTTATGCAAAGAAGAAACTGACGAACATTGCCACAGGAGATTATTGAAGAAACTAATAGAAGATTGTATATGACGAGAGTTTAATCTATGTCGGTGTCCTCTTAACCTTCCCGATACCCCAGCCGCCAAACCCGATTGTATAGTTAAATTTTCATTAGTGCTGCTTGAATTTCTGCTCCGAGTCGCGTCAATTCAAAAATCCTTCCTGTTTTCTTTTCCGTGTTAATACATGAGGCTAAGCCTACTTTGACAAACGCCCGCAGCACGCTGCACGTGCTGTTGAGGGTGATTTTCACGTTCTTTTCCTTGGCTTTCTTATATGCCTGCGTGGCGGTCATGGGCTGGGTTAGAGACATTATTACGGCCGTTCTTTGCGTTCCTCTTGCGATCCATGAGTAAAGCTCTAAATCCACCATCTTTTTTTCAATTAGATAAGAGCATCTGATTAATTAAATTTATACCAAATCAATACATTTAAGATTATCAATCTTTTGGTGCAAAGCTTAAATATAAGCAGTGTTATTACTTGAAAGTGAATGGAACCTGGCAATAACAATTACAAACATTTAAAAGACGAAACCCCTTACTGGCTAATCAAGGTAGATGAAATCATCGATTATGTCAGAAGCGAAAGAAGAGATAGTATATGCCAGATGGCCGACTATTATCAAAAGTCTAGAAAAGAAGGGCATTGAACGTTTTTGTCCAAAGTTCGCCAGCGGCATTGTACAAATTCGTTCGAAAATTGGGAAAGTTTTATATAGGAGGGGTGTTTACATAGATGGCATGATAGACTCAAGCCAGGAAATCACCATTGGAAAAATCGATATCCATCGAACGAAAGAGAAATACGTCGTAGCCCTTGAAAGCTTAAAGAAAGACACTTCTATTTCCGACCACAATAGAGAGCTTATTCTTTCCTTTTTAAGAGACGCTGAAATGGGCAAAACGATTAAGCAGGGACAGAAACGAAAATTAGGGATTAACCGCCGACTCAAATACATTGCTACCTTAAAGATATTTGCCAGGTGGGCAAAAAAAGACCTTGATAAGGTTACTTCTGATGACATGGAAAAAATCATTTTCGACCTCGAAAATGACCAGATAAAGGCAAAGAAAGGGAAGGCTTACAGCGAGGAAACAAAAGCAGATATTAAGAGGCTGCTAAAAAAGTTCTACAAATGGCTATTGGGCAATAATGAAACTTACCCTGACTGTGTGTCATGGTTTGATACCAGCGTAAAGGAGAAAGAAATCCCCTCGCTTACAAGAGAGGAAGTCGAAAAACTCATCGAAGGCTCAGCAAGATTCGCCAACAAAGTCATAATCATGGTTCTGTTTGACAGCGGAGCAAGAATAGAAGAATTCCTGAATTTGCGGCTAAAGCATGTCACAAAGAGGGAAGATTATTATCTGCTAAGGATAGAATACTCAAAAACAAAACCCAGAACAATATCAGTCCCCTTATGCACGCCGCTGCTTGGTGACTGGCTAAAAAAGTTTGATACCAATAATCCCGATGCCCCGCTATTTCCATTCTCATATGACTCGGTAAGAATGATATTAAAACGGGCAGGCAGACGGGTTCTAAAGAAAGCAGTCTATCCGCATCTTTTAAGGCACAGTTCAGCAACATACTACGCAAATATCGAGAAGAATTATTTTAGGTTCTGTAAGCGATACGGCTGGACATTCGGAAGCAGCATGGCACAGCGATATATTGACAGGGCAGGAGTCGATGAAGAAATCACTGCCAAAGCTGTGCAAGGTGATGAAATCAGCAAAGTTCGCATAGAAAACATAAGGCTCAAAGAAGACATGAACAGGTTACAGGCACAACTTGGTCAATTAGATAAGATTAACCTTGTTTTGGATGACGCGTTCAGGAATTATCCTCAATTTCGAGAAATCATCACAACCGTTGCCAGAAGGAAAGTACTCGAGAACAAAATTTAAAACTGGGGTGCTTTAAGTATCTTTTCGGCTTGGAAAAACAGGTTACTCAATTCCTTCTTAAGATGAATCAGTTTGCCAATGCTGTCTTGCTGTGCGTCGCCTGCCCTTTTGATCCTGAACACTTCATCATCCATGGCCTGCTGTGTGACTTTAAGGACATTTGTCTGGATTGCAATGTTATTCAGGCTTCTAGCGTATTCCTGCTGGTTTTGAGGGCTGATTTTGCGGTGTTCGTTGAGGTAGTAGTTAAGACGTTCTATGTTCTTTTCTATTAAATCCGCGTAATATTTGGCCCTGTAGATGTCGGTCATGGTCAATCTCTGACTCTGATAAAACTGGTTTATATTCTTTTTGGTTTCATCAAGGTTTTCGAACATTTTCTTGAGCAGTTTATAAAGTGATGCCACAAAATAAAGAATAAAAGAAAGAGAATAAAAACTTTATACTAAATCACTACTTTTTGTATTGGTAGTCATTTAGTACTTTCTGATAGCTGACCCCATCAAGAGCATCGTAATAATCCTTCCGGTAATTTTCCAAGAAGTGGGATAATTTATAATTGATGTCCTGAACGTGATCAGCTATTCTTAGTACGGCCTTCTTGCATTTCTCCTCAAGGTTTTCTTCGGGCATTACTGCTCACCTGGACTAAGTATCTTTTTGAGGTAGTTGATGTGCACGATGTCTGTCCGTATGGTCCTTATAATAAGCCATTTGCCGTCCTTACTCAAAGCTATGCTTCTCGTCAATGCCGGTTGTTTTTCCTCAAATTCCTTTCCTTGTTTTGTTTTTGCCATTTTCGCCTCCACTATCACCCGTTACTATTCAGAAGAAGTGAGAAGGAAGTATAAAAACTTTACACCAAATCACTGATAAATGAAAAAGTAGTAAAATAAATGGGCAGTTTAATCTCATGCCCAGGAGGTCGTTTAGTGATGCTGGTGTTGTTGTTTTTTTGAGCTGTTCCCCGCTGATGTCCTTGCCTCATTTACAAGACAAGTGAGAAGGGTATCTCACCCTCGTAGGGGCTGGTTTTGAGCTGACCAGCAACTATCACAATCGAACGTGGTACATCGTTCACAAGGGATGTCTTCTTCAAGCTCCATCTGTTCCTGACAGTGTTTGTCGTCAGGAGTCAGGCCTAACAACTCATTCTTTTTCTCGCTGATTTTCGAGATGTCAATCTCTGGATACTCCGTTAGGCACAGTTCGACCTTAACGTAACCAAAACCGCCGCAAGGCAGCTTGGTTCTCATGGTAGCCTCATACCCGCTTGTGTTTGAGAGCACAATGCTGAACTTGTAAAGGTTACGGGCATGATGGTCATCCTGGGAAGAGTGGAAGGCACCCATGTTGTGATGCGAATGAACCATGCCATCACCGCCAAGCTCTTCTTTGAATTCGCATTCGGCAGAGGAAACCTCCTGAAGGGGTATCTTGAAATCAATTATGCAGTTGTCTTTAATCCAAAATACCGCGCCCCATTCCTTGTTTCCCATCTGGCGCGATATGTGAAGCCACTGGCTCCAAATTACCCATGGAATATTAAGCGTAATCGTGTTGGCAGGGGAGGAGCACCAGCCGCATTCGACGTAATTCTCAACTTTTACATCCAGCAAGTTGCTGGTTTTCGGTGAGCTTTTGAGCATTTTGGACCTCCTGGTTTTTCTTCCATTTTTTAAGGGCTTCTCGAAGGGCACTATCCTCAATATTGCCTGATTCAATCTGCCCTATGGCATTGTTAAGACCGTTATCTTCAGATTCCTGCTTTAAGTCTTCAATCTCATCTTCTGAGTACTTCTGGTCACAGTCATCGCAATACCCATAACCGCTGTCATCCGGATCAATACGGCTGCAATCACTGCAATAACCGTAATCATCCGGTATATGGTCAGAGATATTATCGAGTACATCTTCCCGGCCTTCTTCCATGGCATCGTCCAGAATCTTCTGGCAGACATACGAACAGCCTTGCACATGAATTTTTCCGATATCGTCCATGATGCAAAGCTCCTTATATAATCTGGATGCCACACCTGCTGAAGCCGCAAAGACCGCCGGAACAACCCATGACGGCGTTATCGTGTATCCCTGCTGGTCTTTTGGCTCTTCAAAGCAGAGAGGGAAGGCTTTTGACACATTGAGCACAGTGCCGTCATAACCAATCCTCTGATATGAGATCCTGTTTTTATTACAGTAAGCGCAGATAATCTGCTGGCTCTTAAGATTGTCCGTACAGCAAAATATGGCTCCTCGTAAGACGACACAGTCTTCAGGTTTGTTTATCGCTGTTTCATGCGTTTCAATTCTCATTGTCTTTCGAATACTGCTGATAAAGTCCCGAGTAACAGCCGTCTTTTTTTGTCCCACATCATCTTCTTCCAGGGGCAGCCTGTTCAAATTCGATATTTCGAGGATGTCAGGATCAATGAGTATCAGTTCCTCCACGCCTGACATCGCAAGAAACACCGCTGTCCAAAAACCCGTGCCCCCGCAACCCACGACTGAAGCCACTTTTGGAATTTCCAACTCCGGAATCCTGTTCTGACGGTCATAAATAGTTTCTTGAATCATGATTTTTTTCCTTTCGTTACTCTTGTGTATGAGTGAGAGGGGGCATTACTGCCGCCCTGTCCTGAATTGACAACTTTGACATTTTGAAGGGTCTTTGCATGTCTGACAGATGGCTTTTGCGTCGAGATGCTTTGATAGCTCTTTGAAGCACCATTCAAGCGAATAGGTCATCGGTTTGCCAAGATGCCATGCTATCCTTCGTAACGCGCAGCTGTTTTCGTAACTTAGTTCTGGGGTGTAGGCCATTGTTTTTCCTTTCTTTGGTCTGTCATTTGTGCCAACAGCTTTTTCCCTTT
>Ga0265297_10005588_pt1 | contig 18993 bp, 19 predicted proteins | sample Munlanlwell13791_FD_192502 | JGI IMG/M metagenome (GOLD analysis project Ga0265297, IMG submission 192502) | Leachate microbial communities from a municipal landfill in Southern Ontario, Canada - Leachate well 137-91 | ecosystem: Engineered > Solid waste > Landfill > Unclassified | place...
TTGGATGCGAATACAAGACCTGGTCCGAAGCGTTGTTTTGTGCCGGGGGGCTTTCTTGGTCTGTCTTTACAAAGTCTTCCCGTAAGGGGGGCAGCCTCTCTTCAGACGGTCCTTCCGGCAGGGCAACAAATCCGGCAAACTCATCAAGCACGGTCTTGATCGCATCTGAAGAAGGCGTCGGAAGCCTGTTTATGCCTCCCGTTATAAGATCTGCCAGGTCTTCGGGAAGAAAGGACAATATCCTTTCGGCAAGCTCGGGCCCGAGCAGCGAGAGCAGAATAGTAGCTTTTTCCCGTCCGCTTAGCGTCATTTTATTGTCACTTCCCCTTTTCCTCTGACAGCCATTTTTTTAGCAGTTCCGCCACCCTGTCCGGAGACCTGCCGACCGCATCCCTCATCTGTTCAATGGCTCCTCCTCCCTGGGTCTGGACCCTGTCGTCTGACTTCTTTCTTTCGAGCGCCCTTCTTTTTCTTCTGGAAACAAGCCTAACTAAAATGAGCGACACCAAAAGCAGGGCAAGGCCTCCCGACATCCAGGCCAATTCCTGCCTGTACCTGCTGAGAGTTTTTATCGCCCCCAGTATAGGGTCCCTGTCGGAAGAGAACACGCCGGGATCAACAGCCCCCTTCGAAAACTCCGTGGCATAATGGAAAGGAACTTTTCTCAGTATTATCCTGTCTCCCCTTTTCCTGTTGTAGGGAAGGGCTCCTGCTATGGTCTCAAAAGTGGTCTTTTTGAGGGCAGCGGTAAGGTTGAACCTGTTGTCCACAAGCACGATAACGGTAAGTCTTTTGACCTTGGCTGCCTTTGCCGCTGCGGCTTTTTTGGCCGGCTGTTTTTTTGCCGCTTTGGTCTGTTTTTGGGATGTTTTGGCCGGCATCGGTTTTTTGGCTGCAGAGCCGTATTCAACATTGACCTTTATCAGGATGCTGTTCGGCGGATAAAAATTATTGACCAGGGTCTGCACTTTGCTGGAAAGTTCATTTTCGTAGGCTTCCTTCTGCTTAAGGATCTCTAATTCATCCGGTTTTTCTGGGCGTGACTCCTTTGGCGCAGCAGGAAGCGAAGTCACTTCTTTGGTAATTACGGGAACAACTTCTGCCGGCTGAAGCAGAGGCTTTGCTTCCAGGCTTGGAGCTTCAAAAGAGGCGGAAACTTCGGCCGTTTTCGGAAAATAGACTTCCATAGGAGTTGTCCGCATCTCTTCCTGATTCTCTGCTACGGCAGTCTTTGGACCACTCAATATGTTGCCGTAGATATCCACGATAATCACATTTTCCGGGCGCAGGTTTTCCACGCTGCCCGCCACCAGATGGACTATTCCGCTGATCTGTTCCTGGGAAAGGACCCTCCCTGTCTTTAGCTGCAGCAGGACCGAGGCAGTAACAGGAGCTTTTGTTACCTCAAAAAGCTCTGTCTTTGGTATCACTATCTGTATCCTGGCATCTTCTACCGAATCAATGCGGCTGATAGTGCGCGCCAGCTCTCCCGAGATAGCCCTGACAAACTGCACCCTTCTGTCAAAATCGGTGGTCCCAAGCTTGGACTGGTCAAAGATCTCCCAACCCACCACTCCTCCCGAAGGAATGCTCTTTTCCGCCAGCCCCAGCCTTGCCTCATCAGCTTTGCCCTTGGGAACTGCGATCGCTTTTCCGTTGTCCCTTATCTGGTAGGGTATCTTGAGAGCCTTTAACTGCGTCACAACATTGGCCGCATCTTTAAGATCGAGGTTGGAATAGACCACTGTATAACCCGCGTTAGGGTCTTTTGGGGCGCAGGAGCGGACCGCAAGCACGGCTATTATTATTACGAACACCAGCCCGACCGAGATAAAGATCGACAGCTGCCTGTTGTCCCTTAGAGCTGATTCCCCCATTTATTCCTCCATACTATATCTGCATCTGGGTTATTTCTTTAAAAGTATTCACCGCCGAGGTCACTGTGGTCACCGCCAACTGGACCGCTATGTTCATTTTGGCGGTAGCCACCATCACCTCGGACACATCCATATCTCCTCTGATATAACTTTCCATTGCCTGGTTGGCGGCAGCCTCTGTGTTGCTCACTCCCTCCAGCGCGTTCACCGCCTTGCTGAGCATATCATCAAAGATAGAAGATGAAGTCTTTATTTCCTGATTGCCGGCGGGACCTTTTGCCGGCTCAGCAGCAGAAGTGTTTTCCGTTCCCATTATCTGGGCCATCAGTTCGGGGCTTATCCTTCCAACAGGTTCTGCCATTTTCTTTTCTCCTTACTGGATCTGCAGGGCGTCCTGCCCCATTTTTTTTGCCGCATTAAAGACAGTGATGTTGGCTTCATAAAGCTTGCTGGAATAGATCAGGTCCGTCATCTCGGTTGCCAGGCTTACATTGGGAAGCGAAACATAACCATTGACATCCGCGTCCGGATGCCCCGGGTTGTAGACCTTTTGCATGGGCGAAGCCTTGTCGTCAACGACCTTGACTAAAACCCCTCCGGGACCTCCCGAAAGCTTTTTCTGCGCCCTGGAAAGCTGGCTCTCAAAAGAGAGCGGCGACTCCGCATAGACCGCGACTTTTCTTTTGTAGACGCCGCCGTCCTGGGTCCGGGTTGTATTGATATTGGCCATGTTGCTTGCTATAAGCTCCATATGCGCTTTTTCCGCCAGTATCCCGCTTACAGAAATATCCATGGCACGGTTAATGCTCATCTATCACTTTCTCCCCTGGGTAACGACCGCCCTTAAAACAGCCAGTTTTGCCGTAAGCATCTTGGAAAAAGCCGAATACCTGGCATTGTTTTTTGCCATGTCCGCCATCTCTTCTTCAAGGCTTACATCCCTCTTTTCCAGGCGCTTTACCGCTTTGTCGAGCGTTTCATCAAACTTGAGCGCTTCATAGCCGGGGGTCTTTGCGTTTGCGATGTTATGGGCAACGACTTCCTGGATCTTGGAAGAATTACCCATCGCATTTTCGAGGCTTCCGAAAGTCGGATCAAATATCTCCATGCCGCTCCCCTATTTGAGTTTTTCTCTCAGCTTATAGATCGCCCGCGCAATGACCCGGTTCACCTTGCTGCGCGAAAGCTTAAGGTCTTTTGCTATGTCTTTCTGGTTAACGCCCTTCCTGTAGAACAGCTTCAGTATCTTTTTCTCCATCCCAGGCAGTTCTTCTATGGCCGCGTTCAGCCTGGTCTGCAAATCCTTCCACTCCAGTTCGTCCACCGGTGTTGTTTCCCCGGACACCTGTATCTCGGACCCGTCCAGCACCTGGTCAAGGGAAACCAGGTACATAAGGGCCGAGGCCGATACTATCCTTTTGATCTTTGAAACGGCTGTCTTGAACTCCTCTTCCGTCAGTTTTTTCTTCTCGAGCATCTTGACCTCTTTGGCGGAGAGGCCTTCGAGTTCGGCGCTCTTTTTTACCACGGCGCTGTAGCCTTTTTTGGCAAGATCGCGTATCATCACCTGGATCCTGTAAGGAACGGGATTATAGTACTTAAGGCCGTCAAGGATCTCCCCTCTTACCCTGTAAGAGGCATATGTCTCAAATTTAACTCCCCTTTTGGGGTCAAAGTTGTCCCAGGCCTTCATGAGGCCTATCATCCCGTCGCTCACCAGGTCGTTAAAATCAATGTTGGGGGGAAGTCCCTTTCCTGCTATCATCGCTGCTATAGAATGAACAAGAGGAACATAGACCTCGAGCGCGCCGGCGGTCCTTACCGCCTGCGGCTGTTCCTTTTTTTTGGGTTTGGCAGTTTGTTTTGCCATCCTTGTCAAAAAGTCCCTTCCTCTTTGCCGGCATCGACCATTCTTTTTGCAACAGTTTCATTTATCAGTTCATTAAACCCGAACGCATCATCTGCCGCGAGCTGTTTTATCATCTGGCCGGTAAAAAGCTCCGCATAAGAAGGGAACATATCGGTAGAACCCCAAAGCTCAGTCCCCTGGGGCTTGAACGCCTCGGAAAGAAGCTGCTGAAGGAAAACGGAAGAAAATTCCTTTGCCGCGGTCTCCCTGTTCAATGACCGGCCCTGGATCATTTCTGCCGCATTAAGCCCTGCCATCGGGTCTATGGACGGGATAAAAGAGCTCACTTATATTACCTCTATTTCGGCGTTAAGCGCGCCCGAAGCTTTTATGGCCTGGAGTATGGCTATCAGGTCCCTCGGGGCCGCACCCAGGCTGTTGAGAGCCTTGATAAGATCGTTAAGGCTGGACCCGGAAGAGACTGCCGATAGTTTTTTTATGTTCTCCTTGACCCTGAGGCTTGCGGTCGAGATATCCGCACCTCCCAAACCTTCCGAGGCAACAGTAACATTGCCTATCTGCACCGTAAAATTTCCGTAAGACACGGCCACCGGCGCTATCCTGATATTTTCGCCTATAACAACGGTCCCGGTACGCTCGTTAACCACTATCCTAGCTTTAACATCCGGAACTACCCGGAGGTTCTCTATAGTCGAGATCAGAGATACCAGGTCCGTACCGGGCTCAACCACCACCATTACCGCGGAGGCGTCCGAAGACCGGGCGTCATAGCCTTTCTTGGCTATCGTATAGGCCACTCTTGAGGCTGTGGTAAAATCGGGTTCGTTCAAAAGAACAGTCAGGGTTGAAAGCGTGCCGGACCCTTTATATTTTGCCCCTTCCGGGTACTCGGAGGACAAAGGCTCTTCGATCCCCACACGCACTTCTTTTTCAACTATCCCTCCCCCGGGGATCCTGGCAACCGTCGTCACTTCTCTGTTCATCGGCAGCAGACCTGCCCCGGACGAAGCGCCTCCCAAAGATACGGATCCCTGAGCCAGCGCATATACAACTCCGTCGGGGCCCTGGAGCGGAGTAAGCAGCAGCGTACCGCCCCTAAGGCTGGTCGCATCCCCCAACGAAGATACCGTCACATCTATTTTTTGCCCGGGTTTTAAGAACGGCGGAAGGGTAGCCGTGACCATGACAGCGGCCACGTTCCTCGATTTAAATTCCTTGTTCTTTGGTATGTCCGAATAGTTATAGATGGGATTGGTATTGGACCGTGAGATCGGGCTGGGAGCCTGAAGACCCATCGCGCTCAAAAGGTTTGTAAGCGCCTGTTTTGTGAACTCGGTCTGCTGGCTGTCGCCGGTATGGCGAAGCCCCGCAACAAGCCCGAAACCCATCAGCTGATTATCGCGGGCCTGCTGGATGGTGGCAATATCCTTTATCCTTGCCTGAGGAGATGCCGCATATAAAGCGCAGGGAAAAAGAAAGAGCGCCGATAAGGCCAGCGATAAAAACAAAAGAGCCGTTCTTTTCATGCCGCTCCTCCCTTAAAAGATCATGTCCAGGATCCTGGTTATCACCCCGGGCGTCGAAGCCGTCCCAACAGTTCCTACACCTTTTACCGAAATATCAGCATCGGCCACCTGGTAAGAATAGATGGTGTTCCAGCTGGTGATATCCTTGGTCCTGATCACGCCTTTGATCATTATGTCCTGTTTTTCCTCGTTAACCGATACCTTATGGTGTCCCATTATCCTGAGGTTGCCTCCCGGCTCGATATCTGACACCTGGGCAGATACAGCCGCGATAACATTGCTGGTCCTGGTAGTTGCACCCGCCCCCTTATATTTGTTGCCCCAGGCCGCGCTTGCCGAATTGTTGGGAGCTATGGTGCCGGTTATTCTCTCAATGGTGTGGGAAAAGCTCGCGCTCAGGTTGTCCTGGTTCTGCGTGTCCGTGCCGGCTTTTTGCACGGCTGAGGTTGTTTCCAGTATCAGTATAGTTATTACATCCCCCACCTTGTACATTTTTTGCGTTGAATAAGGAGAAGGAAGCTCCTGCCTAAAAATGGAATCAGCCCTGCAGTTTCCCGTAGAGAAAAACAAAAAAGCAAGCAGAAGCAGAAAAAATGACGGCCTGTGCAGTTTCATCTTCCCGCTCCTTTCCCGGATCTCAAGGTTTTCCTGGCTCTGTTGTTTGGGCCCACCAGCACGACCGTCGGCCGAAAGGATTTTATTTCGTCCTCGCTCACCAATGCATAGGTTATCAAAATTATTATATCACCTCTGGCCCCCAGCCTTGCCGCGGCCCCGTTAAGGCATACCGTCCCGGACTTTCTTCTGCCTTTCATCACATAGGTCTCAAGACGGCTGCCGTTGTTAACGTTCACAATCTGGACCTTTTCCCCATCCAGAATGCCGGCAAGGTCCAGCAGATCTTGGTCCACAGTGATGCTGCCCTCGTAATCCAGCCTTGCATCTGTAATGGTAAGGCGGTGTATCTTGGCCCTCATTAGCTGCCTGAATATCATCTTATCTGCGCCTCCGAAGGCCCCGTTATATAGGCCTCAATAACCTTGTTCGAGGGAGTGTTCTTAAACCTGATCTTCTGCCCAATATAGCCGTCCTCAAGCGCGGTGCAGGAGGCGCCGGCCAAAATATCCCCTCGGACAGAAAAAACCGTGATCTCTCTTCCTTTTACCACATCCGGGATCTTTCTTGCCATCCATTCCAGTACCAGCGTCCCCTTGGGCATCAGGGTCACCGACTCTTTGCCTTCCACCCTGGCCCTGTCAAAGACGATACCGGCAGGAAGGTGGGAGATGTCCCTTTCAACATAGTCCGTATTCAAGGAAGTAAAGACCTCCCCTTTCCTTATTTTATCCGAAACTGCAAGAACATTCTTCATTATTTTTATCCTGGACTGCAGATAGACCGTTTCTTTGTACTTGCCCTTTTCATATATCTTTACCGGAAGGACCGCGCTTCCCGAGAGTTTCTGGTTGACGGGGTAGTCCAGTTTTACCGAAAAACCCCCGCCGGTCCTCTTTTTGTAACGCTCCAGAACACCTGAGCTTTTCAGCTCGATCTCGATCCTTGAATCCTTGAGCCCGGCATCCCTTGATATTATACAGTCTTTGACCTGCTGTCTAACGGAATCCTCAAGCCCCGCTTCGGCCTGTCCCAGAAGAGCCGTCAACAGGACCAGGCAAACCGCTAATCGCCTCACGCTTTAGCCCTTCATCCTTTCAAGGGTGGTAAGCATTGCTTCGTAACTTGACACTGCCTTTGTGACGGTGTCGAACACCCTCTGGACCATTATCATCCTCATCATTTCGGAAATAACATCCACATTGGACTGCTCAAGAGCTCCCTGCTGAATGTAGCCGAAGTTGTCTTGCGTCGGGTTGCCGAACAGAGGCTCTCCGGACGAATCAGTCTGAGCGAACAGGTTCTGCCCGATGCTCTTGAGTCCGGGAGCGTTAGGGAATTTAGCAAGGACAAGCTGCCCTATTTCTGTGGCTTCCGAAGAGTTATTGATATAGACCAGTACGGTGCCGTCCTGCTTGACCAATACTGATGTAGTGCCCTCGGGGATCGTTATCGGAGGGTCCATCATCCTTCCGTTGGGGTCCACAACATTGCCCTGGTTATCAATGTGGAAGTTCCCTGCCCTGGTGTAGGCCGGAGTTCCGTCGGCAAGAGTAAGCTGAAAAAAACCTTCGCCCTGTATTGCAAGGTCCATAGGCTGGTTGGTGGTTTCGATCGTGCCCTGCATAAAATCCTTGCGGGTAGATGTCACTCTTACGCCGGTCCCATATTCAAGGGAATCGGAGGAAAGGCCGTTGGCCTTTTTTATCGCCTCGGCAAGTTTTGAATCAAAGGTTTTTTCCACATAAAGCAGGCTTTCCTTTTCCGTCCTGCCCTTTTTAAATGCCACGGTCTTTGCATTCGCAAGATTGTTGGAGATGTCTATCATTTCGTCCTGAAATGTGTTGAGCCCGGTTGCCGCGACATAGAGCGGTTGGAACATGATCGTTACCTCCTTTTATCCGTCATTGGGCGGGACGCCCCATTTCAAGGGACCTTGTAAGAGAGGCATCCCTTGTTTGTATGATCTTGGCATCAAAGCCGTACACCCTCTGCAAAAAGATCATCTGCATCATCTCGTCCATGATGTTCACATTTGAAGCCTCGATATAACCCTGCAGGACCCTGGGGTTCTCGTTCACGGAGTAGATCAGAGAGCCGTTCTCCGGGACCTTAAAGACAACATTGTTGACCGACTCCAGTTTGGACGGGTCCTCAAAAACAACTATCTTCATGGTGTCGATCTTTGCCCCGTCGGACATTATGTCGCCGTTCTGCATGATCTCTATTGACGAGCCCGGAACGACGGCGATAGAGCCTCCCTGTCCGAGAACCGGGTTCCTGCCCGAAACCGACTTTAGCACGCCGTTCTCATCCAGAGTAAACCTCCCGTCCCTGGTGTACAGCTCTCCGGAAGCGCCTTCCAGAGCAAAGTACCCTTCCCCGACCACGGCAAGGTCCGTAGGAGAACCGGTACGCAGAAGCGCTCCGTGGGTTTTATCCTGCTGAACGCTTTTTACTTCCGGGACCATTGCCTGAGCTCCCGCAGACTTGTTCTGGGCTTTTTGGAGCATCACGGGAAAAGAATTGACCTGGACCTGGCTCTTTTTAAAGCCCGGCGTCTGCGCATTGACTATATTGTTCATCATTGCCTTGACATTCTGGTCCGTTGTGTCAAGGCCTCTTCTTCCTATTTCGAGTATCCTGTCGGTCATTTACAGTCTCCGTACCTTTCGCTATATATATTTTTATATATTATACACAAGGGTCAAGAAAAAGCAAGAAAGATCTGCCTGAATTATAGCACGGGGGTAAAAGATAGCAAGAAAGATTATTTCCGGCTGTCTTTTCTAATCTTTTTGAACAGTTTTTCTTTTTTAGCGGCCATCCTGTCCAGCTGGTAGACAAAGAACAGGACCTCGGCCACAAGCACATATAGTTCGGGAGGAACAGGCATATCGATCTGCAGCTTGGAAAGCATTGATGCAAGGCCGGCATTTTCGTGCAGCGGGATCTTGTTCTCTTCCGCTATCCTTAATATCTCATCGGCAACCACTCCTTTGCCCGAAGCAACAATAAGAGGGGCCGAATCCTTGTCCATCTCATAGCGGATGGCTATAGCCGTCTTTTTTTTGTTGTCTTCTTCCGCCATTACGCCTCCGTATCTATCCTGAACAGGTGCTCCAGTCCCAGGAGCGGTAAAAGATAGGGCTTGATCATCGCCATCGAAGGGCTGAGCTTTACCATGAGGTTTTGAACATTATAGTCTTTGCTGTTGAGGGCTTTTTTCAGCGTTTTGCTCTCTTCCTCGACCAGCTTTTTGACATCCTCATACTCGGTGTTGAAAATGAACTTAAGGTCCTTGTTCTTTACGGTAAGAGATACCACTATCTTGCCAAGACTCTGCGTTTCAAGCCCTATGACCAGCTGGGTGTTCTTTGGATCTATCGAAGCGCTCCTGCCCTGCTCCTGCTTGATTATTATGTCCACCGTGCTAGGAGGTTTGACAAGGCTGTTGGGCACCTGGTAATAGAGATAGTTCTCCTGGCCTAGATTTTCCTTGGCCGGTTTCTGGCTCAGCAAAGCCTGGGCCATCAGATTATCCAAAAGGCCGTTCATTTTATTGATGGAAGACATTAGAGAGGAAATAAAGGATTCGCCTTCCAGCGTTGAGCCTTGGGACTTGCCCATCGCTTTTTCCTGGAGGCCCTCCAGCAGGGCTTTCATGCTGCGCACATCGCTTAGAAGGTCCTGCCTGTCTATTAGCGGAAGTCCTTCGGTAGTGAACTTATACTTTTTGGGAAGGTCCTCTATCATGTTCATGAACTGGGAGATGAGAGCCGATACATTGGTCAGGACCGAAGATGACAGCAGCGTCGGATTGGCGGCTATCGCCGCCGAAAGGTTTGCAAAGGATTCTTTGGCGGAAAGAAGCTGAGAAGCCATGGAAGGGTTTTCAGAAAACTGATTTGCCAGCGCTCTCAGCGCCCCTTTGGGTGCATCCACGCCCTTAAGGATAAGGACCAGCGCGGCCTCCTGGGTGTTTACCGCCTTGTCGGTGCCGTCAAGCAGTGACAGGGCTCTGCCAAAGTTCTCTCTGGAAAGCTCGATGCCGAATTTAAGCATGAGGGAAGCAAGCTTAACATTTGCCTCCGTGTCGGGCAGCTGCATCGATAAAAGGTGGGCTTTCAGGTCCGATACTGTGAGCTGTCTTGCGACGCTTGTTCTCTGGGCGGTTAGCGGGGCGGGTGCCTGTGTCTGGGCCTGCATCTCGGTCTGGGCAACCGGGGTCTTTGCGGCGGCCTCTTTTGCGGGAGCCGCGTCCCCGGAAGTGTTGGCTTTTACGCCCGAAGGCCAGATCACCGGTTTGCCCGGGTGGATACCTCCTCCAGCAGCAGCAAAATTGTCCGCCATATCCTTTTACCCCAAAAAATGATAACCCCAAATAGATATATTGTCAAACAAGGGGGTTCTAAGTATCTATCGTACTATGAGAGAAGAATCTTGCAGGGAAATACAACAGTGATGCGGAACTATTTGCCTTGTTTCGGCGCGGCTTTTGCCTTGGCATCGGTCTTTGCGGCCTCAGGCGCGGCGGCTCCGGCAGCGGCAGGGGCTCCGGGAGCTGCAGCGGCGCCGGCAGCGCCGGCTTCGGCCGCTGGGACCTCCCCTGCAACAGCAGCAGCTTCAACAGGAGCAGCAACTTCCTCTTCTTTGGCAGGAGCCGAAACAGTGACAACAACATCCTCTCCAAAAGAAGTGATAGAGACGCCTTTTGGAGGGACCACCTGAGAAACATGTATCGAAGCGCCGATCTTGAGAGTAGTAACATCCACCTCTATCTTGTCAGGAATGGCGGTAGGAAGACACTTGACCTCAAGCTGTCTTATTGCCTGAACAAGGATGCCGCCGTCAAGTTTGACACCTTCGGCCTCCCCTGTTAGGACAACAGGCACCTTGGTGCGTATTTCCTTCTCAAGGTCCACTTTTAAGAAGTCTATATGAGTGACTTTGTCAGTAATGGCATCGGACTCAATATCGTGTGCAAGCACCGGAAAGCTGGTCTTTCCGCTCTTCTGTTCAACATTGAGAGTGATAAGGGCGTTCTTTCCGGCGCTCCCCCTCATCACAGCCATAAAACCTTTGCTGTCAACCGACACGGAAACAGGCTCCATTCCCTTGCCGTAGACTACGGCGGGTATAAGGCCGGCCCTTCGCACGGCTGCTGCTTTTTGGTCCCTTGACTTGGCCTCTATCTGGATCTTTTTCATCATATATAGAAATTATATCTTAATTTTTCGGTAAAAACAACTGCGGTTGCCCGTGTGGCATGCAGGTCCGGTCTGGTCTACCTTGAGCAGTATAGCGTCAATATCGCAGTCGTAATATACCTCTTTAACGTCCTGGATATGCCCCGACTGCTCCCCTTTCATCCAGAACTTGTTCCTGCTCCTGCTCCAGTACCAGGCCTTTTTTTCTTTGACCGTGCGCTCAAGCGCTTCCCGGTTCATATAAGCCAGCATCAGCACCTCTCCGGTCTTGTGATCCTGCGCAATGGCCGGGACCAGCCCTTCGTTGTTAAACTTTATTTTGAGGCCCTTAAGCTCATCCTGAGTCATGTCCATCTTATTTCTCCTTATCAAAAGATATCCAGGCCGAGTCTTTTCCGTTGATCCTTTCGATCCTGTCAACAAGGTCCGGGGTAATATTGAACGCGAACCGGTCGCCTGCCGATACCACGCTGCCGTTCATGTGAAAAAAGGCCTTATCGGAACCCCCGTTTATGGAAAGAAGGTCCTTTATCCTTTTAAGGTTCTCAACTTTAACCCTCTCGTCCAGTCTTATGTGCAGGAACCTTGAGGCAGCGGGACTGTCCAGTAGCTCGGCCGACTCGCAGATGAGCTGGGGTTCGTCATCCTTAAAGTCCAGCCTGCCGGACAGGATAACAGGAGTGTCCTCTCCAAGAAGATTGGAATATTTTTCATAGGTCCTGGGAAACACCACCACTCTCATCGCTCCTGTAAGGTCTTCCAGAACCGCCACCAGCATCAGGTCCTTCTTTTTTGTCGTTATTTTTTTTGACCCGACCATTATCCCGCCAAGTCTGACAACAGCGCCTTCCCCTTTCTCAAGCGCCTCGGCTATTGGAATGGCAGCCCTTTTTGTAAGAGCATCTCCTATATGGTGCAGAGGATGGTCCGACAGGTAAAAGCCAAGAACATCCTTTTCCATCCGCAAAAGCTGGGGAGGCGAAAATTCCGGCTCTTCTTCGCAAAGGTTTTCGCTGCCTCCCACAGAAAGTTTAAGATCAAAAAGAGCTGACTGTCTCGATTGCCCTGCCCCTTCTTTCTGCGCCCTCAAGGTCACTGACGAGAGCCCCGACAAAAGAGCCGAGCGCCTCAGCTTAAAGCAGTCCATGGCACCCGCCTTGATCAGGCTCTCCAGGACTTTTTTATTGGCCTGCCTCAGATCGACCCTTCGGCACAGGTCCGAAAGGGACGAGAAAGGGCCTCCCGTCTGCCTTGCCGCAACTATAGACTCTATCGCTCCTATCCCGACATTCTTTATGGCCGCAAGCCCAAAGCGTATTGCCTGTCCTTCCACAGTAAAGTCCTTGGCGCTTTGATTGACATCTGGAGGGAGGACCTTTATCCCCATCCTTCTGCATTCCGAGACATAAAACACTACCTTGTCCGTCACCCCGGTAACCGAGGTGAGCAGGGCCGCCATGAACTCCACCGGATAATTGGCCTTAAGATAAGCGGTCTGGTAAGAAATAACCGCGTAAGAAGTGCTGTGCGACTTGTTAAACCCGTACCCCGCGAATTTTTCGACCAGGGCAAAGAGCTCTTCCGCTTTTTTCTGGGGGGTGCCGAGCTTTACCGCGCCCTCAATGAACTTTTGCCTCTGCTTTGCCATGAGGGCCGTCTTCTTCTTGCCCATGGCCCAGCGCAGGACATCCGCTTCTCCAAGAGTAAAACCCGCCACGGAGGAAGCTATCCTCATCACCTGTTCCTGATAAAGGATCACTCCGTAGGTCTCGCTAAGGACCGGCTCAAGCTCAGGGAGCTCATATTTGACCGGCACTTTGCCGTGCTTTCTCTTGGTAAAATCCTCCACCATCCCGCTTTCGAGCGGTCCCGGACGGTAAAGCGCCAGCAGCGCGATAACCTCCTCAAACTTTTCAGGCCTCAGTTCTTTTATGAGGCGGCGCATGCCGTGGCTCTCAAGCTGAAAGATGCCGATAGTTTCTCCCCTGCACAAAAGGTCGTAGGTGCTGCGGTCATCCAGAGGCAGACCAAGGACATCCAGTTCGATCCCTTTTGTGCTCTTAACGAGTTTGGTGGCATGAGCTATCATGGTCAGGTTGCGCAGCCCCAAAAAGTCCATCTTGAGCAGCCCGATCTTTTCTAGGTCTTCCATGGGATACTGCGTCACCGTCTGAGTCTCATTCATAAGGGAAAGCGGCACATATTCGGTAAGCGGCTTGTTGGAAATGACCACTCCTGCGGCATGTACGCTTGCATGGCGCGTCAGCCCTTCAAGGGTTTTTGCCGTATCAATGAGGTTCTTTACCGAAGGATCTGCCTCGTACATGCCTTTAAGCTCTTTGACCTCTTTCATGGCCTTATCTATCGACGCATCCGGCCCCTGGGGGATCAGCTTGGCTATCCTGTCAACTTCCGCCAGAGGGACTCTCTGCACCCTTCCAACATCCCTTATGGCGGCCCTGGCGGCCATGGTGCCAAAGGTGATTATCTGCGCCACATTGCTCTGGCCGTACTTTTTTGAAACATATTCTATTATCTCCTGCCTTCTTTCAAAGCAGAAATCCACATCTATGTCGGGCATGGTGACACGGTCCGGATTTAGGAACCTTTCAAATATAAGTCCGTACTTAAGAGGTTCTACTTCGGTGATCCCGATAGAATACGACACAATGCTCCCTGCGGCCGAACCTCTGCCGGGACCGACCTCTATCCCCTGCTGTTTGGCATAGTTGGTAAAATCCGATACTATAAGGAAGAAAGGGGCATATCCCACTTTTTCTATAACTCCCAGCTCATACTCAAGCCTGTCAATGGCCTCTTTAGAAGGTTTAGAGCCATACCGTTTTATCAGCCCTTCTTTTGCCAATTGTTTTAGATATGAGAATGAGGTATAGCCCTCCGGCACTTCGTATTCTGGCAGATGCAGCTTGCCGGTCTCTATCTCAAGCCTGCACTTTTCGGCGATCTCTTTTGTGTTGGTCAGCGCCTCCGGGCATTCCTTAAAAAGCTCATGCATTTCCAGCGCCGATTTTAAATAGAACTCTTCCCCTCCGAAGCGCATACGGTCTTCTTCATCAATGAAGCGCCCGGTTTGAATGCATAGCAGCACATCCTGCGCTTTTGCATCCTTTCTTTCCGTGTAGTGGGAGTCGTTCGTGGCGGCCACTTTGATGTCCAGCTTCTTGGATATCTTTAGAAGTTCCCTGTTTATGGTCTTTTGCTCGGGGATACCGTTGTCCATCATTTCCAGATAAAAATCTGCGCCAAGCACTTCCTTAAATTCGGCCGCTTTGCTGCCGGCTTCATCGTACTTCTCTTCCATTATGAGCCTGGGGATAAGACCGGCTATGCAGCCGGAGAGGACCACAAGCCCGTTCGAATGCTTTTTAAGGAGCTCAAGGTCTATCCTAGGCTTTTGGTAGAAACCCTCAAAATTGGACGCGGTGACCAGTTTTATGAGATTTAAATAGCCGTCGGTATTTTTGGCAAGGAGTGTAATGTGGAAAGGGGACCTGTCCTCTTTTGTGGACTTGTCGAACCTGGTGCGGGGAGCCAGATAGGCTTCGCAACCGATCACGGGATGGATGCCTTCTTTTTTTGCCGCCATAAAGAACTTTACCGCGGCGTACATGTTGCCGTGGTCCGTTATGGCAACAGCATCCATCCCTAACCGTTTTACCGCCCTTACTATATCCTCGACCCGGCTCGCCCCGTCAAGAAGACTGAATTCGCTGTGAACATGGAGATGAGCAAAATCCTTTGGACTGAAAGACATTTATTTTGCCGCTCCGATCCTGAACATCTTTGTCCCGCAGGTCGGGCAGGCGCCCGAAGTGGCGGGTTTGCCGTTCTTAAGTTTCACTTCCTTGCAATCCTTCATCTCTTTCTTGCACTTGCATTTTACGCAGTACGCTTCCATCACATCACCCCCTTTGCTCTGATATTTTAGCACACTATCCAAAGAACCAATGATACTATAGAGCTGAAGTTGGGGCAAGGGCTTACGGCTGAAGGCAGCCAAGGGTGTAGGGTCAAGGGTATAGTAGACGGTTTTCCGGCTTGACCCTTGCCCCTTGACCCTAATCAAGCACTGCTATCTTTCCTCTCCCCAATACCTTGGCACCTGCAACTATTCTGAACGGGTATATCCCGTTCCCTACTGTACTCCCAAAGTCATCCTTGCCGTCCCACTCAACCTCATTGTACCCTGCTTTCCCTCCCATACTCCCGGTTGAGTAGCTCCTCTTCCACACCAAGGCTCCTCTTACATCAAAGACATACACCAATATATTGCTGTCCACTGTAAGGTTGTATGTTATCTTTGTTGTCCCTGTCGTTGTATTGAATGGATTCGGGTAATTAAGAGGTGCCCCTATTATCTCTGCCTCAGACCCTGCTCTTACCTCAAGGTCGGTTGCCTCATAGGTTGCCCAGTTCCCCAGATAGTCCGATACCTCTATCTTAAGGTCATACTTGCCAGGTACCAGTTCGTTCTTAACTTTGAATGTGAATATGCCTGTGGTTGAATTATATGAATCAGTAGAAGCATCAAATAAGGCATATGTATACAGTGTTGAGCCAAGGGTTATCTTAAGATTATCTATATACACTCCTCCAACAGTTCCTGAGCCTGATAGTTTTGCTTTAAGTATGGGAATAGAATTAATGGCATCTCCTGACACCACTCCTGCCTCGTTTATTTTGACATCTGAGATAACGGGTTTAGTGGTGTTCAGATCGTATATAAGGACGCGGTTGTTAGATGCGTCACCTATAAACAGTTTTGCCCCGTCCACAAAAATGTTAAACGGGCCGGACAAGGTTTTTGAGGAAATGCCGCCGTTATTTGCCGTATTGGATGTCATGTCCGGCTGCCCGATCACTAGATCCGCCGCAGCATAATTTGTTGCCGGGATCGTGTTGTAAACCAGTGCCCTGTTGTTCCCGGAATCAGCTATGAATAATCTTGCGCCATCCGTAAAAATACTATACGGATGAGACATGCTTTTTGCGGAAATACCTCCATTATTTTCCGTGTTGGATGTCATGTCCGGCTGCCCGATCACTAGATCCGCCGCGGCATAATTTGTTGCCGGGATCGTGTTATAGATCAGCACTCTGTGATTTCGATCATCGGTCACAAATAATTTTGTGCCGTCTGTATATACACATGTGGGATTATACATACTTTTCTCCGAGATACCGCCGTAATTTTCCTCATTGGTTGTCATGTTTGGCTGTCCCAGCACAACATCTGCGGCAGCGTGATCTGTTGTAGGGATCGTGTTGTAAATAAGCACCCTGTTATTTAAATAATCGGCCACAAATAGTTTTGTGCCGTCGCTGCAAACACTGTATGGATAATATAAACCGGTCGCCGAAACACTGCCGCCGTCATTTGCGGCATTTGAGCCCATGGAAGATTGTCCTATAACTACATCTGCCGCGGCATGGGTTGTTGCAGGAATAGTATTGTAGATCAATATCCTGTGGTTGTTATTATCTGCTACAAAAAATTTAGAGCCGGTATTGTAGACACTTACCGGAATTGCTAAGCTGTTCGAGGAGACACCTCCGTTATTTGCTGTATTGGATGTCATGTCCGGCTGCCCAAGCGCCGCATCAGCCACCTGGTTGTCGGTTAAAGGTATTGAGTTGAAGATCAAAACCCTGTTATTGCGGCAATCGGCGACAAATAGTTTTGAGTCGATAACCCGTAAGCCCATGGGCTGGTAAAAACTCCCCGACATAACAACATCCGACTGGTTTATCTGATTATGCGTAAAATCCGGTTGGCCGATGACGAGGTCGGCAGGAGCATTGTTTAATGAGGGGATACTGTCATAGACCAGGACACGGTTGTTGTATTCATCCGCAACAAATAGTCTTGAGCCGGCAGCGTATACATCTCGAGGTAAATACAAGGTGCTGGGCCCCGCAGACCCTCCTTGGTTTATTGAATTTGATATCATGTCAGGCTGCCCTATCACTGTGTCAGCAGATGCGTTATCGCCTGTCGGCACCGAGTTGTAAACTAGGACACGGCTGTTGTTTTGATCCACAACAAATAATTTTGTGCCGTCAGAATAGATGCCCCTTGGATAATACAAGGTATTATCCCCAACACCACCTCCCTGATTTATTGAATTTGATGTCATATCAGGCTGCCCTATCACTGTATCAGCAGATGCGTTATTGCTTGTCGGTATAGTGTCATATATTAGTACACGATTGTTGTATTGATCTGCCAGGAATAGTCTTATGCCGTCAGAATAGATGCCCCTTGGATAATACAAAGTGTCACCCCCTGCGCCCCCTCCCTGATTTGCCGAATTAGATATCATATCAGGCTGCCCTACAACTACATCCGCCAATGCATTATTGCCTGTCGGTATAGTGCTGTAGATAAGGACGCGATTATTGTCCCGGTCCGCAACAAATAATTTCCCTCCGGAAACAAATATCCACCAGGGGTTATTCAGCGTCGCGGCGCCTGCGCTTCCTCCTTGGTTCACTGAATTAGACATCATATCAGGCTGCCCGATAACCACGTCCGCAGATGCATTATTGCTTGTCGGTATGGTGTTGTAGATAAGAACACGGTTATTATAAGTATCCGCAATGAATAATCTTGTTCCGTCAGAAAACACACCCCGAGGATAATACAAAGTATTAGCCCTCGTATTTCCCCCCTGATTTCTTGAACTAGATATCATATCAGGCTGTCCGATAACTATGTCCGCAGATACATCACTGACTGTCGGTATAGCGTTATAGATAAGAACGCGGCTGTTCCCGCTGTCAGCCACAAACAATCTAGTCCCGTCAGAAGATACCGCATCCGGATATAATAATGTTTTTCCATACCCTACCTGGTTTATCCAGTTCGAGTTCATGTCCGGCTGGCCGATGACGACATCGGCCGCGGAATTTGCGATCGAATCTATTGCGTGAGGCCTTATCCCCGGCATCATCACAAGGGCAATGGAGAAGGCGGCAATGGTGGGGGCAAGGTAGAAGCCAAGCCAAAGACGCTTGGATTTTAGTTTAATTGTCGTTTTAGATAGGTTTCTAAGCATATTTTGTTTGGGTCAAGGGTTTAGGGTCAAGGGTATAGTAGACGGGTTTCCGGCTTGACCCTTGCCCCTTGACCCTAGTCCAGCACCGCTATCTTTCCTCTCCCCAATACCTTGGCGCCTGCAACTATCCTAAACGGGAATATCCCGTTCCCTACTGTGCTTCCAAAGTCATCCTTGCCATCCCACTCAACCTCGTTATACCCGGCTTTGCCTCCCATACTGCCTGACTGGCAGCTTCTTTTCCAAACAAGGGCTCCTCTAACATCAAAAAGATAGATCATGATATTGGTGTCAACCGTAAGTGTGTAAGTTATCTTTGTAGCTCCCGTTGCCGTGCTGAACGGGTTTGGATGATTAAGAGGGACCCCCTCCATACGAACTTCTCCGGACCGGTCTTTTACCGTAAGCGCTGCTGCTTCAAAGGTCCCCCAGTTGCCAAGATAGTCCGACACCTCTATCCTAAAATCGCACACACCTGTCGGAAGTATGCTTTTACTCTTGAATATAAATATCCCGGTAGTTGGATTGTAAGAATCCGTCGTAGCATCGAATGAAGCATAAGTATAAAGGGACGGGCCCAGTATGATCTTGAGATTATCAATAAAGACTCCTCCCACCGCCCCTTCGGCAGAAAGTTTTGCCTTTATGACCGGAGAAGGCGTTATGATATCGCCCGAAACAACCCCGGCATCGTTCATTTTGACCTCCGAAATAACCGGCCTGCCGGATGACAATTCATAGATAAGGACCCGGCTGTTAGATTCATCTGCCACGCACAGCCTGGAAAGATCGCTCCAGATCCCGGACGGGTTCTTC
>Ga0265297_10005589_pt1 | contig 18992 bp, 16 predicted proteins | sample Munlanlwell13791_FD_192502 | JGI IMG/M metagenome (GOLD analysis project Ga0265297, IMG submission 192502) | Leachate microbial communities from a municipal landfill in Southern Ontario, Canada - Leachate well 137-91 | ecosystem: Engineered > Solid waste > Landfill > Unclassified | place...
AGTCGTATTTGTAATACTTGAGCTCTACCGCATACACATCAAACTCGCTGTTTTGGTTCAGAAACAAAATGAGATTCTTGAGTTGCTCATGGAGTGTATCCATCAACACCACGAACTTGAAGCTGCCATCCTGGAAGTTCCGCTGCATCTGTTGAAGGAGCTGATCACGCTCCTCATCGGTCAGCCCAAAGTATTGCTGAATTCGCTCCGAAAAATCTGGCTGCTCACATTTGTGTAAAGCATCATTGATCTGATTTACGAATTGCTGATAGTCGCGCATTTCACGCCAGAGAGCGGCACCGTAGTCGAGGACTTGGGCCACCACTAGTCGTTTGTCGGCGTTGCGGAATAACTTTGTCTCAATGAGATAAATATCCCCAGCATTGTCGATGCCCAATGCATCGATTGGACCGCTAGAGGTAGAAAATTCCCTGGCTAAAATCAGAAGCTTGATGTCTTCCCGAATGTCATAAATCGGAATCGTTTCAGGATTTTGAAAAATATACTCTTGAAGTGAATTTTCTTGGGGGAATTGTGACGGATCAATCTTGGTCGCTTTTAATCCTTTCTTGCTGATAATAATAGCCATATGAAATAAGGTTTACGCTGTTACTTATGGGTAATCAATGCAACTTTCCAGATTATATTTATTACACCTTCTTAACCTATTGAACGTTTTTCCGATTCCTTTTATAGCGCCATACTTTTTAATAGCCATAACTGCATATTTAGAACAAGTGGGATAAAATCGGCAATGGACATTCTTGGGCTTCATTCCCGAAATAAAGTACTGGTAGAATCTTATTAGCTTGATGAATAAATAACTCATTTTATTTCGTGAATAATGTTTTCACAAGTAACATTTTTAGAATTACACTTTGGACATTTTTTAAGGTCTTTAACTTCTTTGTTTTTTATGAGTAAAGCTGGCGCACAACCTGTACAACAAGACATAGACTTGCCTAGATTTTGCATAGCATTGCCCGCATTTTCAAGCTGATCTGTTTTTCCGAAATACCAGACGTTACCGCACGATTGGCAAGTGCATTTAGTTTCTTTTAATTTCTTGCGTTTATTTTCCCAATGTTTTGTTTGCGCTTCCTTAATTCCTTTTGTTTCTCTTTTAAGCCATGCAAGTATCCCCATATGTTTTTGAATCAGTTAATAACAAAAGCCCGCCGCCAGCATGGCAACCTTTCGGCCGCCCATATCCCTTTCGGGGTATGACCCAGTACAGGTAGCTGAACGACGAGCTGCCGTTCCTGTACTGGGGTTTTCTGCCATGCCCATATTGCTATGAGTTTAGGCAAATAAGTTGTTCAAAGTACTGCTATTTTACCCTATTTAAAGGCCTTTTGCAAGGTAATTCCCCTTTATTTTCCGCCCTTAATACAGTGCAAACGATGCCACATCCTCCTGGAATGTCCAGTTGGTAAACTGTAGATAACTTCAGTCTTTAAAATCATTATTATTCTCACGGGAACAATCCCTTAAAATGTGGTCCATAAAAATCACGTTTCCTGAAATTAATATGTATCGGTGGCTGACTTTTATCTTCCTTCACTACGGCAAGCAGCATCGTAAACGCATCAACCAAGTCATCATGGGCTTCAGATCCGAAACCCACGATTTGGCGAATCAACGCTTCAGCGCCCTGCTGGGGGAACAACACTTGACCGTGTTGAATGGTAGTTGAGTAAACACTTAACCTGGCGCGCTTATCAGAACCTACCGGATGCCAGCCTTGAGCTGGATAGTCATCATCGTTTAATTGCTGGACGGCAACCGCTTGAAAACCTACATCCTCAACGACTAGCTTCACTGTATTCCCATCGCGTTTTAGTTCATCATAGAGATCTTTCAGTTTTTGCATTGACGGTGGGAACAGCATTCGCTCGTTTATTGGATTTGGCAAAATGAGTACGCGCAAATCTTTCCCATACCCGTATACCCGCGCCCCAACGATAGCGGTGTAGTCCGCAGAATCTTTTTGAGAAGAGGCAAGATCCGCAGAGAGAATGGTGTATCGATACGACGGAAGGTTTTGCATGTTCAGCGAATCATAGTATTGAATCCACTCTGACTTTACGACTTGTCCGGCAGGACTGATAATTTTGAGTTGATACTCTCGCAAATAAGCCTCTTCTCCTCTTTCTTGCCGCAATTCTTCCACACTCTCCGGTGTCGGATACATCCCCGGCCAGTTGATCGTGCCGTCATCGCGTACAAGCGGATAGGCACGGAATACTCCCTTTATTCGTCCTTGTAAAATTTCCTTTTTCAAGCGAGGAAGCAGTGCGTCTTCGTGCAGAAAGTTGCCGATCAGAATTACCCGCGTGTCCTTGCCGCCAGCAGATACCGCTTCTCCTTTGAACCAATCGTAGGTCTTTTGTCTTGCTTCATGAGTTCGTGTAGATGCTAGGTCTTCCAAGTCATCACCAATAATCACATCGGGTCGGTGCTGATGATGCCGAAGCCCTCGGATGCTCTGCTCGGTTGATGCGGCGGTGATGCGCGCATTTAATCGGGAAAATACTAGCGAGGTTGAACCCCACTCATCATTTTCCTCTTGGAACGGGCCCAAATCATTTTTCAGGAGCGTGTTGTTTTCCAATTCTCGTTTGAGGTTCATCATGTGCTGTTTCGCCTGACCGCGCGTTTGGCACAAGATAAGTACAAACTTTTTTTGCTGTCGACCGAGAATCGCCCAGAGCGCGTACGACATGGTCATTAAGGTGGATTTACCCGATCCGCGGAAGGCCACGACAACCAAGTTCCTGATCGATTCATCCTCGGTAAGCTTAAACAGCTCAAAGTGGAACGGCGCGGTTTCGCAAGTGACGTAGTGGGCGAAGTATAAATTGAAGAAAAGCAAATGGCTTTCACGGGTAATTGCCCGTCTAACTTTACGATCTTTGAGCATGCGATCAGACAAATCGTCATTCAGAATGTTGTTGGTCATAGGTGTTCGTTTCTTTATTAATGGTTAAATGAGCCAGACGCAGCGCTTCACGAACAATGGCTTGCTGTTCTGGCGAAAGTTCCTCTTGAGGCATCTGGAGGCTACCTGAAACTTCAAGCCTGTTGCGAAACTTTTCACTTCTCCGTTCGAGCCAGAACCGGATGCTTGGCCAGTGCTTATCCTTCATGAGGTTAATGAGCTGGGATTCCGCCATGTCGGAGATGAACTCTTCGCCCTCGCGCAAGGCCACTTCGAAATCTTTACGGAACTGCTCGCTTTCATCTTTCCACCGATAAATCGTTGAGCGGGACACGCCGACTTTTTCTGCGACGACGTGGATAATTGGTATTTTCCGAAGCTGTTCGAGAACAAGGCTTTGGAGACGATCTTTTTTCATAGTTGTATCCTTTCTGCTTTCAAGCCAAACAGCTTGAAAAAGCGGTTAATAATTGTCTGACAGTATTCCTCATCACGCTCGATCATGATGCATCTTCGTTTGGTCTGCTCGCATGCCATGCCAGTTGACCCAGAACCAGCGAAGCAGTCATAAACAACATCATTGATGTTTGTGCTGTTGAGGATGAGTCTTCGCAAAAGACTAATCGGCTTTTGGGTCGGGTGGAGCGGGCTGCGGTTTGGTTTGGGGCAAAACAAAACTGAATGATCCTGTGACTTTCTGAACTCATGCCTACCACGCCAGCCGTATGCGATGAGCTCATGGGTAGGCAGATAATCCAGTCGTCCGATGACTGGATGGTCTTTTATCCAGATCAAGAGCTGAGCGAACTTCCATCCGGATTGTTTCATGCCTTCCCGAAGTGCGAAGATCATTTTGTCTGAATTGAACAGGTAAGCTGCGTTCTTCGTCGTAAGGTACGGCACTAGTGGCATCAGCCAATCAATCGTGAACTTGACATACTCGTCTTCACGAACGATATCGTCATTGAGAATCTTTTTATCAACTCTCATGGTGGCAAACCCTTTTTTGGACTCGCTCAGCTGCACGCCGTAGGGCATATCAGTGCAGATGAGCTTCACCTTGGCGTTTTCAAGCAATCGATCCACGAGCGTACGGTCGCGTGCGTCTCCACAAGCAAGGATGTGAGTACCGATCTTGAAGGTGTCGCCGTATTTAATTAAGTTTTTTTGCTTTGATGTGCGTAAGTCGTTCATATCTTTTTATAATTAGGTCGCAATAAATTGGTTCAAGTTCAACACCATATACTCGGCGTTTGAGTTGCTCTCCAGCTATCAAGGTGCTGCCTGAGCCTAGAAAACTATCGAGGATAATATCACCCGGGCGAGTGCATCGACGAATGGCCTTCTCGTGCAAAGAAGGTGGTTTACTTGTGGCATGTTCGTACTGGTCGCCAGACAATCTCTTAACAAGCCAGATATTCAGAAGATCCAAAACGTCATCGATCAGTCGGTTACCACTCGACAATTCTTTGTTAAAAACTTCGTTTAGATTTTGGATACTTTTTGTTAAGCAAGGTTTCCCCCGGGTCCCGTAGACTACTGGCTCACAAGCCTTGTTGAACGCAACATTCGGCGTCGGATTGTGAGGGCCCTTGATCCACATACAGACCCGGCGATTCGTGATACTAAGTTCCCGGTAGAGTGATTGAATGAGCCAGATATACGACTCATCGCACCAATAAAATACATGGGCATCATCCATCGCAACCGACAACGCATTCTCCATGCTTCGTTTAAGAAGATCGCGATACGCTTCATCGGATTGCCGATCGTTGACCGTACCACCGTACTGCTGTTTACCTCCAAGGCCTTTGTCATAATCTAACCCGATGTTGTATATTGGATCCGCGTATACCATCGACGCCCGCTCCTTGCTAAAGAGTCGCTTGTACACCCCGGGATCCCTCGCATCCCCGACTGCGATTTTATGGGCTCCGAGGGCGAAAACATCACCCAGCTTCGTTTTCGGTTTCTTGATCTGCTCTAGCTCTTTTTCGACCTGGAAGTTATCATCTTCAGTTTCAAGAACGCCATCCCAGATTTGTGTGAGTTGTGTTTCGTCGAAACCGATAGACAAGAGCGTGTCGATTTCGAATGACTTTAACTTTTCGTAATTCCAATCACCTCCGAGCGCATTACTCGAAAGTAGATACTGTTCGAACTCTTTTTGTGTTAACTTTCTATTTGGCAGGCGAACGTCAATAAAATCTTGGCCTTTGCCAAGTAGTTTTAGTACACGTATCCTTTGATGTCCGGCCACAATCCGCCCATCTAAGTCTATGGCCGGGATTTCCACAAGACCCATGGTTTTTAAACTTTTCTTTAGATCCTCGAGTTGCTTATCGGAGATCTGACGAGGGTTTCGGTCGTACGGAGCAAGATCGTCCACACGCCGTTTTACCGTTCGCCACTTAAGTAATTGTTTTTTCATAAAAAACCGTAATCTTAATTATTTGATTACAGCATATACGGTCTATTCTATTGTGGAATTACCGCTATCGAATTCGATAGCGGTCACTCCTTAAGTTTTGTTTTTGCCTTATAGATCAATCCTGCAACATCCCCCGTGTAGTAGTTCTTGCCAAATTTTGAATTTAATTCCTCCCTTATTTTTTTATGGCTAACTCCTTTTCGACTTCTTTTTAATGCATATAGTTCATCATCAAACCGTTTTGAGGTCCTCATTTTTGTTGCAGTACCATCTGTTATTTGGCGTCCGTGAATGATTGAATACGCCTTCAAAATATCCTTTTGCGTTGTTTCTGGATATATACAAACTCTATAATAAATCTCTTTAGTTATCGGATCTCTCACAGATTCAATGAGCGCACCTCCTGCAGCTACCTCACTGAGTTCAACTTTAGGATTATTGATTTTCGATAAAAGCCACTCCGACCAAAAAGGGGAAAGATTAAACCTTTCTCGAATACTATTAAGCGCTAACAATTTGTCTCTACTTGTTTTTTGTTTCGAAGCATAGGAAATCATCCGTATGAATTTTTTATTTGAGGATAATCGCCTAATAATTTCCTTAGCTTTAACTGGAAGATAAGTATTCATACTAGTAAAAATATTTGTATCAAGTTCTATTATACCACCTTGATCCAACTAGATAATAATACTTTAAAATAGTATTTTAATTTTAACTCTGGTGATTTTTTCCAACCCTTTGATTACGATATTCAATATCCACCAATGTTTTAACAAACAATAACAGATTTCTCGCCCCATCGTACGCTTCTTTGTCGTTGATTTTGTAACCGTATTGTTTCTCAAAAATCCGCTTGTACTCTTCAAGCTCTTCTTGGTTTAATTCGCGCATAATTGGGTTGATTTAATGCTTAAATGGAGGGATAATTTGATTATAGTAAATTAAATTCATATTATGGAGTGGCTTAAATTATTCATTTCACCATTGATTGATCTTGTGAAGCTAATAGCAAAAAAGGTCAAGAAACCCGATCCTGCGATCGTACTTAAGCGTCGCGAGGAGTTAAGAAAAGATTTCGAAAACAATCTTCCTGTTGAAAATGAATATGGTGTAAGGGGTGAAGCGATAATACGTGATATTAACCGAATGGACACGTACCCCGATATTGAAAATAAAAAAGGCATATCTCCATGGTTTAAAGTAGAGGTTAAAGGACTTTATCACAAAGGAGTTGAGTTTTTTATTAATTTTCCAGAGTACATAAAGAAAGACGAAGAAGGACATTGGCAATTCACAGATGATGATGACCAAGATGAAAAAGTATTAGCATATCCTGTTGGAAGAATTCCTTATGATCTTATTCAATACGTTGATTGGGATGGTGATGAATTCTATAACTTTCCACATATTTTTTGTCGCTTCAAGGAATTCAAGGGTCAGCCATATGAATCAATACCTTTTTACGCTCGGCATAATGAACGTTCTCACTATTTATATGAAATTCCGGAATTTAGACCGTGGGATAAAAAAAGTGGTTTTTGGTTTTTCAAAAAGAAAAAAAATGGCAAATAAGTTTATCAATATATGAAGCACATTAAATCTCATAGCGATATAAATTTCGTAAAAGGGTTTCATAGATATGCCGCTCTAGGAAAGATCAATAAAGCAGAGTCCTGGGAGGAATTACAGAAAGTGATTAGTGAAGAAGATATGAAGATTTTTTTTAATGAATTTAAGGTTCAAAATTTTACGTTGACAATAGAATATCAAATCGTAACTTTACTTGAATATTTATATAACAATAATCAAGTAAAAAAAGAGTCGTTAACAAATATATTTTGTGATTCAATAAAAAGATTTCAAAAAGCTTCTTCTAATGAGGAAGCAAAAGAAATCCTAAAAAATGAGACTGAAAACAATAGTTCGCATATGCTTACCCCTCACGTGGTCTTTTATGTGGCTAGCCTATCGCTCTCGAGTTTAATCGGAATTTTAACTGGTTGTGTGAAAGATTTTGATATGCCGGATACTTTGTTGGACAAATTAGCCGATTTTAAGAGGGTGCGAAACTTAATTATTCATAATCGTTTAACCAGCCGAGAAAATGTTAATGATGAAATAAAAAATGGCACCACACTTGCCCTTGAGATCATTAATCTAATGGAGGGAGCTATTGATGTTGCCAAGGCTAAAACGAATAGTAATTAATAATAGTGTATGTTAGATATTGGAATAAAAACGAAACAGGCCTCCTAGGAAAAATTGCTAGGCTAGAACCAAAACGTCTGTTACACTGATTTTGGGTGAGCAAAGGACAACTTTTACTTAATTTGTACTATACTAACCGTATGAAACTCACCCAGAAACAGCTTATATTAATCGTAGGTATTGGCACCCTCATCATCACCGGAGGGCTTGTTGGGGTGGCGTGGCGCTATAAGGAAAACAAGAATAACGCGGCGGTAGATGCTAATGTCATAACACAAGAAAATTTAAACAGCGCAACAAATAACCCAGGCAATACGGACGATTATATTTATGAAGTGTATGCAGAGGATCAAAGCGAGTTTTTGCCAATTACAGATTCATCAGGAAACTCCGGCTGGAAGCATTTAATGAATGAATCGGGTGGTTACTCGATAGATTTCCCTAGAGGTTACGCCGCAAGTTTTGGTGATACGCAAATGAAAAGCGTTGTCTTACGAGGCGAAAATTTAAATACAATTAAAATTGGTGCATATCCTACAACAAGCACCGAATTGCCAAACGAGGACGATTTTCAAGCAACAGTTTTAGAGCCTACTGAAGCTGCTTCGTTGGCTGGTGTAGCTGGCAAAAAATATGTTCTCAGAATGTGTGATGGGCCGGGTTGCACATCTGACTATGTCAGTATTTATGCAATCAATAATTCTGTTCAATATGGTGTATCTTTTTACGGCGACAGAGAGCTTGATGCAACTGAGGAAAAAATTTTAGAATCATTTGCCTTTTTAAGCCCCTCTGATCCTTCTTATAGAAAAATATATATCAATGAGGCATTCAACTACCTGGTGCGCTATCCACAAACTTGGACGGTTCGTGAAAACGAATCTGTAGGAAATTATGTTAAAATTATGCCACCTGATTGGGAGGAAAAGACGAGCCTGGAAACTGGACCTGGAATTATAATATATGGGTATGACAATATCATACAAAATGACCTTGTCAGCAACTCACATCAAAAAGAAATTAACGGTCTCATTGCCACCCAGCAAGATGAGGGCGGTCTTGTCACGAGTCGGGTAACCTACTTTCCATACCCATATCAAGATACATATGTTCGGGTATCGTGGGATACTGCATATGTATCAGATTATCCTGAACTCGAATCTATTCTTTCAAGCTTCCGTTTTAAAACCAGATACTAAAAATGAAACTCACCCAAAAACAACTCATTTTAATCATTGGAATAACGACCCTCATCATTGCAGGTGGGCTCGTTGGTCTTGCGTTGCACTACAGTCAATCCACGACCGATACAGCCGCTACCAATACTGAGGTGGCGATTAATACCAACACGGCAACGAACGATAATATAAACACGAACGCCGAGACGAATATTTCGACCAATGTAAATTCAGATATAAATACGAATACAGCCACAAATGCAGATACCTCGTCTCAAGTCCAAGATAAATATAATATTTATGTCCAAACGGAAACTGATAAAGCAAATAACACAACATATAATGTTGTCTACAAAAATGACGGGATTATAAATTCAGGAGCTTATGAAGGGTATCATCGCGTTATTGCAGGATTTAATTTAGACAACCGCATGGAGGGAGGCTATGAAGTACTTGCAACACAAGATTACAAAACCTTTGTTGCAAACACTTGCACTGGCAACCCCGCCTTTGATTGCCATAGCAATATGGATAAAGAAATTGTTATGTCGGTTGGAGACATTCCTTTAGATTTTCCAGATATCATAGATGTCGGTAATTTTAAACTCGTAAGAGGCAGCTACGATTTTAATGCTACAATTGATCCGAATTTAGAGATCCAAAGCACTATAGATGGTTACCGTTTTTATAGTAATCCAACCGATCCTTGGTTAATGTTTTCTGCCAATAATTCACCCTACTTCTCTGCAACGAGTAATATTCTTGTTGTTGATCAAAATAGTATAGCTCGTAATTATACTCTCCTTTCTGACGAGGCGTATGATCGACAGTATCCCTACGATATATATAAAATAATTGATTATTCATTTTATAAGGAAGGTGATTATACTCAAAGCAATAATCTTTATAGTTCGTATGGCCAATTATTTCCTGGTCAGTGTGGAGGAGGAAACAGAGATTATGTGTTGAGAGACGTCACGATAGCAGATTTCGTACAGGTGGCAGTAACCAAAAAAGGGATGAAACTGTATAAATTAGCTGATTCAAATGACGCTATTTATGCAGAAGAATATAAACAAAAAATTACTCAGTGGAAGGATGATTTTGAAAGCATAAATAAAGGTGCGCAATTGCCAACTCTAGAAGAGTATATAAAAAAGAATCCCGTATTGGCTTTTCAAGATCCATTTGGACGCTGGATTGGTTTGGGTGAATGGCAGTACCTTACTGGTGGTGGTTGCGGAAAACCAGTCTTATACTTATACCCGCAACAGCCAACGCTGGTTCATGTTGAATTTCAAAATCCTATGCGCCTGACGATTGATATTCCAACATACGCCCATGGATGGAATGTGCTAGCGAATCCCGATGGAACACTTGAGGATTTGCAGCCTCAAAAAACAGACTGTGATTCAGTAAATACTCAACACGAAGGATCCGAATATGCAAAATCAGCTTGCGAGACTAATCAGTATCCGTATCTCTATTGGGCTGGTCAATCATACAATCTGTATCCAGAAGCAACAACAGGGTGGATTGTGACAAGAGAAAATCTTAATGCATTCTTAAATGAAAAATTGGACGAGGTCGGTCTTAATGAAAAAGAAAAAAATGACATGATGTCGTTTTGGATTCCTGAAATGCTCAAAAAAGACGTGCCGTATTACCGTATTTCCTTTTTCCAAACCGTAACGATGGATTCATTTATTCCAATGGATATCACTCCAACCCCTGATACATATTTCCGTCTTTTCTTGGACTGGAACCCGCTTACAGACATCTCGGGCATTTCAATTCAGCCGGAAAAATTGCAACATTTTGTAAGAAATGGATTTACTGTTGTTGAGTGGGGTGGTTTGAAACAATGATTTTATGAAACTCACCCAGGAAAAATTAATTTTAATTGTAGGTATTATAGCCTTTGTTATTGCTGGTGGGCTTGTGGGTACCGCTTGGTATTATCAGGAGCATAAGGATGAAGTTATAATGACAAACACCACTAATACAAATACGGTCTCAAACACAAATACAGCAGATACAAGCGATGTCGATACTTCTAACTGGTTTACATATACAAATGAAGAATACGGATTTTTAATTAAATATCCAAGTGATTGGAGCACTGAGGACACAAAAATATGGAGTGAGTCATTGACTCGTGTTGTAGGCTTTTATAAAAATAGTACAACTCAAACATACCCGAGTTCTGACAAACCGCTTGATGCATATATCTCAATAACAAAACTAAATAATCCGAATCACTTAACATTGCAGGAGTATTTCAATAAGGAATATACCGATTGTATGGCTACTGAAAGTTTGATGGGTTGTCCAGGTGCGGAAAATGTTAGTGGATGGGACGAAGTGACGTTTGGAACTAAAAAGGGACTAAGATCGGGCAAAAGAGGGATGCCAGAGGGTCTCCCAACGGATAGTATCTATTTTGATTTTTCGGACTATTTTCTTGTAATTAATGGGACTTATTACAATCTTAAAGGAACATACGATTTTACTCCTGATTTTGAGAAAATTCTTGCAACTTTTCAGTTCAAAAAAATACAAAATATTGACACCTCTGACTGGCTGGCGTATGAGAATGATGAGTGGGGTTTTTCTTTCAAGTATCCAAAAGAGTGGTCAATTATTCGTGATAAACTTTGGAAAAGGACAAATCTTGAAGATGCATCACCAAATGATGATTTATATATTGGGTTAGATAATGAGATAGGGGAAGATGCATTTCCTCGAATCATACTATTGGTTAATACTGATGGATTTGGACCACTTGTGCCTGATGCGAGGTATTATATTAAAAGGTCAGATGGTGGTTTTTTGGTTACAAAAGAGGAAGAATACACAACTGCAGAAAATTGGGAGCCAGGCTTTTATGAAATACTTGCTATTGAAGAGGATGGTGACTTTATGATATTTTTCGATACCAAAGACGATGATGAAGATACATGGGCAGTAACAGTAAAAACCATTCTCTCAACTTTTCGATTTACCAATCCTGCCTTACTCGACATTTGAGCTTCTCTTTTCGTTAGCATTTCCGACTCGAAGGCCGCAATTTACCCGGGACCTTATAACCCGTAGTAAATTGATTCATAATCTGTTTGGGTGAGTAAAGGACAACTTTTACTTAATTTGTACTATACTAACGGTATGAAACTCACCAGAAAACAATTAGTAGTAGGGTTTGCAGCATTGCTCCTCGTATTTGTTGTTTTGGGTATTGGTTATTTTTTGTATCAGCAAAACAGAGAGAATCAAAGAAGTGCTGAACAGAATACAAATATGGCAGTCGTATGGCAGGCTTATACATACAACCGTTTTGGGCACCATTTTTCCATTAATTTACCTACACCACTAATTACGTTAAGTAATGATCCGTCCGTCATTTTTCCATCAGGCTTGTTTTCGCAGGACACCTTATTAGGTTTTACGTCTGGTAGTGTTAGATTTTATATAAACCAAGATAATAAATCACTGAAGAAATGGATTTTAGAAGATCATCATTACTTAAAATTTTCAGAAAGTGACCTCGAACAAATAACTCTTGACGGACAAGAAGCATATCAAGTACACCTCAATGAATGGAGCACGGGGCCAGGGGATTACCTATTTGCGTTTGTGGCCAAGGGAAATATTGTATACGAAATTTCTATTGGGAATCATCCAAACTTTACTGAAAAAATTAAACCGTATTATGAGGACGTTATCAACAGTTTTAAATTTATTAATGCGGACGCCGAACTTTCAGTTGTAGATCCTTCAGAGAAGCTCGACTATAAGGATCAAAATTTAGCAATTTCTTTTAAACATCCTTCTGGCTGGGCTGTTAAAGCTCAAACAACTGTAGATACCGAAAAGCAACAGCTACTGATTTACGAGCAAAGTGATTTTAATCTTGGCGGAGTGATTTATGTTTCCAATGATTTTGAATCATATGATTCATATATAAAATCATATCAGGCTACTCATCAACCCTCCCTTTTATCAGCCAATTTGAAACAACTAATTTTTGCGGGTTTCACATCAGATTATGTTGATAGAAGTATTGATGGCAAGGAGGTTGCGCGACTTTTATTCACAAGTCAGGATATTTATAAACCATTTTACATTCTTTATGACCCCTCAAGTAAAACTCAGCAAGAAATAGTAGATTCTTTTGTTCTAGTAGACACAAAGAGCAGTTTGTCTAATTCGAATATTCAGGAAAAATATTTATTGGCAGCACAAAAAGATAACTCTATTGTTGAGGTAAAAAAGATTAATATTCTTGATAACACCACAACCACGTTGTTTACCTATAATGAAATTAAGGAATCAGATACGAGTGGCAATTTATGGGAGGGCCTACCACCAAGTGTCAGTTTATCGCACAATGGAAACAAAATCGCATATACTTCGTCGAATGGGTTATATGTGTATACTATGTCAAGTAAAAAAACAGAGGTGCTTATTAACAGGGTTGCAGATGCACCCGAGAATACCGAGGAGCCACCAACTTGGTCAAGTGATCAGTTGAAGGGCGTTTATGTTCTCGCTTACCCACATTGGTCCTCAGATGATAAGTATATTTCCTTTAGCAACGGTTATTATGAGGGTTCGAAAGTAAAAATATATGATCTTACACAGAAGAAGGTCATAAGTCTTTTGCCTAAGAATGCCGAATATTTTGGAACTTCATATAGATTAAAGTGGTCTGAAAGCTCCGTTTCATATGTCCTTCCTAATAGTGAAGGTTATCAGACCCCTGGTTTATTTATCGGTAAAAAGGCTGATTTGGGTAGTCCAGAAGATTATTCAAATTATGTTTCAGCTAACAGCGAATATGAGTATGCTGATTTTTCGCCCAATGGGAATAGAGTAGTAGCACTGTATAAAGAAAATTATGAAGATCCTAAATATAAAATATCTGTATTAGATGTTGATCAGAAAACAAGCGAAGTCATTGCAGAAGTAAAAGAAGTTCAGAAACCATTTTTTGGCGCTGACGATAATAAACTCTATTATTTTGATAAGACGAATAAAAATGAGTTATCACAGTATAATTTACTGACTCATCAAATCGATAATAAGATTCAATTGCCAACAGAATTTAACAATTGGGAAAAAATTGGTTTAACAGAAGAAAAATATATTCAACTTTGGGGGTCTGTCGCAGAAAATCCCGGCACTGTCGCAAGTGATTCCAATAGACTTTATCTCCTAGACCCGAATGATTCTAAACTAGTTTATACCTCTACACTTTTTAAAGGGTTCACTACATTCCTTGGATTTACTAATTGAGCGATTTCAGTCCCTAAAGATTCGCTTTATTTCTGATATACTTTAAACATATGAATAATCCCCCAAAAGGATTAATTCCTATCGTCATAGTCATCGTGATTGCCATTATCGCCACAGGCCTTGTCGGCACTGCCTGGTATTATCAGGAGCATAAAGGAGAACTAAAGAGCAATTCAGCGAGTAATACGTCGAATACAAATATTTCAGGTAATCAAGCTGTTGAAGATACTTCATCAAAAGGTTTGCCTCTCTTAGCATTTATTGATTCAGGGAATATTTATTCCCTCAATAGTAATTCGGGTGATATTAATTTTCTAATGAACTTATATCCTCGCACAATTAGTAATTTTGATATTTCTGAAAACGACAAGTATTTAGCTTTTACTCAGAAGATAGGTAATACAGAAAATTCTATTAATTTATATAATTTTGAGTCGTCAAAATATACTACCTTCCCGTTTGTAAAAAATACCTATTATGACGATGTGATAATTTCACCAGATAATACCAAGCTCGCATACCTCAAAAAAATGCTTGATGAATCAAGCGGATTATACCTCGATCAAGCCATTTATGTTAGTAATATTGATGGCACAAACGAAAAGAGAGTGGTGGCCCTGACGTTAACGAAAGATGAGATTAAGTCTTATTTTGATGAGAGTGATCCGTGTGCCTTTTCGAAAGATGTAAATATGATTAATGTCAGTCAATGGTCTCCAGAAAATGACTATTTAGTGTATTCATTAACCGATAACTACGAATGCAGCGGACCAGGTAGTATGGGGATTAAAATAGCAGATTTGTCCGGCGGAGATACTTTTTTTGAGACATATTTCCCCGATGTAGGCACATATACATTTAATGATGAAAAAAGAGCGTGGCTACCTTGGGAAATAGATTGGCCGAGTTTTGTAAAAGAGAATGGTAAATTTCTCCTTATGCAACACGCCTCGATTCCAATCGGTAATAATCGACGAGTGGTTGTCGACAATGGAAAAGTGGAATTAGAGCTTTACTATTCTGGCCCCGATGCGCCTGATTATGTAAATGAGGTTCAACAAGTTAAATACTCATACGATTACGGTTTTGGGAATATCGCTTGGGAGGAATGGACTAATTATTCAGGCAGTAGGGCGAACGAACCTCGAACAAACGAAGTGATTGTGGTTCGAAAAAGCGATGGAGCAAGGCTTCAGCTTCAAGAACACTCAGATTCTTGGGCATACACCAACCCGATTATTTTAAGCCAAGACGCGGTGCTTTTTAGAAAATATCAAATCAAACAAGTAACTAATGATTCTGGTTATACCTACGATACAAAATCGGATACTTATGATTTAATTGAACGAAATATCGAAACGGGTGATGAGAAGGTTTTAAAGGAGAATGTTAATTTCTCTAATTACAAATTATTCTATTCAATTGCTAACTCAGTAAAGGCTGATTCACCAGAAGCAACAAAATATGAAGACACCCAAAATGGTTTCTCAGTTGAAATTCCAAAAGGTTGGCATAGACGCGATAATAATTGGAGCCGAGATTTTACGAAAATGGGGTCGGTAAGGTTTGGAATTTCTAAAGAAGCAATATCTAATCTAGGAGAAAATATTGATTCACAGGATGATTTTATAAATACAATTACTGATTTGGATATTAATGATATTCCTAGACAAAAAGGATGGGTAAAGAGAAATAACCTTGATATGTATCAAGTGATTGAGTCGGCAGAGGGAGAGGCAGGCAAAGTAATTAAATACTACTATTTTAATGGTGACAGTGTTTGTTTACTGTGGCAGGGGCCCTATGATCCAATTACTAAAGACACACAAGATTTCGAAAGTGTTGTAAATTCTTTTGGAATTATAACTCATGAAAATACGTGAGATATTCAATAAAATAAAAGGTAGTAAATTCACAGTGCCAGTCATCGTAGCGGCTTTGCTGATTGTGTTGATCGTCGTCATCTATTTTGTTGCTTTCAGTGCACCGCAGCAGCAAGCCGATCCAGGACAATTTCTTGTTAACACAAATCACTCTGCTAGCGGTGAAGTGGCTGATAGTTTAAGTACCAAAGGATTTATCAAAAGCTCTTTAGCGTTTAGGGTCGCACATTTGCTTTATGGTCATCGCGATATTCAGCCGGGTTCATATCAAATCTCCAAGTCGATGTCCGTCTGGCAAATAGTCGGAGTATTGAGTAAAGAGCCGAATATGAAGTGGGTAACTATCCCCGAAGGGCTACGCAAGGAGCAGGTCGCGGAAATAATGAGAAAAAAGCTAGGGTGGAATGACGAGCAGATAAATAAATTCGTGACCACCTACACGGCCATGAAGTTTGATTACGTGGAAGGCGTCTATTTCCCTGATACGTATCTCATCCCGGTTAACGAGGCACCGCTTGATCTGGCTGAACGGATGCAGAGGCGCTTCGAGGAGCAATTCGCTCCATACTCGAAAGAAGCCCTGGAACAGAATATTCAGTGGACCACTGTTATTAAACTTGCGTCTATTATTCAGCGTGAAGCCGCGGGTAGTGAAGACATGCCACTGATTTCTGGTATTTTATGGAACCGTTTGAACCAGAAGATGAAGCTTGAAGTTGATGCCACGGTGCAATACGCTCGAGACAGTGTGGCGCACTATGGTACGGCACCTGATTTGTATCAGGATACAAGCTACACGGCAGAGGGGACTTGGTGGAAACCGATTCAGGTGGCGGATAAACAGATTGATTCGCCGTTTAACACCTATTTGTATCAAGGGCTCCCAGCGCGACCTATTGCTAATCCTGGCTTGGATGCCATTAAAGCCGTGCTCCATCCCGAAGAAACGGAATGCTTATATTACTTACATGATGATTCCAGAACCATTCACTGTGCTAACACCCTTGCTGAACATGAGCAGAATATTGAGCAATACCTACGCTGAAGTAAGCCAAATGAGTCAAGAATGAGACGTCCCAATACCCCTTAGTACTGTCTCTTTTGTCTCATTTTACTTTTTTGACACCCGACCGAGAGGCATCAAATCGAGTTTGTAAAATAGCTCAAAAAACCCTTACAATACCCCTATAGTCCGATTCCAAGACCGGAGTGGGCTACCATCAACATTTTTTATCGAGGGACCGAGAGGGTCTCGATATAGCGTGACCACCACTTATCTTAAAGAACGAAAACAAAGCAGCGAATCTCTTCGCTGTATTGTTTTAGCCTCGTGACTATTCCAGCTACTTATGCCGCGACCTCAAGGAAAAGCGTTTTGTTTTTCATAACCAATCTGCTTTTGAGATTCGCCAGCAGTTCTCGCTTCTCGGCTAACAAAGAAAAGGAAGGACTCCCCAAAAAGAGTCGCGGCAGTAAACTATTCGAGCGAGAAACAGATTCTGGAGTAGTTACATTTGGTCTTGCAATATTTTCATAGAGATGTATACTTGAGTTAGGTGAGCGAAAGCTCATTATTTTTTGCCCCAATTTACCAATTGGGCTTATTGTTCCTTCAAAACGAAAGGGGTCTTATCGAAAAGTAACTTTTTTTAGACAGTTGTAAATCTAAAACCTCAAAAAAGGAGTCACAAAATGACTTTGAAGAAAACCCTTCTTACCATGCTGCCGCTTTTCTTGGTTCTCGCCTTTATTGGCTGTTCCAAGAATTCTGATCAGCAGTCCAGTCCGACTTCGTCTGTAAAGCTGAGCCAGTTCCAGGTCCAGGTTACCGATGGATCCAATCAAGTCCCGAATGCCAAAGTGCTCATCATCTATGATGACAATTCGGACTTAACCCTGTCCACGGACACCGAAGGTAAACTGGACTTTGAAACCAACAAGAAAGTTTCAGCGTTATGTGCGATGACTCTCGGCTATAGCGGTTATGTCACAGACGTAAGTCCTGGTAATATCAGGATCGCTGTCGAAGCAGCGCCGGCGCCCGATACATCGGTGGTCGTACAGAAACCTTCTGCAACCTACTATTTCGGAGTATACGACACCGATGGGAACGGCGACGTCCGCTTCCGATACCAGTACAACTTCAGTTATTACTACTGTAATGTCTGGCTACCGGGATGGCCGTATGGTGACCCCAACCCGAATCACTGGGATGGCTGGAACATAACCGACTTCCCCTCCCCCTGGAAGGGTAAGAAGTTACTCGTGCCTCGCCGCTATCAGATCTACTGTCAGAACGTATATGGCTTCTCGATCAGCAATGTCCTGATTCTGGTTGCGACCTCCTAATCGTTTTACAGAGTCATGAAAATGATTCACGGGGGAATAGGCGAACCTATTCCCCTTCTCAATTTATCATGCTAATTTGATTATATGAATACAAAAAAAATATCAGCTATTTCATTATCCTTTATTAATTTAATTGCATCTTTATTTTTCATTCCTATTTGGGCTGAATATTTACACGCTATTTTTTCAAATCAGCTGAACCGCCTTGAGTCCAATAACATCTTCGCAGATGTTGTGATTATGTTGCTTAGCTTGATTTTCTTTATTCTAAGTATCGTGGGAATCGCAAAGTACTTCAGGTATAAAAACATCTCACCCCTTTTGCCCGGAATAATATTTGTGATTTATATAATTCTCTTCGTATCAATGTTCCTAACAAGTTAAAACAAAAATATGCACCCACAATTTAACACAAACATGACCACCTTACCCCGATAACCTGATTCCAAGACCGGAGTGGGCTACCATCAACACTTTTTATCGAGGGACCGAGAGGATCCGACGAGGGTTCGAGTCCCGTGTGGCCCGCCAAGAGGATTTAGTATCTGGTGACCCATATGCCTAAAAAATTATGATAAAGGCAATTATATTTGATTATAATGGGGTGGTTAAAGCAATAAATAAGTATTTTTTTGATGATGTCGAGTCAATTTTTAGTCTATCTGCGGAAGAAAAAGAATATGCAAAAAAAATGACTTGCGACCTTT
>Ga0265297_10005590_pt1 | contig 18988 bp, 19 predicted proteins | sample Munlanlwell13791_FD_192502 | JGI IMG/M metagenome (GOLD analysis project Ga0265297, IMG submission 192502) | Leachate microbial communities from a municipal landfill in Southern Ontario, Canada - Leachate well 137-91 | ecosystem: Engineered > Solid waste > Landfill > Unclassified | place...
ACCGGATGTGGCGGTTATAAATTTAGGAGTGCAAAGCGAATCGGCTACGGTAAAAGTTGCGCAAGGCGATAATACGAAAAAAATGGATAATATAATAAAAGCCATAAAAGACAACGGCGTAAAAGATGAAGATATTCAAACTACCAATTACAGTATCTATCCAAAATACAGCTATGACCAAAATAGAGGAACGAGCAATATTACAGGATATACCGTTTCCCAATCCGTAACCGTTAAGGTCCGCGATTTAGATAAAACGGGTACGATTCTTGCCAAAGCTGGAGATTTGGGGGCAAATACCGTAGGTGGCGTGCAATTCACTATAGATAATCCTGACGCTTTAAAAGCTGAGGCCCGCCAAAAAGCGATTGATAATGCAAAAGCAAAAGCTGATGAATTATTTAAAAAATTGGGAGTTGGAGCCGGGCGCATAGTTTCTTTTAATGAATACAGCGCTGGCACGGGCGGTCCGGTTTATTATAAAGAAGCGATGGGGATGGGTGGTGCAGCAATGGATTCCGCGGCGCCAAGCATTCAATCCGGCAGTTTGGATGTAGTTGTAAATGTTACTTTGGTATTTGAGATTAAATAATTGCAGTTATGAAAATAAAAAATATTATTGCCCGCGAGATTTTAGACTCGCGCGGAAATCCGACAGTAGAAGCGGAAATTTTTGCCGGCGATATCAGCGCCAGAGCGTCAGTGCCGTCTGGCGCTTCAACCGGAGCGCATGAGGCCTTGGAACTTCGCGATGGTGATAAAAAAAGATTTGGCGGAAAAGGCGTGTTAAAAGCTGTGAACAACGTGAATACAAAAATTGTTCAACAGCTAAAAGGAATGAGCGTTTTGGATCAGCGGAAAATTGATGCGGCAATGCTGGATTTGGACGGAACGGAAAATAAAACCAATCTTGGAGCAAATGCGATTTTGGCGGTTTCTTTAGCCTGCGCGCGCGCCGGAGCAAAAATAAAAAATATTCCGCTTTATAAATATATAAACGAAAGTTTTGGCTTCAAAAAAATGGGGTTGCCGCAGCCGATGATGAATATTTTAAACGGCGGAGCGCACGCAGGATGGGTAGCGGACTTCCAGGAATTTATGGTTTTGCCGAGATCAAAATCATTGGCGGAACGAGTGAGAATGGGCGCGGAAGTTTTTCATAATTTAAAAGAGGTGTTAAAAAAGAAAAAATTAGGCACGCAGGTTGGAGACGAGGGCGGATACGCGGTTAATTTAAAATCAAATGAAGATGGCTTTAAGCTTATAATAGAGGCAATAAAAAAAGCCGGGTACAAGCCGGGAAAAGATGTTGATTTGGCAATTGATACTGCAGCTTCGGAATTTTTTAACAAAGGAAAATATAACCTAAAGAAAGACGGTAAAGTTTTAAGTGCCGAGGAACTTTTAAAATTTTATAAAAAAATGTTGGCGAAATATCCAATTATTTCCATAGAAGACGGCTTTGCTGAAGATGATTGGGCAAGCTGGCAAAAGATGAAAAAGGAATTCAAAAATATAATGCAAGTCGGTGATGATTTGTTTGTTACCAATGTTCGCCGGTTGGAAAAGGGGATTGAAGAAAAAGTTGCCAATGCTATACTTATTAAAGTAAACCAAATAGGATCTTTGTCAGAGACGATTGATGCCATAAAATTAGCTCAGGACAATAATTATCAGGTTGTTATTTCGCATCGTTCAGGCGAAACGGCCGATACTTTTATTGCGGATTTGGCAGTCGGTTGCGGTGCGGAATACATAAAAACAGGATCGCTATCGCGTTCCGAAAGAGTGGAAAAATATAACAGGTTAATGAAAATAGAACAGGAATTGGCTTCTTAGCTCTTTAGCTTCTTAGGAATTTTCTAAAAAGCTATAAGCTATAAGCTATAAGCTGATTATGAGACCAAAACCAGCAGTTTTAATGATTTTAGATGGTTGGGGAATTGCGCCGCCAGGTGAAGCGAACGCTATTACACAAGCAAGGACGCCAATAATAAATAAGCTTATTACAACATATCCGGCTATGACTTTGGCGGCCTCAGGTACGGAAGTTGGCTTGCAAACTGGAGAAATGGGCAACTCAGAAGTGGGGCACTTGAACATCGGTGCCGGCCGTGTTTATTATCAAACTTTACCGCGTATCAATAAAGCCATAACAGATGGATCGTTTTTTTCCAATCCGGTTTTTTTGGACGCTTGCCAAACCGTCAAAAAAAATAAATCAAAGCTTCATTTAATGGGACTTGTTTCTCCTGGAGGAGTACATTCGCACCAAGAACATCTTTACGCCCTTTTGGAATTAGCAAGAGATCAAAAAGTGAAAGATGTTTTTGTGCATGCTTTTATGGATGGCAGAGATACGATTTATAATGCCGGAAAAGATTTTATAGCCAAGTTGCAAGAAAAGATGAAAGAATTAAAAACAGGTAAGCTCGCAACAATGTCCGGGCGTTTTTATGCAATGGATCGCGATAATCATTGGGACAGGCTGGAAAAAACATATCTTGCCATGACAAAGGCTGTGGGGCAGACGACAAAAGATCCGATAAAGGCCTTGGAAGCCTCTTATGCCGCAAATATTTTTGATGAAGAATTTGTTCCCACGGTAATTCAAAATCGCTTTGGCAAACCCGTTGCGACCATAGAAGACGGAGACGTAATTATATTTTTTAACTTCCGTGCTGATCGTGCGCGCCAAATGGCGAAGATTTTTGTTGTTGACGATTTTACCGGTTTTGCCAGAGAGAAAAAAATAAATGTGCAGTTTGTGGCAATGACGGAATATGAAAAAGATTTAAAGATTCCGGTGGCCTTTCCTCCTGATTTAATCAATGAATGTTTGGCAAAAGTAATTTCTGATCACGGTTTGCGCCAATTACATATAGCGGAAACGGAAAAATACGCGCATATTACTTTCTTTTTTAACGGACAAAAGGAAGACCAGTTTGCCGGCGAGGATAGGGCGATAATTCCGTCGCCGCACGTGCCGTCTTACGCGGAAAAACCTGAAATGTCCGCGCGTGAATTAACTGATCGTGTCATTAAAGAAATAAAAGAAGAAAAATACGATTTTATTGCCATAAATTTTGCCAATGCCGACATGGTAGGGCACACCGGAGATATTAAAGCTACTGTAAAAGGTGTAGAATTTTTGGACAGATGCGTTGGTGAAATAGTTGACCAGGTTCTGCTTTTTGGCGGTGTAGTTTTTATAACCGCCGACCATGGAAATGGCGAAGAGCTGGCAAATCTTCAAACAGGGGAAAAAGATAAAGAGCATAGTACAAATCCCGTTCCGCTTATAATCATCGGGGAAAAGTTTGAAGGCCAAAATATGGGCTTGCCGGAAGGGGTGGGAGCGGATTTGTCGCTTGTCCCGCCGGTGGGGCTTTTGGGCGACGTGGCACCGACAATTTTGAAGGTAATGGAACTTCCCCAGCCGGACGAAATGACAGGGCACGCGTTAATTTAAATTTAAAAATCAAAATTAAAAATGACAATATAAAATATAAAAATATCCAAAATTCGCCTAAGGCGGCACCTTAATTTTTCATTTTGATTTTTAATCTTTGCATTTTTTTATGCCGGAATTACCAGAAGTGGAAACTATACGACAACAACTGAATGAAGCAATAAAAGATAAGAAAATCTTGAATGTCGTTGTTCGGAACAGCCGTCCGCTAAAAGTTTCTAAAGAAAAATTTAAAAGCGCCACGGTTGGCGCAAAAATAAAAGAGGTCGGCAGGCGCGCCAAGCTCTTGCTTTTGTATTTATCAAACAAAAATGTCCTCGCATTTCATTTAAAAATGACCGGCAGAATGCTTTTGGCTAGTAAAAGCGAGCCGCCGACAAAGCATACGCATATTGTTTTTGAGCTGAGCGGAAAGAATAATTTGTTTTTTGAAGATTATAGAAAATTTGGTTTTATAAAGCTGTTTGACGAAAAATCATTGGAAGAATATTTTGAAAAAGAAGGCTACGGTCCCGAACCGTTGTCTAAAAATTTTAATTATAAAATAATAAAGGCCTGCCTTTTGGCGCATAAAAATCAAAAAATAAAGCAAGTCTTAATGGATCAAACGTGCATTGCCGGCATAGGAAATATATACGCGGCGGAGATTTGTTTTTACGCGGGCGTCGGTCCGGCGCGGCGAGTGTCTGATATAACAGAAAAAGAATTTAAAAAAATATTTGAGGGGACAAAAAATATTTTAACCGCGGCAATTAAAAATCGTGGCACCTCAGCTGACGCGTATTTGGACGCTTATGGCAAACAGGGAACATTTGTTCCAAAATTAAAAGTGTACGGCAGGGAGGGTAAAAAATGTATCCGATGCGGCGGGATAATAAAAAAAGAAAAGCTCGGCGGTCGCGGCACGTATTTTTGCCCAGATTGCCAAAAATAGCTTTTTTTCTGCAACCGTGGTACGTTAAAAATATATTGGTCTTTAGATAAAGGAGCTAATAATGGCAAAAAGAGAAAAAAATAAAATGGCCGCGCCGCTTATATTTACGGATGATATTTTAAACAATACAGAACAATGCAGGCGGATTTTGGAAAAAATAGAAGAGTTTTCCGCTTCAAAAAGCCGAGCTTTTTTGCAAATAATTATCAATTGTTCTGGTGGTTCACCTACTGCCGCTTTTGCAATTTTTGACTCTATAAAAAGATTAGGCCTTGAAACCGAAACGATAGTGCAAGGCGACGCATCTTCCGCGGGAAGCATAATTATGCTGGCCGGCGAAAGAAGATATATTACCAGGCATTCATCCTTTTTATTGCATGATCCAAAATTTTTAGCTGACGGGTGGCACAATGAAAGAGATTATAGGGAAATGGCTGATGAGCTAAAGGCAATTACGCGAATGTATGCGGAGCTGGTTTCTGAAAAAACCGGACAAGGCATAAGATGGGTCAGACAAGCCATGAGAAAAGTGCGGCGTTTTTACGCTCAAGATGCGGTAAAATACGGTTTTGCGCACAAGATAATCTAATATTTTTATCCGAGGGGCATCACTTGCCTCTTTTTATTTTTTTCTTGACGGTTAGCTATAAATATAGAAAGATAAAGATAGAAGGTCTTTGAAAATTTATAAACAACGGCAGAGAGGTATGCTATGTCAAAACGAGATTATATTTCAAAATCGGAAATTAACAGTGTTGTTGTAAGGTTAGTGGGGAAATTTGGCCACGAACACCTTAAACGCATTATGCGCGGCGTAGAGTGGGCGGCTTATTATTGGGAAAAAGAAGATGGTACAACGGATGATTTTTCTAAATTCTGTGAAGATTATTTTGTTGCGAACCAAGAGGAACTACAAAAGCTTATAAAAAACTTTGAATTTCTTCTGGAAGAAGTATTCGGAAGGACATTGGAGCTGTACAAATCTCTAAAAAATCCAATTATCTTGGAAGGACCTCCAATATCAAAGTGGGATAGATTTTTTGCAAGATTTGACCCATTTAGTGCTATCCAGCGCACCCTTTTTGATTGTAAGATAGCTTTTGTGGCCCTCCTTAACTTTCCAAGTCATTCAACCGCGGAATTGTTAAAGCGAGAAAATAAATTAACCCGACAAGAATGGATAGAGTGTAGACTTACTGATTGCATGCGCCATAGGGCGCCAGATATTTTGGAAAGGAATATAAATAATGCCTATTTGGAAGCGGAAGTATATATTGATGAATATAATATATATTCTGGAAATCTTGTGGGGCCCGATGGCAAGGTGCTTTTTGAAGACAATAAGAAACTTTTAAGCCATTGGGGGATTCGCGATGAACTCAGGGGGCAGTATTTTCAGCCCGGCGGGTTGGAACGGCAAAAGGCGCTTTACACTGTTATGAAAAAGATAATTCTTCAAAAAGTCCCAGAAGCTGTAATTGACAATCCTGGCATATTTTGGGAGCCGATGAGTAATAAGATTTACGATCCAGTGATAAGTGAGTGGGCTATGTGTTCTTCTGAGCCTCAAACTAGATATAAGCATTTACTAGACATATTCCTCGCAGAGAAGGCGTCTGACAGGTACTATGAAAGGAATTTCTTAGAAAGATCTTTTATGGACAACTGCGAAATTCCGGAGAAAAAAACTGAAGAGTTTTTAATTAAAATTTTGACAATGCCGATTGCAAAAGATGTTGCCAAGGTAATAAAGGCGCAACTGGGCCGAGAATTTTATCCCTTTGACATTTGGTACGACAAATTTGTGCGTTATAATTCAAAAGAACTTGATCCTATAGTACAAAAGAAGTATCCGACTGCAAAAAGCCTTAACGATGGCATCTCTGACATTCTTCAAGTATTGGGGTTTAAAAAAAGTATAGCGGATTTAGTTCAAGCGAACGTTAAGGTTGATGTTTGTCGCGGTTCAGGACATGCTTGGGGAACTCTGCGTCGCGATGATAAAGTTTTGCTTCGTACGCGTTTGAATAAAGATGGCCTGGATTTTCAGGGATTTGATATTAGTATGCATGAATTAGGACATGCTACGGAAATGGTTTTAAATCTGCATCTGGCGGATAATACAATTATGGCCGGCTTGCCAAATATCGGATTTTCTGAAGCTTTTGCATTCCTATTTCAAATGCGAAAGTTAGAAGCCTTGGATTTTCCCCAGGATAAAAAGGATAAATATTATCTTATCTTGGAAGGGTTTTGGGACGCGTTTGAGATTGCCGGCGTGGCGCTTTTGGATATATATCTTTGGCGATGGCTTTACAAACACAAAGACGCGAAACCAGAAGAAATAAATGTTGCTATTAGATATTTAGCAAAATCCATTTGGAATAAATATTTTTCTCCTGTTTTGGGAATAAAGAACGAGTATATTTTTGCTATTTATTCACATATCATTGGTTACGGGCTTTATATGCCTAATTATGCCATAGGGCAATTAGTGACTTTTCAGGTATTGGATTATTGCCAAAGCAGGCATTGGCCCACGGAAATGGAACGAATGTGCAGGATTGGTACTTTGACGCCCGATATGTGGTTAAAGGAAGCCGTTGGTTCACCGTTGTCAGTAAAATCAATGCTAAAATTAACTAAGGAAGCATTGAAAAAGATAAAATAGTCTTATAAACAGCCCTTGCAGGCTGTTTTTTGTCTGGACAAAAATGCAGAATTCTTATATACTTAATACAAAACTATATGAAATTCATAAAATATATAATAATTTCTCTTTTGCTTATTTTATTTGCGGGTGCCACAATTTCCGGTTATTTTATGATGGAATTTTTTTGGAAAAAACCAAAAGCTGACGCAAAAATATCCGTTTTAACCGTTGAAAAAGGAGATGGCGTAAAAAAAATTAGTAGCTCGCTCAAAGACGCCGGAATCATAAAAAGCAGTTTTGTATTTGAAACTTATGTCTGGCTTATTGGCGCCCAAGGCGTGTTTCAACCCGGGGAGTACGGGCTAAAAGCGGGGGAAAATATTTATTCGCTTGTTAGAGAGTTAACAAATGTCAGCGTTAAGGAAAACCAATATACTTTAATAGAAGGTTGGGATTTAAAAGACATTTCCACATATCTCAAGAAGAATGGGTTGATAAAAGAGGATGATGATTTATATTATTTGACCGGCCGACCCGTTGCCGATTATAGAAAAGAAAAAATTGATTTTAAAGGCGGTTGGAATTATGAATTTTTGGCGGATAAACCGGCCTATGTCAGTTTGGAAGGATATATTTACCCAGACACTTATAGAATTTTGGCGGAAGGCACTGCCGAAAGCCTGATAAAAAAAGCCTTGAATAATTTTGACAAAAAATTGACTCTGGAATTGCGCGAAGAAATAAAAAGACAAAAGAAAACTATTTTTGAAGTTGTAACGCTTGCGTCCATTGTGGAAAAAGAAGTGAAGACCGAGGCGGACAGAAAAATAGTGGCGGATATATTTTTGCGCAGAATCGCCAAGGGCATGGCCTTGCAATCCGATGCAACCGTAAATTACATAACTGAATCCGGCAGGGCGCGATCAACGTTTTCCGATTTGAGAATTGATTCGCCGTATAACACTTATAAATATCCGGGCTTGCCATTGGGGCCGATTTGCAACCCTAGTATAGAAGCGATAAAAGCGGTTATTTATCCACAAGCAAATAATTATTTATTCTTTTTGACTGATAAAGATGGCGTTACGCATTATGCAAAAACCAATGCTGAGCACAATGCCAATAGAGCGAAATATTTGGATTAGGCTTGAATACATTTTGTGCTTTTGTTAATCTAAATTCATATGATAAAAACAGTTGAATCTGTCACAGAAGGGCATCCGGATAAAATCTGCGATCAAATATCTGACGCTCTTTTGGACGAATATTTAAAACAAGATCCGAATTCCAGGGTGGCCATTGAAACATTCGGTTGCCATGGCTTGCTTTTAATCGGCGGAGAGGTAAAAACGACAGCCAAAGTGGAACCGGAGTTTGTAGCTTCGCGTTTATATAAAGAAATCGGCTATGACAACGCTTTGGAAATTTTAGTCCATATCCAAGAACAATCGCTGGATATCGCCATGGGCGTGGACAAAGGCGGCGCGGGCGATCAAGGGATTATGTACGGATACGCGACAAATGAAACGCCGGAATTTTTGCCAAAGCCGGTTGTAATGGCACACAGTTTGACTAAACGCTTGGCATTTTTAAGAAAAAATCATCCGCGATTTAATTGGCTGGGACCGGATGGAAAATCACAAGTTACTTTTGACGGCGGAAAGATAAAAACGGTTTTGGTTTCCACTCAACACTTGAAAGACGTTGATCGTGAGACAATGGAATCCCTTTTAATCACGCATTTGATTGAACCGGTTTTGGGAGATATAAATGGCGTGGAAATTTTAATAAACCCCACAGGCCAATTTATACAAGGCGGGTTTGACGCTGATACCGGCCTTACTGGCAGAAAAATAATGGTGGATACTTATGGCGGGCTTTTGCCTCATGGCGGCGGCGCGTTTTCCGGAAAAGACGCAACCAAGGTGGATAGGAGCGCGGCCTATATGGCTCGTTTTGCGGCAAAAAATATTGTTGCCAACGGTTTGGCAAAGTCTTGCTTTGTCTCTGTTGCTTATGCCATTGGCCGAGCCGAGCCTTTGATGCTTCGCGCCATATCAAATGACGGCAAAGACCTGACAAAAATCGTGGAAGACAATTTTGATTTTAAACCGAATGCGATTATTGAAAGACTGGGTTTAAAGCGGCCGATTTTTTTAAAGACTGCGTCTTACGGACATTTTGGAAAAGACGGATTGCCTTGGGAAGATATAGTAAATTTATAGTTTTCAATAAAATGCGCAGGGTTAATCCTTGCGTATTTTATTTTTTGTGATTTTTTGCTAAAATTGAAGTATATGAGAGATGAAGAAGGGCAAAACAAAAATAGCGATTTAAAAACGCTAATCATATTTGTAATTATTTTGGCCGCGATTGTGGCGGTGATTTGGTTTTTTGGTTGGCGCGCAAATCAAGGGCAGATTATTAAAGAAGAAAAGCCGACAATAATTTATACCAATGTCAGCCAATAATAAAAAAAGTTGGTTCTATCTTTTGCTGGTATGGATTTTTTCCATACTCTGTTTTAATATAATTCTATTTTTTATAAATAATGAAGCGGTTTTGGGCGGATATTTAACTCCAAATCACAAAGCAGTAAAGGGGATTTCGCATGTTAAAAAACCGCAAGAAGTAAAAGGAATTTATATCACTGCCTATACGGCCGGAACAAGCCGCGTGGATGAGCTTGTGGGCTTTATAAAAAAGAACGGTTTAAATGCCGCCGTGGTTGATGTGAAGGGTCCAAATGGCGAACCGGCGTTTGAATTAAAAAGAGAAACGCTTAAAAAATATAATATCGGCCGCCCGTTGTATAATCCGGAAAAAGTTATAGAAAAATTGCACAAAGAAGGAATCTACGCAATTGCCAGAGTTTTTGTTTTTCAAGATCCTTTTTTGGTGGAGCATGAACCGCAATTTGCTTTGCAAAAGAAAAGCGGGGGATTGTGGGCTGACAGAAAAGGCGTGAAATGGCTTGACCCGACGCATTTTGGCGTTTGGAAATACAACGTTGATTTTGCGCGCGAGGCGTATGAACAAGGTTTTGATGAAGTGCAATTTGATTATATTCGTTTTCCTTCCGATGGAAATTTAGCAACAATAAAATATTCCGGATGGGATGGAAAAACGCCGAAAGAAATTGAAATAGAAAAGTTTTTTATTTACACTTCACGGGTTTTACGCGGTTTAAAGATTCCGATTTCCGCTGATTTGTTCGGGCTTGTTTGTTGCAATGCCAATTATGATTTGGGAATCGGGCAAGTGCTGGAACGAGCGTTGCCGTATTTTGATTTTGTTTCGCCAATGATGTATCCGTCGCATTATTCCGCCGGATTCCAGGGGTTTCAGAATCCGGCTTCGTATCCTTACGAGGTTGTAAAATACAGTATGCAAGAAGCGAATAAAAAATTGGATGCGTTAAAAATAGCCACATCTACGCCGGTAGGCGGATTGCGGCCTTGGATACAAGATTTTGATATTGGTGACAACTATGATGCCGGTAAAATTTTCGCGCAAATCCGTGCAACGGAGGAAGAACATGCTGATGGATTTTTGATTTGGAATGCCAGAAATGTCTACACGACCTTGACGCCATAAGGTTTTCATGATAGTTTTTTAAAAAAGGAGAAGGAGAAAAAATGCCTTTAAAACAATGCCCAAAATGCAAGAACGTATTTTTAGACCAGAAGTATTGTTATTCATGTGGCACCAAACTACTGGTGAGACCAGAGCCCCCCAAATGCGCATGCGGAGAAAAATTTGAAGAATATTATAATTTTTGTCCTGGTTGCGGCCGAGCGCGAGAAAAAGCCTTAGGGGAGAGCCCGGAGAAAGACGAGCCGGAAAAAACAATAGATATTCCGCCCGACAGCTTAGTCGGCTGTTAAGGAGAAAAAATGAAGTTTAAAATTTGTCCGGAGTGCAATCAAGTAAATTTGCAGGAGGCGGATGTTTGCGCTAATTGTGGAACAAAAGAATTGGAAAATTTTGCTTCAGAGCATTGTGATAATAAAAAGACGGATGAAAAAGACAGTAGGAAGCGTTTTTATCACGCCCCGCATTAAAAGTTTATAACTTAACCAAGCCAAAAGCTTGGTCTTTTTATTTTTGGCATGGTAGAATACAATAAATTCCCTTTTTAATTTCTAGTATCTAATTTTTATGATTGATTATCAAAAAGAATTAAACGAAGAACAGCTACGGGTGGTAAAAGACGGTGACGGCCCGTGTTTAGTTCTGGCCGGAGCCGGATCGGGAAAAACGCGAACGATTATTTATCGTCTGGCGCATCTTTTGGAAAACGGCGTTGACCCGAAAAATATTTGCTTGGTTACTTTTACAAATAAAGCGGCAAAAGAAATGACAAGCCGCGCGGAAATAATTTTAGGCTATAAGCCCGCCGGAATGGTTGCCGGAACTTTTCATCATCTGGCCAATTTTTTATTGCGCCGGTATGGAAAAAGAATTGGAATAGAACCGAATTTTACCATTCTTGATGAAGAGGACAAAAAATCTTTGATAAAAGCCGCAATTGGCGAAGCGGGAGTGGATGCGAAAAAACGCCGCTTTCCGATGCCGGCGGTTTTGAAAGAAATTTTTAGTTATTGCAAGAACAGCCGCAATAAACTGGAACAGATTATTGAATCAAAATATCCTAATTTTTGCGCACTGCAAGACGAAATCGCTTCGGTCCGCCATATTTTTGAACAAAAAAAGAGGCAGGGGAATATGGTTGACTTTGATGATTTGTTGACCGCGACTTTGAACTTGTTGGAAACTCAACCGGATATTCGCGAGGGACTATCTCGTAATTTTAAATATGTTTTGGTTGATGAATATCAAGACACTAATCCCGTGCAAGCGGCGATTTTGTACCATCTTTCTTCGCACCACAGAAATATTTTGGTTGTTGGCGATGATGCGCAAAGCATTTATTCATTCCGCGCGGCGGATATAAAAAATATTTTGGATTTTAATAAGACCTATCCGGAAGCGAAAATTTTTAAATTGGAAACTAACTATCGTTCAACGCCGAATATTTTAGATTTGGCAAATGATATCATTTCTAAAAATTGCAATCAATTCCCAAAAAATTTAAAGAGTTTACGGCCGTCCGGATTTACTCCGTCGGTGCTTGCGGCTGGAAGCCAGGATGACGAAGCGCGATTTATCGCCGATAAAATTTTGGAACTTCGCGATCAAGGAGTGCCGCTCAAAAATATTGCCGTTCTTTTTCGGGCGGCGTATCATTCACAGGTTTTGGAAATGGAGCTGACAAGAAGAGATATCCCTTATGAATATCGGGGCGGCGTTAAGTTTTTTGAGAGGGCGCATATAAAAGACGTGATTTCTTTTATGCGGGCGTTTTACAATCCCAAAGACGAGGCGGCCTGGATGAGGATTTTGGGCTTTGGCGTTGGTGTTGGTCCGGCAACGGCAAAAAATATTTTTAATTTTGTGGCGCAAAAACAAAATTCGCAGGATATTTTACAAATTTCAAGCGCCAATTTCGGCGCTAAAGCCGGGACATCTTGGAATGAGGTTTTGGTGTTATGGCAAAAATTTTTAAATTTGGAGTTAAAGCCAAGCTTGTTTATTGAAGCTGTCTTATCTTCGCATTACCGCGATTATATGGAAACCCAGTATGATAATTTTGATGACCGGCTGGGCGATTTGTATGAGCTTGCCGCCTTTGCCGCCAAATATGAAGACCTGGAGAAGTTTTTAACAGAAATAACCTTGTATGAAGATGTGGCGGTGAAAAACGATAAATCGGTGGCGGCTTATGAAAGCGAAAGGATAGTTTTGTCAACAATTCATCAGGCAAAAGGCCTGGAATGGAATACGGTTTTTATAATTAACTTGATAGACGGCGCTTTTCCAAACCGTCGCGCGATGTTGGAAGACGGCGGGGTGGAAGAAGAGAGGCGACTGTTTTATGTCGCCTGCACGCGCGCCAAGGAAAATTTATTTTTATCCTATTCTTTTACCGGTGGCAATAACGGATTTGCCACGCCCGGGGCAGGCCTTTTATTTAATGAGCCATCCATCTTTTTGCGTGAATTGAAAAGAAGCCTTGTTCTGCAAATTGAAAAAGAAGATGAAGACAATTTGCCGGTAATAGATATTAACGCGGATGAAGTTGGTGGCAGACTTTCTAAGAAGAGTTATCTTCGTGAAATAAAAATTGATTTTTAAAAAAGACCGAACAAATTTTGTGTTCGGTCTTGAATGCCAAGCCTTAGTGAGTTTTCTTTTTAGCCATCCGCCAAATAACGCCTCCAATTAGGGCTAAAACTAAAATAGAAAAAATCGCTATTACAAATAAACTTCCGATAGTTTCTGCTGACAATGGCATGGTCATCTCCTTTGGTTGCAAAAGTATTTTATTGAAATGCTTTTAAGAGTTTACTGCTAAAATTATTTTTTGTCAATGTTGAATAAAAAAAGCTGAACAATTTTTTGTTCAGCTGTAGTCGTGCGCCCTTTAAGGGCTAGCTTTCAGCGCAAGCCGGTTCTTTATTTGGCTGCGCCACCATTACCTTATTTAGTGTGGCGAGATCAACGCCATTCGGGAGCTTCTCTAGATTCGTTTTTAGCTCTGCTCCGCATTGATCGCAGAAACACCCGAAATTTGCATGTGTCCAAACCATGGACTGGGCGCAACATTGGTTTTGCGCGCTTATAAGCGGAGTAAAATCTCCGCTTCGGAGGTTAGGATAACGTTTTTGAAATTCTTTTCTTAGCCTCCTTGTGAAGCGCGTTGTCTTCGGTGCTTTCTTTCTTTTACTGTTCCAAAAAAGAAGCCCGAGGGTAAAAAGTGCAAATAATGTTGCTGTTAATGCTAAATAAAGTTCTTGCATCTCTTCCTCCTTTTGCGGTAATATTACACTAGTTATATAATATTGTCAAGAGGCAAATAATAAAATCAAATATGAACAAAAAAACAATCGTTATATCGCTTGGCGGCTCGCTTATTGTCCCAAAGGAGGGGGTTGATATTGAATTTTTAAAAAATTTTAAAAAATTTATAGAGTCCTCAGGTGAAGAATTTAAATTTGTTTTGGTGTGCGGGGGCGGGGTAACGGCGCGTGACTACCTAAAAGCCGCGGGTGCAATCACAAAATTATCACCTGATGAGCTAGATTGGCTGGGCATTGAAGCAACGCGTTTAAACGCAAACTTGGTGCGCACAATTTTTAAGAATTACGCCCATCCGCATATTGTTACCAATCCTACGGAAAAAGTTAATTTTAAAGAAAAAGTTTTAATAGGCGCGGGCTGGAAACCGGGCTGGTCAACCGACTACGATGCCGTGCTTTTGGCAAAAACATACGGCGCAAAAACAGTAATCAACCTTACAAATATTGATTATCTTTGCGATAAAAATCCAAATATTTACAAAGACGCAAAAATAATAAAAGAAATTGATTGGGCGGGATTTAGAAAACTTGTTGGCGACAAATGGGTATCGGGCGCCAACCTTCCTTTTGATCCGATTGCCACTCGCGAAGCGCAAAAACTAAAATTGGAATTGATTTTGGCAAACGGGAAAAATATAAAAAATTTGAAAAAAATAATAAAAGGTGATAAATTTGTAGGGTCAATAGTACATTGAAGGAAGGAGAAAAATGAAAGAAAAATATGAAAGCATCTTTATTGAACTGGGGCCGTTGTTTATTGAAAGGGTATGCGGAATAACAGTAGAAAAAGTACTGGATTTTATTTATCACGATAAAGAGCTACTTGAAAGTGAAATTGCCAAATTAGATTTTTTGACGGAGATTGTCAATTGTTTAGAAGGGGCTTATAAGAGATGGGACGGAAGCATTAAAAAATGGTTTCACAGAAAAAGAAAAGCCCTTGGCAATCTTTCTCCTTATCAAAGAATGAAATGGCCAGATTTTTGGTCGCCACAGAGCGCTTCACGCAAAGAAATTTTGGTTTTGGCCAAAAGCGTGCGCGATGGTAATAGAACATAGGAGAAAAAATATGATTGAAAACATACCGCGCTGCGGGATCGGCGTAATGATTGTAAAAAATAATAAAGTTTTGCTTGGTAGGCGTAAGGGCTCACATGGCTCTGGCGAATTTGCTTTTCCTGGCGGGCATATGGAATATATGGAATCGTTTAAGGATTGCGCTCTGCGTGAACTATCTGAAGAATGCGGCAAAGATTTTAAAGTAAAAAACATTCAATTTGTAACCTTGGCGAACGTAATGGCTTATAATCCCAAGCATTACGTTTTAATCGGGCTTTCTGCAGAGTGGGAGAGCGGTGAGCCAAAAGTTATGGAAGAGGAAAAATGCGAGGGATGGGATTGGTATGATTTTAACAATTTTCCTCAGCCCTTGTTCCAACCGACCGAAATTATTTTAAAATGTTATTGGGATGGAATGCCATATTTGGATTCATCTGAAGTTTTAGAATATTTAAAGAAGTAAATCCCTAATTTTAGGGATTTTTTGATAGAAAAATACAGAATATTAGTCACTTGGCGACGAACGATGAATGAATGAATTTTAGCGGCTTGACGATTTTTAATGGTTATGCTAATATATTGTTATAAATAGTCGTAGACAGCAGGGTCCTGCAAATGGGATTAAAAATAAACCCTGCCGAGACAAAGTATCTATTTTAGATATTTCCTCGTCTGCGACCTTAAAAAGGTCGTTTTTTAATAAGCAGAGTGTATAGCAAACAGCGTATAGTGTTGAGTAGGACAAAATTACTAAACACTAATCGCTAATAGCTAGTCGCTATCTGTATGCCTAAAACAAGAGAACAAAAGAAAAAAGAATTAGAAGTAATAAACCAAAAATTGGACGAAAGCAAATCAGTTGTTTTTTCTAATTTTTTCGGTTTAAAAGTAAAAGACGTAGAAGAATTTCGCAAGAATTGTCGCAAAAATGATTTAAACTGCGTTGTTGCCAAAAAAACAATTCTTACTCGCGCCCTGAAAGACAAGGGTATTGAAGCGCAAGGATTGGAAGGCGAAATTATCGCGGTTTTCGGCAAAGACGAAGTCGCTCCGGCAAAAGTGTCGGCAGAATTTGCAAAGGCTCATGAGCAGTTGAAAATTGTCGCCGGACTTTTGGAGGGAAAAATTGAAGACGCGGCAATGGTAAAAGCCCTTGCCAAACTTCCTTCAAAGGAACAGTTATTGGCCAAGATGCTTGGCAGCTTGAATGCGCCTTTATCCGGATTTGTCAATGTCTTAGTGGGCAATACGCGAAATTTGGTTTACGTTTTAAATGCAATTAAAGATAAAAAAGTTGCTTAGATAATTCTCAATTAACTAATCAACTAATTAACTAACAAATATGTCTGATGAAAAAAATGTAGAAGTGCCGGAAAAATTCAAGGCGCTTATAGAACAAATTGAAAAAATGTCCATCTTGGAACTTTCAGAACTTGTAAAAGTTTTGGAAGATAAGTTTGGCGTTTCCGCCGCCGCCCCGGTTGCCGCAGTAGCCGCAGGAGCAGCCGCCGCCCCGGTTGAAGAGAAAACATCTTTTGATGTTGAGCTCACAGCCTCTGGCGCAAACAAGATTGCCGTCATTAAAGTTGTGAAAGAAGTTGCCGCCCTCGGTTTAGCTGAGGCAAAGGCATTAGTTGATGGCGCGCCAAAAATGGTAAAAACCGGTTTGAAAAAGGATGAGGCCGAAGCATTAAAGGCTAAATTAGTGGAAGCCGGCGCAACCGTGACTTTGAAGTAAAATACAGAATCAATAAAAATAAAATCACCCCTTTTAAGGGGTGATTTTATTTAACAAAAAAATGATATAGTGTCAAATAGAGAGTTTTATTTTTGATAAGAATATGGTAAAGTATTGAAACTTTTAAAACTGTCATTCTGAGGGAAGCATGAGCTTGCCGAACGGATTTTATTCAGACTGACAGAAATATTTTTGTCATTCTGAGGGAGTACCCGACCGAAGAATCTAAATATTTAGATTCTTCGGTCAGTGGTTACACCTCCTCAGAATGACAAAGGAAGAATTATAATTGTAAAAACATGGACCTATTTGATCAAAATTTAAAAAACAAAAATATGCCCTTGGCTGAGCAATTGCGGCCAAAGGATTTTGATGACTTTGTCGGACAAAAACATTTAGTGGGCGAGGGCGCTCCACTCCGTATTTTAATTGAAAAAGATGAGATTCCGTCAATGATATTTTGGGGGCCGCCTGGAACGGGAAAAACAACGCTCGCCGAGATAATTGCCAAAAAAACCGGTTCGCGTTTTGTGATCCTGGAAGCTACTGCATCCGGTAAAGCGGATTTAAAAAGAATAACGGAAGAGGCGGTGGGCGAATTAAAATTTCAAAACCGCCGCACTATTCTTTTTATAGATGAAATTCATCGCTGGAACAAAGTTCAGCAAGACGCACTTTTGCCCTACGTTGAAAAAGGTTTATTAACCTTGATTGGCGCCACTACTGAGAATCCTTCATTTGAAGTGGTGGGAGCGCTTTTGTCGCGAACGCGGGTTTTTACTTTAAATCCGCTGGCGAAAGATGATTTGCTCCTGATTTTAAAAAGAGCACTTCGTCTGGTACATGAAAATCAAGGTTACAAAATTCAATTTGAAGTTGGCGCGCCGGATTTGTTAATTGGTTTGGCCGGTGGGGATGCGCGATCCCTTATTGGCGCTTTTGAAATTTTACTAAAAACAAAAATTGTAGGGCACTCAGCTTCCTACGGTAATGGCGAGGATGGGAAAAATTTGATATTATTAAAAAAAGAAGACATAAAGCGGGCATATCTTTCCGCTAATATTTTATATGATAAAGGCGGGGAGGAACATTACAATATTATTTCCGCTTTGCATAAGTCCATGAGGGGCAGTGACGCGGACGCGGCATTGTATTGGTTGGCAAGAATGTTAGAGGCAGGGGATGATCCATTATATCTCGCCAGACGTTTGGTGCGTTTTGCTTCGGAAGATATTGGTATGGCAGACCCGCAAGCTCTTGTACAGGCTATTTCCGCATATCAGGCGGCGCATTTTTTGGGAATGCCCGAATGTAATGTTGCCCTGGCACAGGCGGTTGTTTATTTGGCACGTGCGCTAAAATCAAATGATTTGTATATTGCCTATAACAAGGCGCAAAAAGATATAAAAGAGATGCCGCGCGAACCCGTGCCTCTCCATTTGCGGAATGCCCCAACGGATTTAATGAAAGAATTGGGTTACGGAAAAAATTATAAATATAATCCAAACTTCAAGGGCGAAGTTAAACAAGACTATCTGCCCCCGGGATTAAAAAATCGCAAGTACTTAAAAAGAGATTAACAAAAGCTTTCGCTTTTAAGTTGTAAATATTTTCTTACAGCTTATGGCTTACGGCTTACAGCTGTCTGTGGATTATAAATACGGCAAGAAAAAAATTTTTATAAAAGACAAGCGCCTCTTAGTTCTTTTTGTTGTTGTGATATTGGGCGCTTTGATTATTATTTTTCGTTTGTTTGTTTTGCAAATTTTAAATGGCGGAAAATATAGCGATCTTGCTGCAGGACGGCATAATAAATCTCAAGTTATTGAGCCGGAAAGGGGTGAAATTTTTGTAAAAGAGTTTAGCTCCGATACACTGTATCCGGTAGCGACAAACAAAGAATTGTATTTGATTTATGCTGAGCCGTCTAAAATTCAAAATAAAACTTTAGCGGCTAAAACTTTGGCGGAAAATTTAAGCTTGGATGAATTGGAATTAAAAAAAACATTGTCGCAAGACGACCCTTATCAACCCATCGCGCATTATGTTGAGCCGGATGTAATGCAAAAAATAAAATCATATAATTTGCTGGGAGTTGGTTTTGAAAAAGAGACAAAAAGAGTTTATCCGGAAAAGGGTTTTGGCGGGCAACTGTTAGGATTTGTCGGATACAGCGAGGTAGCTCAAAGCGGAAAATATGGGCTTGAGG
>Ga0265297_10005592_pt1 | contig 18982 bp, 14 predicted proteins | sample Munlanlwell13791_FD_192502 | JGI IMG/M metagenome (GOLD analysis project Ga0265297, IMG submission 192502) | Leachate microbial communities from a municipal landfill in Southern Ontario, Canada - Leachate well 137-91 | ecosystem: Engineered > Solid waste > Landfill > Unclassified | place...
TATACCTGCAGCTTAAAGATGAGGACAGGGCAGCCTTCTACCTGAAAAAAGGGCTGCAATACCCCTTGGATAAATACCAGAAAGAACTCATTGATATTTATACCAATTTAGGCTGCCTGTATTCAAAAAATGAAGATTATAAAAAAGCCATCTATTATTTCCAAGCTGCTTCCGAGGTCCCTTATTTAAGCCCTCTAGAGGCGATGAATATATACCGTGGGCGCCTGGAAGCTATGGAGAAGGACAGTGGTAAAGAAGGCCATAATTACTGGAGATGATTTTGGGTTAATCCCTAGTGTTAACCGGGCGATAATAAAAGCCTATAGCCAGGGTATATTGACCAGTACCTCTTTAATGGTTAATATGCCGGGTTTTGAAGATGCGCTGGATCTGATAAAGGGAAATCCCGGTTTGGATGTAGGCTTACATATTAATTTCTTAAGGGGACGTCCTGTGCTGCCTGTTAAAAAAGTGCGCACCCTTACCGATGAGAACGGTTTTTTTATCTCGAATATATTTAAAATAATAACAGGCCTATACCGCAAAAGCATAGATATTAAACATCTGGAACTAGAATGCGATGCCCAGATCCGTAAGGGCTTAGAAAACGGGGTAAGGATTACCCACCTGAACAGCGAGAGGCACATGCATTTGACGGGCATTGTCTACGGCATTATTGTGAAATTAGCTAATAGGCATGGTATCTCCTGGATCAGAAATATAAATGAATCTCCGTATTTGCCCAGTTTTATATCTTCACCCGGGGTTATCTTGAACCCCGGATTATACAAAATCAAAATATTGCAATACCTCACCAGGCGCGTAAAGAGGATCAATGCCGAAAAATCAAAGAAGACAACCGATTATACCTTTGGTTTATTCGCCACTGGCCGTATGACGTATGAGATATATGCCCGACTCTTTAATTGTTTAAACAACGGCACCACGGAAATAATCAGCCATCCGACAGGGATAGTTGAAGATTTTGAAAAGGAATTACTGCTGCAGGAAAGATATGATTTTATACCTCCTTCTCAGAGCGAGCTGGTATCTTTAAGCGACCATAGGCTAAAAGATATAATACAGGCAAACAATATAAAGCTGGTCGATTATAGTAATGCATAATTATAGTAGGGCGTGCATTTCGGTTATAGCGTGCAACTAAAATAAGGAAGAGGATGGAATTAAGCGTAGTTATACCTTTACACAATGAAGCGATGAATGTAGTAAGGCTTTACGGGGAATTAAATGAAGTCTTAAAATTAAGTTTCCGGGATTATGAGATTATATATATAGATGACGGAAGCAAGGACTCTACTGCCGAAGAAATCATTAGGCTTATCAGGCAAGATAAGGGTGTGCGTATGGTAAGCCTTACGGGTAATTTCGGCCTAAGCGCTTCTCTGGCGTTAGGTTTTAAAATAGCCAGGGGCAGGATAATCTTGACTATGGACGGCGATATGGAGCACAACCCCGGGGATATACCGTATTTAATTAAAGAAATAGAAAAAGGGTATGATTTAGTCTGCGGTTACAGGAAGGTGCGCTATCGGGATATGACCGGCAGGTATATTCTGTCCATATTAGGCAATAAGATAGCGCGGATGGTATTTAAGATGGATATCCACGATTTCAGTACTACCTTCAAGGCTTACCGTAGCCATGTGGCGAGGAATATGCCTATGTTTAACGGCGCGCATCGTTTTGTCCCCGTATTAGCCAGAAGGATGGGGTTTAACGTAGGGGAAACAATCATATCTCATCGCAGGAGAATATACGGTGTCTCCAATTATAATTTTACGCGGCTTTTCAAAATCATTAAAGATGCCGCCATGATTAAAATTAATGAAATATTATTGCGTTTTGGCATGTCGTTTCCCCTCAAGGAGGCGGGATTTGGCATTAAATATATAATATGATCCTATTTTATAGGAACACATCATGCTTAAGGCTATCATAAAAGAATTTAACAGCAATTTAGGATTTCGCCTTTCTGAATCCACCAATAAACCGTTGCTTAAACCGCGTTGGGTATATGTCAGCCTTTCGCATAAATGCAATCTGAACTGCCAGATGTGCGGGGTGAGAAAGATACTCAAGGGGCAGGAACTGGATTTTAATCTGCTTAAGTCTATCTTTAAGGAGATATCACAGTGGGGTTCGGATAGCAGTATTGTTCTGACCGGAGGAGAACCTTTTTTAAGGCAGGACATCTTTGATATCATCGGTTATGCGGCATCGTGCGGCCTGAATGTAGAGTTAGTTACCAACGGCAGCCTTATACAAGACTATGCCTCAGCCGAGAGGATTATTCACTCAGGACTGAAAAACATCGCTGTTTCTCTTGACGGGGCCTGCGCAAAAACCCACGACTATATAAGGGGGACAGCCGGTTCTTACGATAAAGCCGTCGGGGCGCTGAAACTGCTCTGCCAGGCAAAAAAGAAAATAGCCGGGGGGCCTCAGATTTCTTCCTGGGTAACCATTATGAAAGAGAATGTAAGAGAATTATACGATATCATACCTTTGGCAGAAGAAATAGGCCTGGAGTGCCTGGTATACCATCCTGTTGTCGTGAATCAGGATGATATGCAGAATACCATTAAAGCCGGAAGGTTCTGGCTGAATAAAGCAGACATCGGGATACTTAAACATAATATTAAAAGGATAGTGGCTTATCAAAAGAAGAATAATTTTGTCCATTTCTTACATGACCCTTATCTTTGGGCGGATTATTTTTCAGGGACGCTGACCAAAGAGAGGTGGAGATGCAACCCTTTTGTGTTTATTGATATAGGGCCTGACGGATATGTAAGAAGCTGCGGGCCGGCCTTCGGAAATGTCAAAGAAATGAGCCTTTCTGAATGCCTGGATACCAAAGAGGCGCAGATGGCCAGAGAAAGGATGCGCCTTTGCCGAAAACCGTGCCTGCAGACATGCTGGGCTAAGCCAGAGGCAGATTCAATGGATAATATCATAAATAGTTTCTTCAGCTCTATTGAGTCATTTCCCGCTTCAGATAAAATACAGGCAATGGAAGAGGCGTTAGCGTCATTATGCGAATACAAAGGTATGGTCCAAGAGCTGCATTCATAGGATGAAGAATAAATTGAGGGAAATAATCCTTTCCGTGACTAACAGGTGCAATTTAAGATGCGCTATGTGCCAGATACCGGAAATGGAAGATGGTAATGAGATGAGCACTGCCCAGTTGAAGGGGGTAATCAGGGACAGTTTAGTACTTGGTCCGGATAATGTCGTGTTTAGCGGGGGAGAGCCCCTCTTAAGAGACGATATCTTGGAGCTCATTTCTTTTGCCAGCGGCTATAAAATAAACACCTGCCTTACCTCTAACGGGACACTTATTACTGAGGGCATGGCCCGTAAGCTTTCCTCTTGCGGCATAGGGGTGGTAAATGTATCTATAGAAGGCCCGGAAGAAATCCATGATTCTCTAAGAGGCAAAGGAAGTTTTAAAAAGGCAGAAGAGGCCCTGAAAAACCTACTGCGTAACAAGATTGAGGCAACCATCGCTACCGTGGTATGCAGGGATAATTATCAGGCCCTTCCATTTATTATGGAATTGGCGCATCGATTTTCAGTCAATACCGTTAAGTTTCAGCCATTCAGCGATATTTTTCTTATGGACAAGGAAAGGAAGAGAAGGTTTATTTTTACAGAGGATATACGGCTAGAATCAAGAAAAATAATCGAGCAGGTTATTGACCTGGCTTGCCGTTATAAAGTGTCTACTAATCCCGATAGTTATCTGCGCAGCATACCGGATTACCTGGGAGGATATAGACAGGCGTACCATCCCGACGGCTGCCCTGCCCTGCGTTATTCATGTCCCATAACCTGTGACGGCAGGGTCCTGTTATGCTGGGTTTTATCCGACAAAAGCATAGGCAGCGTAAAACAGGGAAGAATTTATTCTCTTTGGAACTCCGCCAGGCATAATCGTTTACGCCGGGCGGCAATAAAGAATGGCTGCGCGGGCTGCCTGATGAGTTGTTATGATTATAACCCGGGGCAGGGGAAACATCGCTCCTTGCTTCATTTGGCGCGCAAACCGGGGCAGTTAAGAAAACCCGGATTATATAAAAATCAATATTACCGTTTTTACCGCTGGCTGCGTTATATTTCAGGGAAATTGACAAACCCGGTGTATTACGGTTTAAGTATCAAGGGCCATGGCCATTTAGAAGACGGTGAGGCTGGTGCCATCGAAGAGATTAATTCGGCGCAGGAAATACTTAAAGATAAAATAAGGGAAATACGCGGCCATGCCTGATGTAAGCATATACATACCATGCTTTAATGCTGCGGGGACAATTTATCGTTGTCTTGAGGCTGTTTTTAAACAGACACACCGTTTCGGGGAAGTCCTGGTTGTTGATGACGGCTCAAGCGATGATACTGTAAAGATAGCCTCCTGTTTTAATGTGCGGATTATAAGACATGGCGGTAATAAAGGGCTGGCAGCTGCCAGGAATACGGCATTGATGAATATAGATGCGGAATTTGTCGCCTCAGTCGATTCCGACTGCGTGGCTGAGCCGGATTGGCTGGGGGCGCTGATGAAAAGATTTATCCTTCCCGATGTTTATGCCGCGGGCGGCAGGTGCCTGGAGAAAGATGCCCGCACGGTATTTGATCTGTGGCGTTCGGCGCATATGAGGCAATACTGGCAGGACAAAGAGACAATGCCATCATTCTTATTCGGTTCAAATGTCGTCTTTCGCAGGAGCGCCTTTAAATTGGCGGGATTATATAATGAGGGCTTCAAGAGTAACTATGAAGATGTGGATATGTTCATGCGTCTGAAAGCAAAGGGCTGCAGATGGGTTTATGCTCAGGAGGCAGTGGTCAACCATATAAAACGAGATACCCTTTATTCTCTTTTAAACGGCTATTGGAACTGGAATTTAGGTTATTATCAGCAAAGGGGCTATTATTTGGGCCATGAGATGTTTGCCTTCAAAATAAAAGATAATATAGGCCTGGCTAACCGTTATTTAAATGAAGATTTTATAGGCGAAAATTACGACCTTTTGTACCTTGATTTTCTTCTTGCCTTGCACCATTCTTTGAAAGACTTGGAATATTTCCTGCCCGCCCAGCCTCATCTTGCGGGATGCCGTAAGGATATGGTATTACGGCAGTGGATCACTTTTTTGGATTTGGTATTCTTTTGCAGGCTTGATGAGCGGAAAGACAGGATAAATACCGTGCTTCCTGAGGCGTATTCATTCTCATCCAATATGATCTCCGCTTACTTGATTCTGGCGAAAACAATATCCTCACGGTTTGAAAGCGGGGATTTCCGCAAGGCGCTTTACCGCCATCTCTTTTTTTCTATTTACGGGATTGCGGATGAATGCCTGTTGGATAAAATAGAGCACATCCTGGAGGTAAAACAGGGGTGGGGTAGTCTTATCGATAAGCCTCATCCGCGTATCTTGGGTTCATTTCTGGATGTTTTATTTTTTTCTTTAGACAGCTGGCTGGGCCATCTTAAAAGCGTGTCCCCTGATTTGCTTCGTTTGGTTGAGATTGCCTGCAGGAATACCGACGCCGCTGTCTGTTAAAACATGGAGGGATAAAATGAAAAAGAGGGAAGACCTTATGCCCACTACAAGGATGTTGTTTTTCCTGTCCTGGGTAATTTTAGCTTTCGCCTTGCCAGGAGTAATTTTGTTAATAATGAGCCGATACGGCGGGACCTGGTCTTTATTGAGGGGGGCCTTTATTTTTATTGCGGCGCTGGCAACAGCTATGGCGATGAGAATGTTAGGCAATATAGGACAGATATTATTTGATACCAGGAAGGATATGAACCGGGCCTTAAATGATTTGAATACAAGGATAAACGAAGTGAATACCTGCCTTGTTTTATCGGCACAGTCATTGCGGGAGTTGAATGAGGCTATACAGCGTTCCCCGGAAAGTCTAAAATATACTTTAGAGCAGATACATCATAACTCCAAGGATATCAACCAGGACGTAGGAAAGATCAGGATATTTTCAGAGCAGATAAATTGTGATTCCAAGGATATAAATCAGGCCATTGATAAGATCAAGGCTTTTTTTGAACAAATTGAGCGGCATTTAGACCTTAAGAAATGAAGATACGGGTTGCCTTGGCAAACCTTCCCTGGCGTAAAAGCGGCCTTTTCGGCGTAAGGGCAGGTTCGCGCTGGCCTTTTACCTCGGAGGCAGGGGACAACGGATACATAAATTATATCCCTTTCCCTTTTTTTCTGGCCTATGCCGCATCTCTGCTTAAGAGCCGGGGGAAAGAGTCCAGGTTATTTGACGCTGTCGCAGGCGGGGATGAGGAGAAGAAATTTATTTCAGATATAACTGATTATAAGCCGCACCTGCTTGTTGTTGAGACGGCGACTCCTTCTTTCGCTAACGATATCAGGATTATCCGGGAGATAGTTGAGGCCTTAGCAGGCGTACGGGTAGCCCTCTCTGGCCCACACGCCAGCGTGTTTCCCGCAGAGATCCTTAGGGATTACGCGTTTATAGATTATATATTAATAGGGGAATATGAATATACCTTGCTGGAACTGGCTGAAGCCATAGAAGGCCGTTTAGATATGGGGTTAGTCCCGGGGCTGGCCTATAGGACGAGTAAACGGGCTATAGTCAACAAGGCAAGGTGCCCAATCGATAACCTTGATGACTTGCCGTGGCCGGAGAGAGAAGGGTTGCCTATGCATCAATATAACGACGGGTTTGCGGGACTGCCCTCACCTAATGTCCAGATATGGACGAGCCGCGGGTGCCCTTTTCGCTGTATATTCTGTCTTTGGCCGCAGGCGGTATACCGTCAGCACAAATACAGAAGGAGAAACCCGGAAATTGTCGCAGAGGAAATGGAGTACCTGGTTAAAAGGTATGATTTCCGGGCTATTTATATAGATGACGATTTGTTTAATTTTGATAAAGGGCATGTCCTAGATATTTGCCGCAAAATGCGGCAGAAAAATATCTCTTTGCCTTGGGGGGCGATGGCCAGGGCGGATTTTATGGATGGAGAAATGCTGGATACCCTGGCATCGGCGGGGTTATACGCCATTAAATACGGCGTAGAATCTGGCAGTCAGAAGATATTGGACTTTTGCAGGAAAGAAATGGACCTGGATAAAGTGATGAAGATGATCAAGCTGACCAGGGAATACGGGATAAAGGTGCACCTGACGTTTTGTCTGGGCCTGCCGCATGAAAGCAGACAGACTGTTCAGGAGACCCTGCGGTTTATATCCGAAAGCAGGCCTGACTCCCTGCAGTTTTCTTTTGCTACTCCTTTTCCCGGGACAGATTATTTTAATTATGCGCGGGATAACGGGCTGATTACTACCGGTGATTATTCCGATTACGACGGAAATAATAAATGCGTTGTCAGGACAGGGGAACTAAGCAGTATAGACTTAGAAGGGATAAGGGTTGCTCTCCATAGTAATCTTAACTCATAACAGTATCTCTTTCATTGATGCCTGCCTCGCCTCTGTGTTTTCTCAGAGGAATAAGGCGCTTGAGGTTATCGTGGTGGACAATGCCTCCTGCGACGGCACAACGGATTTAGTAAAAGAAAGATACCCACGGGCAATGCTTATAGAAAACCGGAATAATATTGGGGCTGCTGCAGCCAGGAATCAGGGGATAGCCTTAAGCAGGGGTGAATGGGTATGCATGCTTGATTGCGATACGGTTTTAGGGGAGGGTTTTATAAACAGGGCGCTTTGCTCCATAGGATCATTCTCTGATAGGGTAGGGATGATACAGCCTAAGATCCTGGACAGCCGGGGGAGGAAGATATATTCCTGCGGGATCCGTCTTTCTTCTTTAAGAAGATTTTACGATATAGGCAGGGGTGAGCATGATAACGGGCAATATGATAGGGCAGGGCATGTCTTTGGCGCCTGTTCGGCAGCCGCTCTTTATAAAAGAGAGATGCTGGAAGATATAAAAGAAGAATCCGGATATTTTGATGAGCGTTTTTTCTTTTTGGCGGAAGACGTAGATCTGGCCTGGAGGGCAAGAAACAAGGGATGGAGCTGCCAATTTTTAAACCAGTTGATATGCTGCCACAGAGGAAATAGTTCGGAGACCGGAAAAAGAGAGAGGAGATATTTATGTTTGCGCAACAGGTATTATTTAATAATAAAAAACGACACTAGGACGGGTTTTTATAAGGCTCTTTTCTTCTTTCCGTTGTATGATTTGCCGCGTCTCCTTTTCTTATTGCCTATCCCGGATACTATTAAGGCGGCTTTAGAGATATCAGCCTTTTGCCGCTTAAGAAGGGATGAAAAGGCGCATGTATAGACAGGTTAGTCAATTTAACTGTGCGCAAAATTATAGCCCGAAGATAACTAATCCATAAAACTAAAGCGCGATGAGGCCTTCTTTTTCTAAAAAGATATTATTGGTTATAGCGGGGGTATTTTTTTGTTTCCTCATCCTGGAAGCCGGGTTGCGCCTGGGAGGGCTTATATTATTAGCTCTTGAAGAGCACAGAAATACAGCTTCCGCGCAAAAAGGTTACTACCGTATTCTGTGCTTGGGGGAATCCAATACTGCTGCCTGGGGAGATAACTCTTATCCTGCACAGCTTGAAGAAATACTTAATCAGCGCAACATAGGCATAGTTTTTAGCGTAGTGAATAAAGGCAAGGGAGAGATTAATTCGCTTTATATACTGCGCCAGCTGGAAAATAACCTGGACCGTTATAAGCCGCATATGGTCGTTGTCATGGCCGGGATAAATGACAACTATATAAAATATTATGAAGGATTCCCCGATGCGGATACGTTTTTATTTCAGAATATAAAGCTGTATAAGTTCATTAGGGTGGCTTACAGGAATCTCTTATCTAAAAATAGGGGGGATTTGTTTATTTGTAGCAATAAATATAGGGTGCCGGCATCGGCTGATCTGTACCCTCTAGCAGCAGAAAGCGGTTTAACATCTACCCGGGGAAAGATGAGTTATGCCTCTCATGAAGCATTGCTTAAGTCGGCTATAAGACTGAGTCCGGATGCGGATGCGACGTATGTTGAGTTGGGCAGGTTTTATATAGAAGAAAATCAACCGGATAAAGCCGAGGCGGTATTGAGGAAGGCCGTAGAAATTAATCCCGGCAGCAGCGTGGCATATGGCATGTTAGGTGTATCTTATAGGATGCTTAAGAGGTTTAGGCAAGCGGAGAGCGCATTGAAAAGGGCAGTCGCATTGAAGTGCGACAATCAAGATGCATATCTTGAGTTAGGATGGCTATATAAAGAAGAAGGGAGGTTGACAGAAGCAAAAGATAATTTTACGAAGGTTATCGGGTTAAACCCCAAGAACGAACTGTCCTATATCGGATTGGGGGCCTGTTATAGGAGTGAAGGGGCCATGCGCAAGGGTGAGGTTTGTTTTCGCAAGGCCGTGGAACTTAATCCGCGTAATTGTTGGGCATATATAAATCTCGGGTGGCTTTATTATGATGAGGCAAGAAGCATAGACGCAGAAAAGACCTTCAAAAAAGCTATAGAGGCATGCCCGCAAAATAGCCGGGTATATATTGAGTTGGGCAAATTCTATACGGAAGAAAAAAGCTTCCCCTTAGCTGAGCAGTTTTTCAGGCAGGGCATATCTATTAACCCATCAGACGCATTGGCATATATAAGGTTCGGGCTTTGCTGTCGGGACCAGGGAAAATTCTTTCAGGCTGAAGGCTTATTCAAGAAGGCCATAATCCTAAGCCCTCGAAACGGATGGGCTTATGCCGAATTAGGGTGGTTGTATAAAAGCCAGGGCAGGTATGGCGAGGTTGAGGGATTATTCAAAAGGGCCATGGCATGCGATCCTGCTTATGACCGTGTCTATTTTGAACTGGGGCAGCTATATAAAGATCGGGGGGAGTTTGTCCGATCCGAGGAGATGTTTAAAAAAGCCATTGCACTTACTTATCGTAAAGACAGGGCGTATATGGGGCTGATATCTTTATATGAAAAAATCGGCAGGGATGAAGAAGCGAAGGAATATAGAGATACATTATCCCGGCTGATGCCCGGTGCTTCTAGTCCGGTTACGGATTATGTCTATAAAGAAATCAAGAAGTCCCTTGATAAGAGGGGCATTGCGCTGGTATGCGTGCAGTATCCTATGCGCAGTATACAGCCCCTGAAGCGAATCTTCCAGGAACAGGCAAAGAGGGTTATCTTTGTGGATAATGAACAGGTGTTTAAAGAGGCGGTTAAAGAAGGCGCATACAATGAGTATTTCTTTGATATATACGCCGGAGATTTCGGCCATTGTACTCGGAAAGGCAACCGGCTGTTGGCTGGGAATATCGCGGATACCATAATCAGGGAGCATTTTTCTAAATCAGACAGCCTGCCTGAGAAGCAATAAATATGATACTGCCCTTCATTGTAAAATATATGAGCCTCTTAAGGTCCGCTTTTCATCAAAAGCGGCTTTTGAATCTTCTCCTGGTTGTCTATTGCTACGCAGCCGGCAAGAGCAAGGTATCAGGGTTGCCTTTCTTATTGCAATTAGAGCCGACTAACCGCTGTAATTTAAACTGCGCCCTTTGTCTCACCGGGCTAAAGAAACTCAAGCGTCCGGAGGCGGATATCAGTTTTTCACAATTCTCCCGGATTATCGACCACCTGGAGGGCTCTCTGGTTTATTTGGTGTTGTATAACCTGGGGGAATCTTTATTGCATCCTCAGATATACGACATGATTGCTTATGCCAAGAAAAAGAATATATTTGTCAGGTTGAGCACCAACGGTGAATTTACCAGGGAGAGCGATATACCGGATATAATTAACTGCGGATTAGATGAATTAGTAGTATCCTTGGATTTTATAACTGCCGATACCTACAATAAATATAAAAGAAGCCGTTCTTTTCAAAAGGTCTTGGATAATATCCAGGCGCTTATGAAAATCCGCCGCAGTAATTGCAAGCCATTTATTAATGTGCAGCTTCTCCTGGTGCGGGAGAACGAGGGATTAATACGGGAGTTTTACGATTTGGCTGCCCGTCTGGGTGCCGATAAGGCCTTGTTAAAAAAGGCGAGGGTCAATTTCCCCCAAGTTCAACCGGATAAAAGTATTCTCCCCCGTCGCCAAAGATATATACGCGAATGTTATAAAGATAATTATAAAAGAACAGGCTGCTGTCGTCCGTGGTTTTCAACAGTTGTATTATCAGATTGTTCTGTGGTGCCGTGTTGTTTTGATATGCAAGGGGCTTATCGTTTTGGGGATACGGCAGCCTCGAGGTTTTCCCGTATATGGAATAATGGCACATATACCGGTTTTCGCAGCCAGGCCTTAAGAGACATCAACGGTATTGCTTTATGTAAGGAGTGCAGCCTCAGCGATTATCTTGATAATTTTACAAGATAGGACAATATTTAAGTTTATCTTCCGGCATATCCGGTGGCAGCAGAATCAAACCTTAAAAGCATAGGCAAGGCTATGTTGTTTTAAAAATCTTGAGGCAGGCGCGGTCCCTGTAAAATATTATGTCCACTATCACAGGAGAAAAGAGAGGAGTTCCTTTACGCCAGAAGATACTCCTTTTGTCTTTAGGGGTGCTTATTTTTTTTGTCCTTGTTGAGGTTCTCCTGCGCCTGGCAGGTTGGATATCTTTGGGCCTTCAGGAGCAGAAGAACCTATCCTCTATCAGGGGAAAAGAAGCCTACCGTATTATGTGTTTGGGTGAGTCTACGACGGTTATGGGGGGAGATGATTCTTATCCTGCCCAGCTTGAAGAAATATTGAACAAACGCAATCCGGGCGCAGGTTTTAGCGTAATCAATAAAGGGGTCTCCGGCGTGCAAATATCTTATCTATTGGAGCAACTGGAAGAAAACCTCACCCGCTATAGGCCGGATATGGTCACGGCGATGGCAGGCATTAATGACGAATGGCCTTATTTGCCTTATAGCCGCTTAACCCCTTCTCGTGCCAGGCGTTTTATAGAGTCCCTGCGCGTATATAAGCTTATTTGCCTGATGCGTCTGCATATTTTAGCTAAAATGCAAGAAAAGGGATTATTTGTTGCAACGGTAATTAAAAACAATCCTTATTCAGGGGCAAACGATGAAGAGAAATCCGAGAGTGAGCATATTTTTCCGGGGAAGGCATTAGATTACAGCAGCAATAATAAACAGCCGACTCTAGAGGGCAAAGATTATTTTATGTTAGCAGAAGAAAAGATAGCAGAGGCAAGGTATCTTAAGGCGGAAGAATATTTAATAAAAGCGCTTAAGGCGCATCCGGATGATGGGAATATATATGTCAGGCTGGGCGCCTGCTGTCGTAACCTGGGCAAAATAAAACAATCAAAAGAGGCATTGCAGAAGGCCTTGAGTTTAAATCCCGGTAATTATACGGCGTATCTTGAGCTGGGCTGGCTATACAGGGACCAGAAGGACCTTTTTCATTCGGAGGATATGTTTAAGAAAGCCATAGCAATTAACCCCCGCAGTGATTGGGCTTATGCAGGCCTAGGCATCTGTTACCGTGACCGGAATGAATACCATAAGGCAGAGGGTGCTTTTGCAAAAGCCATAGCCTTAAATCCCAAGAATGAATGGGCCTATTTTGAGTTAGGCTGGTTATATAGAGAGACCAATAAGCTAAAGGCGGCAGAGCAGTATTTTAGGAAAGCCGCCGAGTTAAAACCCAAAGACGATGAGAGATATTTTGTGCTGGGGCAGGTTTGTAAGGACCAGGCCAAGCTTATCCAGGCTGAAGGTTTATATAAAAAGGCCTTAGCAATTAACCCTAATAACGATAGGGTGGTCAGCGGACTGGCATTATTGTATGAAGAGACAGGCAGGCCTGACCTTGCACAGGAATACTACAAGAGGGCAGATGATTTAAGGGCGAATTATTACAGCCCCCAAACACGCAGCGATTACAGGAAAATTAGGGCTATATTGGATAAAAAAGGCGTAAAACTGGTATGCATACAATACCCTATGCGTAGCCTCAAGCCATTGAAGCAGGTATTCAGCGGGGAAAAAGAAGGGATAGTCTTTGTAGATAATGAGAAGATATTCAAAGACGCGGTTAAACAAAGAGGCTATAATACATATTTCAGGGATATGTTTGCGGGTGATTTTGGCCACTGCACGCGGGAAGGCAACCGGCTGCTGGCGGAAAATATCGCGGATGCAATATGCCCTGTAATAGCCAAGGCAAGATGAAGGCCCCTTTATTGCAAAGAATGCTTTTGATTATCGCCGGCATATCCTTCTTCTTTATTGCCCTGGAAATCGGATTGCGCCTGGGGGGGGTCATATTTTCGGCTATGCAGGAGCATAGAAATATGTCCCGAGTGCGGGAAAAAGGCACCTACCGTATCTTGTGTATCGGGGAATCTACGACTGCATTAGGGGGGAGGTATTCTTATCCTGCACAGCTTGAAGAAATACTTAATCAGCGCAACATAGGCATAGGCTTTAGCGTGATTAATAAAGGAAAACCAGTCATTAATACCTCTTATATATTATCTCAATTGGAGGATAACCTGGGCACCTGCCGTCCGGACATGGTAATTGCGATGATGGGGATAAATGATTATTATATCAAATATTACGGGGAGGCTTACGATACCAAGGATGTCTTATTTGACCGTTTTAGGGTGTACAGGCTATTCAGGCTTATTTGTAAACACTTCCGGAGTAGGTACGGGGAAAGCAAGCTGCCCGCGGTAAAAACGAATAAAAACGCAAATATCTTTTCTTTATCCCGTTCAGGTGAAAATGAAATGCAACAAAATACAGGTTCAGAGGAGCTGGCATGTATCCGATCAGGATGGGCCTATAAAGAACAAGGAGACTTTCAGGCCGCAGAGGATAAATTTAGTGAGGCCGTAAGAATAAACCCTCGCAGCGATAAGGCATATTCCAGTTTAGGTGTTTTATACGCGGATAAAGGCGATGTTTCTTCAGCAAAAAAGATGTTTGCGCAGGCACTTAAAATTAATCCTGGCAACAGCGATGCATATGTGGGTTTGGGATGGTTATATAGGGACGAAGGAAAGCTCATGCAATCAGAGGAGGCATTTCAAAGCGCGATTAATTTAAACCCGCACAATCATTGGGCGTATTTAGGGCTGGGTTGGTTTTGCGCGGACCAGGATAATTACTCCCGCGCAGAAGAGATGTTTAGTAAGGCCTTAGAGATAAGACCCGGCAGCGATGAGGCATACCTGGGCATGGGCAAGTGTTTACGTGCGCAAGGGGCATTTGCGCAGGCGGAGGGTGCGCTTAAGAAATCCATTGAATTATCTTCTGGTAAACCTGATGCGTATCTTGCCTTAGGCTGGTGCTATAGCGATCAAAAAAAGTATAAAGAGGCAGAAGGGTGTTTCAATAAAGCCCTGGAGATGGCGCCGAAAGACCCTTTACCTTATTTAGAATCAGGCCGTTTCTATAAAGAGCGCAAAGAATATAAAGAATCCGAAAAGCTGTTAAGTGAGGCTATTAAGATAAACCCGGATAATTACTGGGCCTATCTTGAATCTGGATGGTCATATGAGAGCCAGGGAAAGTACAGGCAGGCAGAGCTGATGTTTAAGAAAGCTACAGAGCTTGAGTCTGCCGTAAGTTTATTAAAAAAGGATATGAAAGCGGAACTCGGCGGGGCATTTATTGAATTAGGGGGATGTTATCGGGACCAGGATAAGTATGCGCTTGCCGAATCCGCATTTAAGAGAGCAGTTGAATTAAATCCCAAGAATGACAGGGCGTATGGGGCCTTGGCTTTGTTATATGAAGAAACCGGCGAGAATGAACTGGCGCAGTTATATTATGGCAAGGCGAATGGATTAAGGGCATATTTTTATAGCGTTGAAACGCGCCATAATTACCAGAGACTAAAGGAATTGTTAGAAAACAGAAAGATCAAATTAGTCTGTGTTCAATACCCTATGCGCAGCCTCCGGCCATTGATGCAGCTGTTTAAGGATAAAGAAGGGATTATCTTCATAGATAATGAAGGATTATTTAAAGAGGCAGTGAGAAAAGATGGGTATAGATATTATTTCGTAGATATGTTTGCCGATGACTTCGGCCATTGCACGCCTGCAGGTAACCGGCTGCTGGCGGAAAATATCGCGGATAATTTAATAAAAGAATATTTCCGTAAGGACCTTGCCCGTTGAAGGAGAAGGGGATTATGTTATGCAAAAAGTGTTTATTGCCTGAGCAAAAGCCGAATATTTATTTTAACAATGAAGGCATTTGTAATATATGCCTGACTTTTGAAAAAAACAGGAGTTTAAACCCCTCCAATAAGTTCCTTGAATCAGAATTCATCAAGATAGTAAATAAATATAAAGGAAAGAACAAATATGACTGCCTGGTTATGTGCAGCGGCGGCAAAGACAGCACCTTGGCCCTGTATTACATAAAGCGCAGATATAAAATGAACCCGCTTGCCTTTACTTTTGACCACGGCTTTGAAAATGAAGATGCGCTGGCCAATATCAGGAACGCGGTTGAGATATTAGGGGTTGACTGGCTGTATTTTAAGTCTGATTTTATGAAGGATATCTTCGCCTTGATCATAAACCACAAAAGAAATACGCCTATCTGCCATATATGCGCCATATGGTACTTACAGCTTACCCATGAGATTGCCTCCAGATATAATATCCCCTTGGTAGTCGCAGGCTGGACTAAAGGCCAGTCTTTGGAAGGCGCCGATTCGGGGCTTGAATATGCCGCTATGTCAGAAGCCACATCGTCTTTTGTTACCGAGTATTTGCATAGTCAGCCTCAATACAGGGGCTTCCCTAAGAGCATTAAAGAGGTGGTAGAAAAGAGCCAGAAGAGATTCAAAACCCTGAAGATTTCTCCGCATTGGTTCCTAGGTTATGACCCCGCAAAGGCGATGGAAATATTAGAGAGAGAACTGAACTGGCAGAAGCCCGAAATAAGCTACCCGGCCGATTCCACTAATTGCCTGATGAATTTTGCCAGTGTTTATCTTTCTATGGAGCACTACGGGTATACTCATTACCATATAGAGCTGAGTAAACTTATCAGGCTGGGAGAGCTAAGCAGGCAAGAGGCTATGCGTATCTTAGAGGTAAAATTTGACAGGGAATTTGTTAATTCTATCCTGAGCCGGATAGGCTGCAGGCTGGGATAAATTGATGTTATGTTAAAGAATATATTAAACAAGGGGATCAGGATAATACAGAAGGCCGTTATAGCAGTTTCCTTGTGCCTCATATATATTATAGGTTTCGGGATAACTTTGGTTATTATATGTATTTTTAACCGCAAGATGCTATGGCCTAGGGAGAAAGATGAGGATACCTTTTGGCAGGAAGCAAGAGGTTACACCGCGGATAGAGGGCAGTGTTTGAGGGGGTCTTAATTAAATTGGAGGAGGAATGAGCAAGGTCTTATATATCTTAAAAGAAATGGCGTATCTGATTAAGAGGCATAAACTTTATTTCATCACTCCCATATTGATAATGCTGGCGCTTTTAGCATTTCTAGTTTATTCTATCGGCCCCAGCGTGATCATATCTTTTATCTACGCAGGAATTTAAAATATTTGGCAATGGATAATCTAACCCCGCGATGAATATATTAGGTGTTTCCTGTTTTTATCATGATTCGGCAGCCTGCCTTCTCAGGGAGGGTGAGGTTGTTTCTGCCGCTCAGGAAGAGAGGTTTAACCGTAGCAAGAATTCACCGGTTTTCCCTGTAAATGCGATAAATTTCTGCCTGCAGGAAGCGGATATCACGATTGGCGATGTTGATTGCATAGGTTTTTATGAGAAGCCTTTTTTGAAATTCGGCAGGGTAATATTAAACCATTTAAAGTCGTACCCTTTTTCCTTCAGGAATTTCTTGGAAACAACCCCTGGCTGGCTTGAAGACAGGTTAGCAATGCCCTTGGTGTTTAAGAAAGAACTTGGTTATGACGGGAAGGTATATTTTATTAAACATCATTTGTCCCATGCTGCCAGCGCCTTTTTAGTTTCTAATTTCCAGGAGGCTGCTATCTTGACCGCGGACGGGGTAGGGGAATGGGCTACTTTAACCTGCGGCACGGGCAGGGAAAACAAAATTGAGATATTCAAAGAATTATGCTATCCAAACTCATTAGGGCTGCTTTATACCGCTGTTACTACGTATTTAGGGTTTGAGCCATTGGAGGGAGAAGGCAAGGTGATGGGCCTTGCCGGATATGGCAAGTCAAGGTTCCTGGATAAATTTAGAGAAATTGTCCAGGTTAAGCCAGACGGCAGTTTTAAAATAGACTGCCGGTTTTTCGGTTTCAATAAAGGGATGAGGATGTACAGCGGCCGGTTTATTAAGGCTTTTGGAAAAGATAGAAATCCGGCGGATAAGATCCAAGAGAGGCATTGCGATATAGCGGCTAGCCTGCAGAAGTTTGTTGAGGATACGGTGATATTGATCTCCCGTGACCTCTATAACCGGGTTAAGGTGGATAAAATCTGCCTGGCCGGAGGATTATTCTTAAATTGTGTTTTAAACCACAAGATTATCGAGGAAACTCCTTTTAAGGAGATTTTTATACAGCCTGCTTCTGGAGACAGCGGCGGGGCTTTAGGGGCAGCATCTTATATATATAATTCTCTTCTGGAGAGGCCGCGTAATTATGTAATGGATGAGGCGTTTCTTGGCCCGGGATTTTCCGCGCAGCAGATTAAAAGGGCTGTTATAAACAATAACCTCGGTTTTAAAGAAATGGACGATCTTGACCTCTACAGGTATGCCGCCAAAGAGATATCCCGGAATAAAATAGTGGGGTGGTTTCAAGGCAGGATGGAATTCGGGCCCAGGGCATTAGGCAACCGTTCCATATTAGCCAACCCATGTTGCCCTCAGATAGGAGAGATTCTAAACAGTAAGGTAAAGAAAAGAGAGCCATTCAGGCCTTATGCACCGGCAGTATTAGAGGAAAGGGCAGAGGAATTTTTCCAACTTAGGCATACCTCTCCTTTTATGCTTCTGGCGCCCCTGGTAAGAGAGGGAAAAAGGAGTTTGATACCCGGGGTAACCCATGTTGACGGGACTGCCAGGGTAGAGACCGTGAACAGGCAGATCAACCCCAGGCTCTGGGATTTGATACATGAATTTGAATTGATAACCGGCATCCCAATGGTAATTAATACTTCTTTTAACTTCAGGGGCGAGCCGATTGTTTGTTCGCCGCAAGATGCTATTGATTGTTTTAAGCAGAGCCAGATGGATTGCCTGGTATTAGGAAATTGTGTGGTGGAAAGATAAGAAAGTAACCTGAAGCCGAGTATTATAGTGGTTTACTATTAGCCGGATTGCACTTATTGATGGATATATTTTTTAATCATTACGTTGTATAATATAAAATTATATAGTATTGCAGGGTTTCTTTCCGACAGGCTCCCCTAAGGGAGAAAAGCTATAGTTGGATAAATGAGAACATTAAAAATATATATTGCATTATCGGTATCGTCATTAATAACAAATATATTTCCCCCTGCTGCTTGCGCAGATATTATTAAGCTTAAATCAGGGGCAAAAATAGAAGGTAAGATTACTGAAAAGAACGCGCAATTATTAAAAATAGACTATGAAGGGATTATCCTTACCTATTTCCTGGAAGATATCGAGAGTATAGATGGGAGATCCCCTTTTGCCTCGCAGGATACTTTGGATACCCGTCAACAGATTAAGCAAGGCCCGGATGAGAAACCAGGCGTAGAGGACGCCTCCGTTATTTTTAACAACGGGATTTCTAGTATGAAGAAGGAAGAATATACTCTTGCCCTCTCGGACTTCAATAAGGCCATAGAGCTTAAGCCCGATATGCCCGAGGCCTACTTTAACCGCGGCCTTGTCCACTTGCGAAAAAAAGATTTTGTATCCGCCCTCTCGGACTTCAATAAGGCCATAGAGCTTAAGCCCGATATGCCCGAGGCCTACTT
>Ga0265297_10005593_pt1 | contig 18981 bp, 23 predicted proteins | sample Munlanlwell13791_FD_192502 | JGI IMG/M metagenome (GOLD analysis project Ga0265297, IMG submission 192502) | Leachate microbial communities from a municipal landfill in Southern Ontario, Canada - Leachate well 137-91 | ecosystem: Engineered > Solid waste > Landfill > Unclassified | place...
TTCCGGCTCGCTGATTTCTTAAGTGTCTCCTTTCTATTTGATTTCACACTCAAGAAAAGGAGACATTGTACCTTAGATCTTTTGGTCGTCGGTACAACCATTTTTGGATGAGGATTTCAACAGAGCACTTTTTTTAGATTTTCGACAACACGTGGAAAATGGGGTCTCACAAAAATTGTGATCAGAATTTGCAATATCTTTTAAGAGATCTCAATAATGTATCCTCATGGATCTATGCGTAGGATGTGAATTAGATAGCCAAAAATACAAACACCCTTTATGGATTCCAGCACCTTCCGAGAATCTTAAGGGTTGTATCATATCTCGTGATCCCACATCCGATTTTATTGATCCTTTGAATGGATACAAAGCAGGAAAGGGAAATCTTCAATTTGATGCTCCCCCGAAGTGGCTTTGCCAGCGCATTCAGTATTTTATGGGGAACGATCTCAGTTCAACGGACATGAATAAAATTCACAAGTTTCTCGATAATCAATGTTATTGGACACATTTTCATAAATGCCCCACGAGTAAAAAAGATAAAAAATATCCCCGGTTTTCATTCCCTAACGGGAAGACGTGTGCGGATAGGTGGTTCAATCACGAATTTCTCAAATATAATCTCAAACATAAAATAATCATTCTCCTTGGAAGAGATCTCCAATCATATTTTAAAAATATGGAATCTCGTCACCTGTTGCAAGACAATACGGTTATTTATCTCCCCCACCCCTCAAGAGCAAATTGTGGCAATGGATGGTCATGGAAGAAAAATAAACTCCCGGAGGATCGAAATCAGAAAGAGATTGAAAATAAAATTTTCAGATTGTTATCTTTTATCGAAGAGTAATTTGAACATTAATACAAATTCATTTCAAATTGTGGCATCAGCCGACCTTCGACGAACGCTGTCGGAACTCGAAGAACGCTGATGCGTTCTTCTTGACCTCCTGGTTCTTCGAACCAGTCGGTTCCACAAACTCTTTTTCCCTCGCGCTCCGACATTGATACGACAGGAGAGCGAGCAGCAACCATGAAAAAAGAGATCGTAGTCGGGGTGACGGGTGCGAGCGGGTCGATCTATGCCCGGCGCCTGCTTGAGGTGCTCAGTAAGGATGCAAAGGTCCACGTCATCGTCTCGGATGTCGCGGAGAAGATTGCAGCCCACGAAGGCGTCTCGCTCGCGGGGTTCAATGCCGAGTATCACGAAAACGACAAGCTCTTCGCATCCATTGCAAGCGGGTCGCACAAGTACGACGGCATGGTCGTGATCCCGTGCAGCTCCAAGACGCTTGCGGCGATCGCAAATGGTTTTTCTGATAACCTGATCACCCGCACTGCCGATGTCTGCTTAAAGGAACACCGGAAATGCATCCTCGTTACCCGCGAGATGCCGCTCTCAAAAATTCACTTAAAGAACATGCTTGCCGCAGAAGAGGCGGGCGCGACGATCATGCCCGCAAGCCCCGGCTTCTACCACAAACCAAAGAAGATCGATGACCTCGTGGACATGGTCGTTGCCCGGGTGCTCGACCACCTTGAGATCGAACACAACCTCATTCAGCGCTGGAGCGGTTACGATGCGTGATTTTATCGCAAAGATGCAGAAAGCAGGGCTCGTTGTCGATGTAAAGGAAGAAGTGTCAGCTGACATGCAGGCACCGAAGATGGCGGCCGGCACCGACAAACTCCTCCTCTTCCATAAGATTGGAGGCCACCGTGCCGTCATGAACCTCACCGCGAACCGTGCAGCCCTCTCGCTCGCGCTCGGTATCGATGAGAAAAAAATTGTCAGCACTCTTGCGGATGCACAATTCAACGGGAAGGTGAGAGAAGACGGGACGCTTACCATGCAGAAAGCGGACCTTTCGAAGCTCCCGATCATGCACCACTTCCCAAAGGACGCCGGGAAGTACCTCACCTCCGGGATCGTCTTCTCATGCTATGACGGCGTGGAGAACGCATCGATCCACCGGATGCAGGTGCTTGACGACCACCGGGTCGCGGCCCGGCTCGTTGAAGGCCGGCACACCCACGTAATGCTGAAGAAGGCGCTCGCGAAGGGCGAGAAGCTCCCCATTGCGGTCACCATCGGGACACACCCGGCCGTGACCTTTGCGAGCTGCACCCGGGTGCCGACCGGCATGGAGCTCGCGTTTGCCGCGGAACTGATGGGCGGGGAACTCAGGGTAAAACGGTGCAGCAACGGCGTACTCGTTCCCGATGCGGAGATCGTGCTGGAAGGGTTCATCACGGGCGACCTGACCGAGGAAGGGCCGTTTGTCGACATCACCGGGACCTATGACCCGGTCCGCATGCAGCACATCATCGAGTTCACCGGCATGTACACGAAGCCGGACTTCATCTACCACGGGATCCTGCCGGGCGGCGATGAGCACAAGGTGCTGATGGGTTGCCCCTACGAGCCGAAGATCTACAAGGCGGTCGCGGGTGTGACCCAGGTGAAGAATGTCGTGCTCACGAAGGGCGGCTGCGGGTATCTCGACGCGGTGATCCAGATCAAAAAGAGCACGCAGGGCGATGGCAAGAACGCGATCATGGCCGCGTTTGCTGCCCACACCTCGCTCAAGCACGTGGTGGTCGTGGACGAGGATATCGACCCCACGGACCCTCACGATGTTGAGTATGCAATTGCGACCAGGGTGAGCGGCGACCGGGACATCATGGTGATCACCGGTGTCCGCGGCTCCTCGCTCGACCCGTGCCAGAAAGAAGACGGCACGAACGTGAAGGTCGGGGTCGATGCAACGATGGTGCTGGGACGCGAGGCCGACTTCTCCCGTGCCACGTGGTGAGCACCATGCTGCTGGACAAAGACGATGAACGGATCCTTGCCGGAGAGCAGGGCGAGACAAAGCAGAAGGTGCTCGAGCTCCTTGTTGCGCTTGGCAAGGTCTTCGGGGCCGAGCGGCTCGTCCCGATCGCGAGTGCACAGGTGAGCGGGGCATCCTACAAGACGATCGGGGAGTACGGCCTCCAGTGGCTCAACTCGCTTGACGCGAAGGCGGTTGTCCCGGCGGTGCTGAACCCGATCGGCATGCCACGGGACCGGTGGCAGGAGATGGGTGTGGACCCGGACTTCGCGGTAAAGCAGCAGGCCGTTGTCGCCGCGTACGAGCGTCTCGGCATCAGCCTCGAATGCACCTGCACACCCTACTATCTCCGCGAGACAAAATTCGGCGACCACCTCGCGTGGTCGGAGTCCTCGGCAGTCTGTTACGCGAACTCGGTGATCGGGGCACGAACAAACCGAGAAGGCGGTCCCGGCGCCCTTGCCGCGGCACTCGTGGGAAAGACACCCTGTTACGGGTTCCACCTTGATGCGAACCGCAGGCCGCAGGTGGTTGTCCGCGTGCAGGCCGACACCCGCGACTGGACTATCGCGGATTATGGGGCGCTCGGTTACCATGCCGGTAAGCTGGTGGGTAACCGGATCCCGTTCTTCACGGGGATCGACCCCGGGAAGGACCAGCTCAAGGGGCTCGGGGCGGCAATGGCCGCGACCGGCGCCGTGGCGCTGTACCACGTGGAAGGCGTGACACCGGAAGCACGGGCCGGTCCATTCGATCTTGCCGGTCTTGAAACAATCGCCGTGGAATCCGATGAGATCAAAAAACTGTTCCGGGAGATCCCGGTCGACGCGGTTGCAGTAGGATGCCCGCACTGCTCCCCCGCGGAGCTGGACGAGATCGCCCTGCTCCTTAAAGGGAAGGTCGTCACAAAGCCGTTCTATGTCTTTGCTTCGCAGGGTGTCATCGAAAAGAACCAGCGGACCGTTGACACGATCGAGAAGAGCGGTGCCCGGGTCTTTGCCGACACCTGCATGGTGGTCTCGCCCGTGATGGAGCAGTACGAGGCGATCATGGTGAACTCGGGAAAAGCGCTCGCGTACGTGCCGGACATGTGTGCCGCGGTTGCCCGCATCGGGACGATCGGGGATTGCGTGAGGGTGGGGACGGAGTAGACCCATTCACAACAGGAAAAAGAGATTTTTATATCCTGATTTTACGTTAACAACACGCTTTCAGATTTACTTGTTGAGGGTATGCTGGGAAAAATACTCATCGAGTTTTTCTGATAACCGGGTTAAAAGTATCACCTGTTCCTGGAATCCATCGCGTGCTTCAACCGGGGAAGGTTTGGTTGTATATACGTTCTGAGTCGTGTCTGTAGTCATTTTCTTCACCATTTTTGATAATTCTCATCCGACAATTGATCTTGCGGTATAACCATTTCTGCAAAAATTCTGAAATAAAGGTACTTGTCTGCAAAGCAGATCTGCAATGCACATTTTCCCGGCAGGGACGATGACAATCAGAGATAAAAACCGGGCGAAAACCCGAAAAAAGAAATTTCAGCGAATCGCAAGCAGGATCTTCTTGATCTCCTCCACCGTTTCCGGCGATGGGTTCCGCCCCGGCCTGATCCCCGTCCCCCGTGAAAGGATCTGCCGGACTTCGTCCATCTTAATATTGACAAACGGGATCTTGTCCCAGACCTTCTGGTCGATCTTGTTCCACGTGCACTGGAGCAGGTGAGTGAGGAGGGTGATATCTGCTTCGGAGAATGATCTCCATTCTGCACCGATCCCCTGCTGCATCATCTTCATCGAGACCTCGACCGTCTTTCCACGGTGAACATGGTACAGTCGCCTTCCGAGCTCTGCCTGGGTTACATCCGGCATGCATCTTCCTCCCGTCCCTTTTTGGGATGATGAGTGAGTCCCGCTGTGTAATCATAAACTTTGTGGCGGCATGTACAGGTATGGATAGTGGATATTATAAACACGTACACTATGGTATGGCCCCCTCAAACCGGGCCGGCCCCGGCAGGGAAAGTGCTTTAACCCGGCACAGGATAATTCCGATACAATGGACAATGTCCCGTACCAGTGAAGAGGAGCTGGGCAGGAGGCGGTTCCAGCTCTTAAGGCAACAAGCGGTCGAAGCCGCAATAGAGAAGATACGGCACGCCCCGGCTGCTGAATGGCATTCTTTTTCCGGTGCGGACTACACGCACCTCCGCGATATCCTCGGCGAGCTGTGGATCCACATCGAGCGGGAGAAGTGGAACGAGTACGCGTTCTCCACGCTCACCCGCGACGATATCCATGACCTCCTTACTCTTGGCACCTCCGCGCAGGGCCGTGCCCTCCCCCGTTCTGTCCTCGATGCGATGGAGGCGATCCTCGCGCATACCCGGCACAGCCGTCCACCCGTGTGATGGTCGGCAGGCTCATGTGGTGGAAGACTGTTTCTGGCGAAGACCAACTCAATACCTTAATATATCAGCACTCTGTTAGGTTCTATCATTAGAGGTGTTGACATGGTTGGTTGGGAAGTTCCTATCGGGGCCGCGATTGCATTCTCCTTTGGTGCGATCGGTACGGGATGGGCGCAGTCACGCATCGGTGCAGCCGGTGCGGGTGCGATTGCCGAAAAACCGGAGACTGCAGGTACCATCATCATCCTGGAAGCGATACCCGAGACGCTGGTCATCCTCGGGTTCGTTGTCGCCGCGATGATCATCCTGATGGTGAAGTGACCGGGCGGCACTAAGGCTGCCCACCATCACACCACGTTCCTATAAACAGCCGATTGTTCACCCAACTCCCGGGCCGGGAACCTCCGGGAGCGTCCAGGCAGCTGAACTGTTGCCGTAAAGACAGGGGTCTGGACGCGTGAAACAATGGCCTATGAAAACCTTTTAAAATCCGTGGAGGAGAGTGCACAGGAACGGCAGCGGGAGCTCTTCGAAAAGGCAGCAAAACTGGCCGGGGAGATCCGGTCGGAAGCAAAGAAGCAGGCCGGAGAGATCCAGGAGATCGCAATAAAAGAAGCAGAAAAATCTGCAGCCATCGAGCGGAACAAGCAGTTGTATCTCACAAAAGGGGAGATCAAGGAGCAGAGCCTCCGCATGCGCGAGAAAGTCTTCGATGCGGCCTTTGAGAAGGCCACAGGGCAGTTGTCTGGTTTGCGGCAGGATAAAAAATACCCGGCCATATTCGAACAACTGGCCCGGGAGGCAACCGGTGCCATGGGCGGGCAACCGTTCCGGGTACACGTTGACAAGCATGACGAGGAGCTCTGCAAAAAAATCCTTGCGGCCCTGGACATCCGGTGCGAAGTCCTCACCGATCTTCAGTGCATGGGCGGCCTCGTGGCCAGCTCGCCGGACGGGCTCATCACCATCTCCAACACGATCGAGTCCCGTCTCGAGCGGATCCGGGAACACAAGAAGCTCGAGATCCACGCCATTCTTGCCGGAGGCTGAGATGGACTGGGGGTACATCAACGCCAGGATGCGGGGCATGAAGAGCCGGCTTTTGGACCACCATACGCTCGACAATCTCGTCCTCCAGCCGGATCTCGACTCGCTCGAAAGCGAGCTCGAGAAGACCCCTTACCGCGAGGACCTGATCGAGGCCCGGGGCAGGTACGCCGGTATGCCCGCGATCGAGCATGCGCTCCGGAACAACTTTGTACGGACGTTCCGGAAGGTCCTTGATTTCTCAAAGGAGAAGGAAGCTTTGCTGTACATCAGGATCTTCCTTCACCGCTGGGACGTCCAGAACATCAAGACCGTGCTCCGCGGGAAGAACATCCACATCACAAACGAAGAGATCCTCGAATGTATCGTGCCTGCAGGCGAGCTGGACGAGGTGACACTGACCGAACTTGTCCGGCAGCCGGACATGAAAGCAGTGATCGACCTGCTCGCCACCTGGCGCATCCCCTATGCGACCCCGCTCACCTCCGCTTTCCCCGAGTTCGCAAAGAACGGGGATCTCGGCATGCTCGAGTGTGCGCTCGACCGGTATTATTACGAGGATGCACTCCTCGCAGTAAAGGACAAATCGCGCAATAACGCGATGATCCGGGATATCCTCTCCCTCGAGGTTGATGTCGTGAACATCAAGACGGCCCTGCGGATGATCCGCGACGGCGTTGCACCGGATGAAGCGAGAAAGTTCCTGCTCCCCGGGGGGCGGGAGCTTGACGCGAAGAAGCTTGATCGTCTCCTTGCGCTCCATACGATCGAGGACGCTCTTGCCATGCTCGCGAACACACGGTACCGTTTCCTCTCCGGTATACCTGAGGAGGTTCTGCGGGCCCAGAAAATTTCCGTTATAGAAAAAAAGCTGGAGCGGTACCTGGTCCAGGAGGGCGTCAGGTTGTTCCTTGGCGATCCCTTAAGTGTCGCCTCGCTCATCGGGTACTTCTGGGCAAAGTACAACGAGATCACCAACATCCGGGTCATCTCGCGATGCAAGACCGCGGATTTTTCGATCGAGAACCTGAGGGAGGAGCTCGTGTATGTATAAATTTGTCATCGTCACGGACAGCGACCGGGCATCCGGGTTCCGGCTTGCGGGGGCAGAGGTGTTCGAGGCGAAGGACACGGAGGAGGCCCGGGTCGTGATCCCTCCCCTGCTCCACAAAGACGATATCGGGATTGTGGCAGTGAACGAGGAGTACATGCTCGCGCTCGATGAGAAGCTGATGGACAGGATCGAGAAGATGCACCGCCCTCTCATCATCCCGATCCCCTCGAAATCCAAGGAGATGGACCGCCGGACCTATATCGAGCGGCTGCTCCGGAAGGCGATCGGGTACAACATCGTGCTGAAAAGGTGATGATATGATTACAGGAACAATTTCACGGATCTCAGGCCCGGTGATTATGGCCAAGGGCATGAAGGGGTCCAAGATGTACGACGTGGTGAAGGTCGGGACCGAGGCCCTCCGCGGCGAGATCATCCGGCTCGAAGGGGATGAGGCAGTCATCCAGGTATACGAGGATACGACTGGTCTCACGCTGGGCGAGGCCGTAGAGAATACGGAGACCCCGCTCTCCGTGGAGCTGGGACCCGGCCTCCTTGCTTCTATCTATGACGGCGTCCAGCGCCCACTGCCGGTTCTCCTGAAGCTGAGTGGCGACTTCATCGGTCGCGGGATTACAGCCCCGGGGCTCGACCGTGAAAAGAAATGGGAGTTCGTACCCGTGGCAAAGAACGGCGACATGCTCGGGCCCGGGGATGTCATTGGCACGGTGAAAGAGTTCCAGTTCGAGCACCGGGTCCTCGTCCCCCCGAAGGTGTCCGGAAAGGTTACCGGGATCCGGGCGGGTTCGTTCACGGTCGAGGAGATCGTCTGTGTGCTTGACAATAAAATTCAGCTCCCTATGATGCAGTCCTGGCCGGTCCGGATCCCCCGGCCCCACGTAAAGAAACTCGACCCCCTGCTGCCGCTCATCACCGGGCAGCGGGTCTTTGACTGCATGTTCCCGGTCACGAAAGGCGGGACGGCAATGATCCCGGGGGGCTTTGGGACCGGCAAGACCGTATCAGAACAGACGCTTGCGAAGTGGTCGGATACCCAGATCGTAGTCTACATCGGGTGCGGGGAGCGGGGCAACGAGATGACGGACGTGCTCGAAGAGTTTCCCGAGCTCGTCGACCCCCGGACGAAACTCCCGCTGATCGAGCGGACGATCCTGATCGCGAATACCTCGAACATGCCGGTTGCTGCCCGCGAGGCTTCGATCTATACCGGGATCACGATCGCGGAATACTTCCGGGACATGGGATATGATGTGGCGCTGCTGGCGGACTCAACCTCCCGCTGGGGCGAGGCGCTGCGCGAGGTCTCGGGCCGGCTCGAAGAGATGCCGGGCGAAGAGGGCTATCCTGCCTATCTTGCAACCCGGCTCTCGGCCTTCTACGAGCGGGCGGGCCGGGTCATCTGTCTCGGGGCCGGTGAGCGGAACGGATCGATCACGGTCGTGGGCGCGGTCTCCCCTCCCGGTGGCGACTTCTCGGAGCCGATCACCCAGAACACGCTCCGTGTTGTCGGGACATTCTGGGCGCTGGACACGAACCTCGCTTACCGCCGTCACTTCCCGTCAGTAAACTGGATCAAGAGTTACTCGCTCTACCTAGACTGCATTTCGGAGTGGTACGACAAGAACATTGCCCGCGACTGGCGGGAGCTCCGGGAGAAGGCGATGTACCTGCTCCAGAAGGAGGTGGAGCTGCAGGAGATTGTCCAGCTGGTGGGCCCGGATGCCCTGCCCGACAGCGAGAAGGCAATCCTCGATGTGACCCGGATGATCCGCGAGGACTTCCTCCAGCAGAGCGCGTACAGCGACACGGACTCGTTCTGCCCTATCGAGAAGCAGTACCTGATGCTCAAGGTGATAATGACATATTACGAACAGGCTAACCTGGCGATGAACCGGGGGGTCAGCCTCCGGCAGGTGCAGGTGCTCCCGCTAAAGGCAACGATCGGGCGGATGAAGGATGCCGGTGAAACGGATGAGGTCCGGAAGATGATCGATGAGGTTACTGCTTCAATCTCAGGACTTGAGGTGGAGAAATGAAAGATACGTCGCTGCTGACCAAGGAGTACCGGACGATCGATTACGTCTCCGGCCCGCTGATCTTCGTCAACGGGGTCCTCGGGGCATCGTACGGGGAGATCGTGAAGATCACCCTCAAAGATGGCGAGGTGCGGACCGGGCAGGTGCTCGACATATCAGAGGAGCATGCGGTCGTCCAGGTTTTCGAGGGTACCCGGGGGATCGACCTTGTGGGGACCACGGCCCGGTTCATCGGGGAGCCGGCCCGGATCAATGTCTCCAAAGACATGCTTGGCCGCATCTTCACCGGTGTCGGGACAGCACGTGACGGTGGCCCCGATATTATCCCGGAGGCCATGCTGGACATTGCCGGGACGCCAATCAACCCGTCGGCCCGGGATAAGCCCGCCGACTTTATCCAGACCGGCATGTCGGCGATCGACGGCCTCAACACGCTCGTGCGGGGCCAGAAGCTGCCGATCTTCTCCGGCTCGGGCCTGCCGGCGAGCAAGCTCGCTGCCCAGATCGCCCGGCAGGCGAAGGTCCGGGGCGAGGGCGAGGAGTTCGCGGTGGTCTTTGTTGCCATGGGGATCACCCACAAGGAGGCCTCGTTCTTCATGCAGGATTTCGAGCGGACGGGTGCGCTCGACCGCGTAGTCTTCTTCATGAATCTCGCCGATGACCCGACGGTCGAGCGGCTCGCGGCCCCGCGGTGTGGCCTCACGGTAGCGGAGTTCCTTGCCTTTACGCATAACCTCCACGTGCTCGTGATCTTAACGGACATGATCAATTACTGTGAGGCGCTTCGCGAGATCTCGACCGCCCGCGAGGAAGTGCCCGGCCGGCGGGGGTACCCGGGCTACATGTACACCGACCTCGCCTCCATCTACGAGCGGGCCGGCAGGCTGAAAGGAAAGACCGGGTCGATCACGCAGATCCCGATCCTGACCATGCCGGACGACGATATCACCCACCCGGTTCCCGATCTCACAGGCTACATAACCGAGGGCCAGATCGTGCTCTCGCGGGATATCTTCCGGCGCGGGGGCGACCCGCCGGTTGATGCCCTGCCCTGCCTCTCCCGGCTCATGAACCTCGGCATCGGGCCGGGCAAGACCCGGGAGGACCACCGTGGCGTGGCGGACCAGCTCTATGCCAGTTACGCGTACGGCCGTGACCTGCGCCGGCTCGTTGCGATTGTCGGAGAGGAGGCGCTCACCGACCTTGACCGGAAGTACCTGAAGTTCGCAGACGGGTTCGAGCGGCAGTTCATTACGCAGGGTGACGATGACCGTTCCATCGAGACCACGCTTGCCATTGCCTGGGACCTCTTTGCCACCCTGCCGGTTGACGAACTCAAGCGGATCAAGCGGGAGCATATCAAAAAATACCACCCGGCGGCACAGGAAGCCGCAGGGGACGCGCCGGAAAAAACCGCTGGGAGCTGAACATCCATGGAACAGGTCAAGCCCACCCGGATGGAGCTGATGAAGAAGAAGGCGCAGATCAAGCTCGCGGAGCAGGGCCGGGACCTGCTGCGGGAGAAGATGGACGCGCTCATCCAGGAGTTCTTCAAGATCCTCTCCAGCGTCTCGGACTCCCGGGACGAGCTGGAGCAGGTCTCGCGGGCTGCGGACCAGGCGCTGATGATCGCGGCAGCGGTTGACGACCCGGTGACGCTGAAGTCCGCATCGTTTGCCACCCGGCGGGCGATCACGGTTGGCATCACCGGCAAGAACATCATGGGCGTGCCGGTCCCGGTGATCGAGAAGAAGCGGGTCTCGAAGAGCATGATGGAGCGGGGCTACGGTATCATCGCCACGAGCGCCCGGATCGATGAGACCGCCGAACGGTACGAGGTGGAACTGGACCTGTTGATCAAGCTCGCCGAGACCGAGACCGCGATGCGGCGGCTCGGGGCCGAGATCCAGATGAACCGCCGGCGCGTGAATGCCCTCGAGCAGATCCTGATCCCGGAGCTGAAGGGGCAGGCGAAGTACATCAAGAACGCGATCGAGGAGCGGGAACGGGAGGACCTGTTCCGTTTAAAGAAAGTGAAGTCTATTCTGGAGAGGAAGAAGAAGAAGGCGAGGGAGAGGAAGCAAAAGGAGGAGAAAAAAGACAATCTCTAATCTTGAAACAATCTCATTTGGTCTTTTGGAATGTGTTTTTCAACACTGATTCTCTCGGCATCCTGTTTCCATTGATGTATCCAGGCATTATATTCCTTCATTCCTTCTTGTTTCATAAGATAATGACCTGCATTACTATCAGTACATAAGAATAGGACATAGACAATAGCAGTTTCATTTGTTGTATTTATTTCAACGATTATCGGGGGTTTTTCATAGAGCTCTGATAACCGTTCTGCATATAGTTCGACAAGAGCTTTTCTTGTATTGTCATACTTTACCATTAATGAGTCAAATTTCGGTCGCCATTCAGTCTCATCAAGACCAAGCATGGTAGTTATTGTATGAGAGTTGATGTTGACATTCATCTGAAGCCCATAGGTCATTAGTGTGATAATCATCTCGGGCCGCCTTTCTCGCAGGGATCCATCTTTTGCAGTCCATTGACCCTTGAGAGTCCCAATTTTTTCAATAATTTCCCATGGAAGATCTGAAGCCGCATGGGGATCTAAAATCCAGAGGCTGGGAAATTTCGGATTAATATATTTACACGCTTCTTCAACAGCATCGTTGATCTCTAATGTCTCGATAACTGGTCGAATTCTTGAATATTTTGATAAAAGTCGTTCAAGGTTTTCTTTCTGCTCTCGACATCGTTCTGCTTTTGGATGATAGGTATTCAGAAAAAGCGTTCGGCCTTTGGGATAATTCTCAAGACAATCTGCTGCAAGGACTGCAGAACCTGGCCAAGTCGGCTCCGACAATCTGTGTTTTTTACTTTCATCACAGTAGCATAAACCAGTTGACGCGAATAAATCAAAAATATCAAGCGTTGGAGGACTCTTTTTTACATGATCTACCCATATCTTTAGATAAAATTCAATGAAGGCATGCTTCTTCCTTGTGTGCCATTTTACTCTTTCATAATGAAAGCCATCTTTATCTTGGTAAAATTCATCCATTGAAGATCAATTATACATAATATAACATAAATTTTAATGGGAAAACCAATAAGCGATTGCATCAGAGGCATTGTGAGAAATGTCTCAGAACTCCGGCATCGAATGGACAGAGACCACATGGAACCCGGTCACCGGGTGCAGCAAGATCAGCCCGGGCTGTAAGCACTGCTATGCAGAGCGGATGGCTCTCCGGCTCCAGGCCATGGGCCAGCCGAATTACCGGAACGGTTTTGCGGTCACGCTGCACGAGCGGATGCTCCCCCTTCCGCTTGAGTGGAGAAAGCCCCGGATGATCTTTGTCAATTCGATGAGCGATCTTTTCCACAAGGATGTACCGACGCCGTTCATCAGGAAAACTTTTGATGTCATGCGAAAGGCATCGTGGCATACTTTTCAGGTCCTCACCAAACGCTCTGATCGTTTCCGGGAGATCGAGCAATCGATCACAATACCGAAAAATGTCTGGCTCGGTGTCAGTGTTGAGTGCGAGGATTATCTCTATCGCATTGATGATCTCCGGGCAACGAACGCACCGGTTAAATTCCTGTCGCTTGAACCCTTGATCGGTCCGCTGCCGGGCTTGAACCTTGAGGGCATTGACTGGGTAATTGTCGGCGGGGAGTCAGGACCCGGGGCACGGTTGATGAAGGAAGAGTGGGTGACGGATATACGGGATGCCTGTCTCAAATCGAATGTTCCCTTCTTCTTCAAACAGTGGGGTGGCGTTTTCAAGAAACGTGCTGGCCGGGAGCTTGATGGGAGAACGTGGGATCAGATGCCAGCCCAGGTGTCATCCGGAATTGCATAAATTTTTAGTAAGCGCATGGGGTATCTCAGCTGATGAATTTTCAATCAAACCTTGATTGAAATTTTTTCAGCAGACCCTGCTCAATTTTTTTCAATCACCCCACGAACCCCTGCTCAAAACCCGCGAGCAGATCAATCAGACCTTGTTTAAAATTTTTCAACCGGACCCTGCTTAAAAAAATAATCACCAGACACTGGTTGTAAAAAAGTACCCGGATCCGGACCCCCTGCCATTTCCCGGGCCAGCCTTTTCCACAGGATCTAAGTTCACTCATCATCCAAAAGGCAACAATTAGACGTTTTTCAGAGGCTGAAATGACCCCCATATGAGCCAGATAACACTAATTCAGTCTTCGTTTAAAATCAGTGCTCTATAATTCGCAAAAAAATGCGACTATCAGAAAATCGACTCTTCAGAATGGGCTCAGATTGGCAAAATACGCCCAAATTGAGGAGAGGGGTTACAAGGGCATCGTACGTCCCGGGCACCTCCGAAGAAGAGGGGTTTACTCTGCTGAGACCGTTGAATGTACCAACTTTTTTATTTATACTGCAGTAGAGTTATTTCACTCACGGGACGTTGGCTGTACCTTGAAAGGAAAAATTTCCAGCATAACCCTGTAAAAATAAACGAATCCAGACACTCCGGGCATTACCATGAACACCACTGATTTTTATGAAATACTGGGTGTCCGACCCGATGCAACACCGGAGGATATCAAAAATGCATACCACCAGCTCGCGCATACCTGTCATCCCGATGTCAGCACATTACCTGATGCTGAAGAGAGGATGACGAAGATCAATGAGGCATATGCGGTGGTGAGCGATCCTGAAAAACGCCGTATCTATGGAGCATTCTGAATAACCCTCCGAAATTTTCAACAATGAGATGAGAGCAAATCCAGTATCCCGAATCTTGAATTTAGCTTACCCTTCAGAATTTTATCGACAGCATCCGCTCAAGCACCCCTTGTTTTTTGAGAGTGGCGAGTTGAAACAAGTTGAAAGTGAAAGCAGTGAACACCATTTTGGCATGTACCCTGAGAACGGTAGTGACGCGAGTGTGAGCGGAATGGAACACATTCTTGATGATGGCGTACGGTCGTTCACCTGGAGATCGGATCCTTGAGATTCGAGCGTTTCTGAGTATATCGCGTATCCCAATCGGGTGACCGCGAACTCCTCGTTGCATGGTAGCGTTGAAACCGTTGGTTTTAGTACCGAAGTATCTCCGGTCCCGGTAGATCACTTCGCCCTCTTTTGAGAGGTCGACTTGCGAATCGTGGGTTGAGGCAGTTGTAACTTCGAGAGCCCGGATCAGACCGAAGTCACAATCCTCTTTGGTGTGGAGTTTGTATCCGAAATAGGATTTCTTCCCCTTCTTTGTCCAGGTGCCATCCCGACTTCTGCGGGTTTTTGCATCCTCTTCCCGGGGTGTATCCGTTGAAGCGTGACCGGGATCGGCGGTGATGAAGGTCGCATCCTGGATGGTGCCTTTCCTGATCTTCAAACCTTTTGCATCAAGCTGGCGCTGGAGTTCTTCCCAAATCGCTTTGTCTTTTCCGGTCTTTGCTAACCGCTCGCGGAAATACCAGACGGTCGTTTGATCCGGGATCTTCTCGGGATAGTCCAGAAATTTCATGAACGAGATCCGATCATTGGCCTGCCGCTCAAGTTCCGGATCGGACAGGTTGTACATCGACTGGAGTACCAGCATCTTGATCATGAGAACGATATCCATGTTCGGACGACCGCCCTGCTCGGTCTGGTTCTGATAGATATCCCCCACGACCGTCCGAAATCTTTCCCAATCGATGAATGTTGAGAATTCGCTCAACCGATCGCCAAGGTGTTTGATACTCTTATACCGCTCCTCCAACGCAAAATCGACGAGGTTCTCCATACTTTCCCTGCGATCTGCTAAGATATAGTACTAACGGTTACCGAGAGGTTTTTCAGAATTCTCTATGACAGGAAACGGGTGACCCAGGAACCGTTCACGGTCCAATGGGAGAGGGAGCCAACCGCCCGCCCGCCACGGACTCACGACCCCCGGTATGAACAGGCCCCTCCGGAGCCCGCACGGCAACAACCACGGAAACGGCACATGCCCTATGCAGCAGGCTTCTGGGTCTCCCTTCTCATCATTTTTATTTTCATTCTGGTTCTCTTCCTCGGGAGCGGAACTCCCCGGACCTCCGCTGAAATACCGGTAGTGACGCCGACGATCGAGCCCATTGTTGTGATAACAACCCAGCAACCGATCATTGTGGGAAAAACCTTTGAGGCCTGGAAAGGTGAAGGGGATACCCTCAGGAAACAGGACCGGAACGGGGATGCGCTGGCCGCATACGAGCAGGCGCTCAGGATCCGGCCGAACGCATCGGATCTCTGGGTTGCCGAAGGGGATCTCTACACCACGATGGGCAATTTTGAGAACGCGATTGTCTGCTATGACCGTGCCCTGGCACGAGATCCCCAGGCAGGGGAAGAGGTCCGGAATAAGAGCACGGTTTTAAAAACCATCAATTCACGGATAGAACAGGCTGAACTGCTTGAAAAACACGAAGATTATTCTGCCGCCATCGGGATCTATGACGATCTCCTCTCTGCAGGTATCCGGAATACCGGTTTCCAGAAGCGGATCCTGTCGGCAAAGGTGTATGCCCTCATGCGATCGGGAAGATCCGATGAGGCAGCCCGGGTAAGTAAAGTGATAGAATCTCTCTGATGACACTCCCCGGATAAGACAGGAAGATATGCTATCAGCTGAGTAGTATCTTGAATTGTTGCCGGCCGGCCACTCACATGACCCCGCCATGACAACGGATAAGGAATGGATATGACTGACACGTGCCCCGGTAATGAAATGCCTCCTCCCCCCGATACCTGCCATTTTGACGACTCTGTCCGGTTTATTACCGCACTGAGCACGGCCATCGACCAGTATGGCGGCCATACCCATGATACGGATAACACCATCCGGCAGATCATCAACGCACGGGGACACTCCCCGGGAGTCTATGATTTATTCACAACGAATACGGTCTCTCACTTGGTGACGCAGATAAGCGAACTATTATTTTGAGTAAACCATCAGGATCCAATACGTCAGTAACCATCTTTCCCTTAATGCGCACTATTTTTACAATAAGTGTTTTCTCTCCGCGAGTGACAGAACATAAAACAGGGCGAATAGTGTCAGGCCGAAACCTGCCAGAAAAATGGCTAACGCAATACCGGGAATCCGGTCAATGATAAACATTGCTACACCAATGAGAATCATCAGGATCGCAGTAAGGAGCGCCAGAGCCAGCACCAGAAGCAGCAGATGGAGATCTTTTCCTTCCGGTTTCGGGGCTGGCACCTCTGACGTTGGTTTTGGCCTGATCAGGTTGCGGATCAGGTTATACATGAGATAAAACCCTCCGAAGATGTTGAAAAATGCGATGAAGACTGCCAGAAGCGTATGCAGGATGTCAGGAACGATGACTGCAAATGAACCCACAACAACAAATACCATCCCCACAAGGATGACGATCCCGGTGCGTTTGAACGTGAGGGTCATCATATTACCGACGACCAGCGCTTGAACTCCAAGCAGTACGAGCAGCGTACCCAGCTGAGCGCTTGAAGCCCACGGCAGTAATCCCCAGTACACCGGAACCAACAGACAGCCGCTCACCAGCATGAATATCCCATACTGTATTCCCATGACGGTAGCAAGGGGGATGCAATGAGTGTTTGAGGGGATATCGGATTCCGGGTGGAGCGGATACCTGCTCCGCAAAGTAACGACAATGTAGATCAGAACCATACCAAAAAGCAGAGCGATACCGGCGAGAAGTTCGGTTGAAAGGATTCCCGGCAGGTACATCTGCATGGCAACCAGTACTGCAACCAGAATCATGAGGATGTAGACTGCTGCACAGCTCAGCGTCAAGGCGGATAACACTCCGTCATCGGACGTTTTCTCAGACGGAGACTTCCCTTTTAAAACAAACCTCTGTAAAAGAAGCAGAATACCGCCAACTCCAAAGATGACAATCACCAGAATCTTTGGAATATCGCCAAAAATTCCCGGAATAAAGCAGGTGATAAAACCAATCGCGGTAATGATGATCCCCGGAATAAGTACCGGCCATGATCTTTTCACATATCTGATCGGGTTTTTTCCTACGGTTTGCAGCTGCAGGCCATATATAATCAGAAGGAGTCCGTACACCCCATCCTTATAGTAGGGCAATGCACCTCCAGCAACCGAAAACAGCACGGCACTCAGAATAAGCATTATCAGACCGCTGGCCAGAAGGAGAATCACTTCGAGAGAGATGTTCACCTCTTCTGAGAACTTCATTTTTTTCTCCCCGTTGTAAAAATGTTATCAGACTTCTGCATTTTTTTCATGTACTTATCCTGAAATGCGGGATCTTTTGCCTCTGCGTACTTCAAAAACCCAACTCAATTTATACTTATATTTTTCCTTCAGATTTATTTTTTCATTTATTTTTTTATCGGAAGAGGGTATACACACTCTTTCTCATGTTCAAAGAATCATATACCTGCAATTAAACCCAAATGACCAATTGTCCGATCTGAATCCGATAAGAAAAATCATCAAATTCCATTGATGCCAAAGTGATACGGTACCTGCTTACCATCATCTCGCTCCTGTACAAGGATATATGGGTGTCTCTTCAATGGATTTTCTTCGCGCGTGTTCTCCGTTGTCCCAGAACGATTGACAACGATTTGTTTTGGTTTGATCTCTTCCGGCTCTTCATCTGGGAAGGGATCTGGAAAAAAACCCAAATTTTTTCAAGCAGACTCTGCTGAAAAATTTTCAATCGCGATCATGAGGTGTTAGTTGGGGAGGCGATTGTAGGATAATTATCCTACAATCGGAATGTACATGCTACAAAATTTTTGATTTGCCGACGTGAGGTAATTTACCGGTAAACCAGACCCTGTCTGAAAAAATTGGGGTGGGGGGTGAGGGGGTGGTTAAATTTTTTTGCCGGAGATCGATAGCGATGTTCATAATGGCGGAAATGGTCATTCAGGTTTTTGGCTTGATCGTGTACACTGCCAGGATTCACGAAGAAATTATTTGAGACGTACTGAACTTTGATAAATGAATCCGCGATCCAGAGATACGCGGAATGCCGGATTATGGTTGTAAGGTTTAATAAAAAAGGAAAATCCGCTATAACTCCGCTATAAATAAAGATGAGAGTAATTTGTCGTTAGTTGTAGGATCTTTTCGATCCCCTTGTTTTTTGGAGAACCTGTTTTTTTTACATATACCCGGTTGCGATAGAAATCCCCCTCTTCATACACTTAGAAGCATCGTTCTCGAATCCAATCTTCTTAAGAGTTAACCCCTTGTTGTACCAGGTTTCCGCATTGCACGGATCAAACTTAAGGGCAGATTCGTAGCATGAAATTGCTTCATCATATCTGCCAAGCATATCCAGAGCATTCCCCTTTGAGTGGAGTGCCCTGACATGACGGGGGTTAATCAGAAGAACCTGGTCATAGATCCTGATAGCTCCTGCATACTCATTGTGATACTTCATTTCGTTTGCCTGATGCAGCATGATCTCTTCATGTGGATCGAGGGTTACGATCCGGGTTTCAGTACCAGATGGTCTCTTTTGAGGCATGATCTATATGTTTGCTGAACTTATATTTTA
>Ga0265297_10005594_pt1 | contig 18980 bp, 16 predicted proteins | sample Munlanlwell13791_FD_192502 | JGI IMG/M metagenome (GOLD analysis project Ga0265297, IMG submission 192502) | Leachate microbial communities from a municipal landfill in Southern Ontario, Canada - Leachate well 137-91 | ecosystem: Engineered > Solid waste > Landfill > Unclassified | place...
TCCCGCTCCGTCGGGCGTTTCAACAAAATATGTACAGGCTGCTCCCTTTGCGTTTCGGCTTGTCCGACCAAAGTATTGCAACCCTCCTTCCTCCAATACGGCATGATTGGCATGATGCAGCCCCACATGAACTACCACAAGGGACTCTGTGAATTTGACTGCACCCTTTGCAGCGATGTCTGTCCGACTGGAGCTATTGTCCCTATTACGATGGATGCAAAACACCTTGTGCAGATTGGACAGGTACATTTTGAGAAAAAGAATTGCATCGTTGAGGTAGAAAAGACCGACTGTGGCGCTTGTTCCGAACATTGTCCGACAAAAGCTGTCCATATGATCCCTTACGGAAAGCTCTTTATTCCTGAAGTAGACCAAAAAATATGTGTTGGTTGCGGCGCCTGCGAGTATGCATGTCCGACTACCCCATTCAAAGCCATCTATGTGAATGGTAACCCGATCCACCTGGCAGCAGAAAAACCCAAAACCGAGAAGGCGAAGAATGCGCTGAAGGAGGGGGAGTTTCCTTTCTGAAGGGACTGGGATGACTGGGACGACTAGGATGACTGGGACGACTAGGATGACTGGGGGACAGGGAGACGAGGGGACGACTTGGAAGACTGGGACGAAGGGGAATATGCAAGAACTATATAGAGGTTAACTCATGCCAGCGGTCGAGCATTTCCTGGCACTCCGACTTTGAATCGGGGAATACCAATGGCCTGAGAATCATACGTGCTCCGGTCTCTTTGACCAAAGATCCAATCCTGTCGATATAATTTTTCCAGTTTTCACCTGCTTCGGCTGCAATTCGGCTGTAAAGAACGGTTCCTGTTTCAGCACAACGCTCCATCATTTTTTTTGTATTGTATTTTTCCGGGTTACCAAGATCAATGGCTTTAATTTCAGGTAATGATGTAAACTGATCAAAAATTGTTGGGTGTTCGCCACAAAAATGGAGGAACCCACCTCCAAAAGGTTGAGTACTTCGCTTAATAAATGGCAGTATAATTTCGTCAATCATCTCCGGGGATAACAGGGTTGCAGTGTCTTCAGAAACCCTGACACCGCCTTCCGGGAAATAGACCCCTTGCTCTGTTCCATGGCCATGGATCATTGTTTGCAGATCTTCATGCAAGGCAGACTTTAGGATTTTTGTTCCTTTCAGATAAATGGACAAACTTATTTCCATCAATTCTGCCATAAAACTTCCTGGTTCTGAGTCAAAAAGGGAATAAAATATTTCATCGCCGTAAAGAAGATGGGCGATGTCAAAAACGCCCTGCGTATCAGGCAGATATGCAGCAATAGCGGGTGAATGATATTGATGATACAAACCATAAAAGTCGGATGCAAGTTTGAAGATTTTGGAATTCTCAAGGCTGGTTTCACTGATCGCATGAATCATCTCAATTGATAGGGGATCCCCTGGCCATGGCATCGAATTCTCGGGCGTCTGGAAATCTTGTCCGGCCATGCCAGGAAGGGTAATCACCCCCAAATTGGGACGAACGGTGGGGATACCGTCTGTCGGCCATCCAGTGACAGCCTGCGCCCTTTTTAATTCCACTTTCCACATGGCTATGGGATCATAAAACCTGATATGATAGTTGTTGATATCATACAGATTAGCCTTGGAAGGAGGAATCAAGAGGAGGCTTGGTCCCTCTCCCTGCCAAAATTTTATGTGAGATTTAATTTTTTCTTCCATCGGTTAAATATACGAAAAAGGGAAGATCATGATTGAGAAAGAAGTTGCAGTATACGAATCAAAAGGAAGGAGGAGTCTCGGGGATCGAGAGATGGGGTAATGGGATGATGAGGGACCACCATCGATGGTAATCTGATGCGAAAAGAGATTCTATTGTTACTGACGGAAGGTGCCAAATTTTAAGGATGTGTAACACAAAGCCAAATAATGCATTAAACTTTTTCAGGTTTGGTTGAAAAGCGCAGTTCCGGGTTAAAATAAACAGTAGCCATAAAATTCATTTCAGTCGCCCTATTTGACATTCTGGCCACAAAAGATTATCTTTGTTTAAAACATAGATCATGAGAACCATAAGTATCTCCATATCAGATATAGAATACAACCAATTCGGAATCAGCAAAGACAACTTGTCCTTTACTGAATTGGTTAGTATTGTTAATAAAAGGGTTACGCAACAGGCGCTTGACAGGTGCGTGAAATTGGCGGAAAAGTACAAACTTTCAAAGATGACAATGGATGAGATCTCGGATGAGGTAAAAGCCGTTAGAAATGCAAAAGTTAATCATTGACACCAATGTTCTGGTATCAGCATTAATTCAAAAGAGTTATCCATATTTTATTTTCTTCAATTGTGTGCTAGAGAATAGGTTTGAAATTTGTATTTCAGACGATTTGCTGGAAGAGTATTTAGAGGTAATTAACAGACCGAAATTTAGCAAGTATCCTGATTTTCTGATTAAAGCAGAATTAGTAATTTCCCAAATTGAAGGTATTGCTACAAAATTTTTCCCCAAGGATAGAATTGAAATTATAGCCGATTCTGCAGATAATCGGTTGCTTGAGTTGGCCTTTGAAGCAAAAGCTGATTTTATAATCACAGGCAATACAAATGATTTCACAATGTCTGAATTTGGTGGTACGAAAATTATATCTCCGAAAGAATTCTGGGATCAATATAGCAGGTAGAAATCTTGTTGATCTGGGATTAACTTTTTATAGTCGCCTTCAAAATTTCAAACATCTTCAAACTTTCAAACCACTTTGCGATAATATATCCGCATCAAGCTATCATCCAGTTTCTCTTCCCGGTCGAGCACCCAATCTGTTTCGGGAGCTTTGATCCCAGAGCCAAAACGGGCATTCCCGATGTATACCCTCGCTTCGTCCCACAACCCTTCGCGCATATAGGATTCAAGCAGGGACTTTCCTCCTTCGACCAACAATGACTGTATCCCTCTTTCCAGAAGAATGGAGTTGATTTCTCTCAGCATGTCACTGTTAAATTTGATTCTGATGTATTCCAGATTTGGTTTTGATTTAATATCTTTTTCTGTAAATACCAGGGTCTCTGTAGATTGGTCCAGCATAGCAGAAGATGCCGGCAATATTCCCCTTCTGTCGAGTACCATTCGCAATGGATGATTGCCACTCCATTCCCGTACAGTCAGGGAAGGGTTATCCTTCAGAACTGTGTTGGTCCCTACCAGGATGGCCGCCTCATCCGACCGCATCTTGTGCACCGCGATTCGGGAAAGGTTATTGGTAATCCAGGTTGGCTGACCAAAATCAACTTCCTCCCGCGATTTGTCAATGAAGCCATCCTCCGTTTGTGCCCATTTTAGAATAATGTAGGGTCTCTTTTTTTGGTGAAAGGTCCGAAACCGGCGGTTCATTCTGTTGCACTCCTCTTCCAGCATCCCTACCTCGACACTACATCCGGCAGAACGCAGACGTTCCAATCCCCTTCCGGCTACTTTTTCATTAGGATCAACAGCGCCTACAACTACTTTTGGGATTTTCATTTTAACGATCAAATCAGCGCAGGGTGGAGTCTTACCAAAATGGGAACAAGGTTCTAATGTCACATACATTGTTGATTGAGAAAGAAGACCCTTGTTTTTTACCGCATTGATGGCATTTACTTCAGCGTGTGCTTCGCCATATTTTCGGTGATAACCTTCGCCAATAATCAGTCCGTTTTGCACGATCACGCATCCAACCATAGGATTGGGCGCTACTTGTCCCATGCCAAGTTTGGCCAGCTCAATGGCACGGGCCATAAATTTTTCTTCGGACGTTCCGGTATCAAAAGCGCCGGAATTCTCTATTTTTGTTTTATCCGTCATGTTGAAAACAAAGAAAATAATCAAGGAGACACTTTCTCCAGTCTATCCACCGACCGAGGTCGAGAGCCTTACCCGGCTTATTCTGGAACATGTTACCGGTTTCAACCGGTTGCAGATGCACCTGAAACAAACCGAACCGTTTCCTGAATCAAAGATAATGCAAATCACTGAGATACTGAACCGGTTAGTGACAAACGAACCCATCCAGTACATATTGGGTGAGACAGAATTTTACGGACTAAAATTCACGGTTACACCGGATGTGTTGATTCCCAGGGCGGAAACGGAAGAGCTGGTCGAATGGATCATTTCGGAAGAGAAGGCGCATTGCAAGAGTCTCCTGGATATCGGGACGGGCAGTGGCTGCATCCCAATTGCCATCGACAAAAATGCAAACATCAACCGGGTTGAAGGATGGGACATTTCGGAGGAGGTGTTGCAAATTGCCCGTAGCAATGCCATTAGAAATAATTCAAAAGCACTATTTTCATGTCAGGACATTTTTGCCCCTACCGGAATAACCGAACATTCGCAATGGGATGTTATCGTCAGCAATCCGCCCTATGTTTTGATGGAGGAGTCTAACCTTATGGAGCGGAATGTTGTCGATTTTGAACCCCATGTGGCACTTTTTGTACCCGACCATGATCCGCTGATTTTTTATCGGGCCATTGCCCGGTTTGCCACTGTTCATCTTCAACATCACGGTAGTTTGTACTTCGAAATCAATGAAGCGATGGGTGTTGAAACCGAAAAATTGCTGAGCGAGTTTGGTTATCAGGATATTCAAGTTAGGAAGGACCTTCAGTGGAAAGTACGGATGGTGAGGGGGAAGAAGAATTAAAAATTACAGATTAAAAATTACAGATGGGCAAGGATCGGTCTCATCTTCTCATTTTCCCAGTGCTCATTTTCAAACTATCTCAGTCCCCTAGTCCCCTAGTCCCCTAGTCTCCCAGTCTTTCCTACTTTTCCGTATTAAAAATACTATTTTCATCAATGAATGCTTGGGAGGCATCCGTATTGGCTTTGCTTTGGGCGCTCCAGATGCTAACATTGAGCTCGAAGCCGATGAGGAGAATAAGGGCCATAAAATAGAACCATAACATCACCACAATCAGGGTTCCGATGGAGCCGTAGAGGGTGTTGTATTTACCGAAATTGTTGATATAAAAAGAAAATCCTACCGAAATCAAAATGGAAAGTATGGTGGCGAGGGTGCCGCCGGCTGAGATAAACCTGAACTTCATTTTTTTTGCCGGGGCGAAGTAAAAAAGAAAAGCAAAGGTAAAAAAGAAAAGAAGTAGGATAACAAGCCATTTCCCACCGATTACCAGATAATAGATATAGTCGAAACGGATAAAGTGTTTGGCCACCAGAAATGTCATGGCCCAATTACTAAGGGTGATAAGGGCAACACTCAGGGTGGTTAATGTGGTGAGAATCAAAGATAAACCAAATGCGATTAGGTAGAGATTTACAATACTTCGCGTCTCAATGGCATGTATGGTATTGTTGAAAGCGACGATAATCGATACCAAACTATTGGTTGAAAAGATAAAAGCAGCAAAAAATCCAAATGAAAGCAGGTTGCCCCGGGGTTGTGTGATGATATCCTGGATCGTGCCCTGAATAGCAACATATGCATTATCTGGCAAAACACTTTGTATCAAGCCCATCAGCTGAGCCTGAAAGTTATTGATCGGGATATAGGGAATCAATGTAAAAAGAAAAATGATGGCCGGAAAAACCGCAAGAATGAAGTTAAAGGCAATTGAGGATGCCCTGGTGGTTATGGCGCCGTCTACAATTCCCTTCCAGAAAAAGCGCGCGACATCATACAATGGCAGCCTATCGAAAAAGGGTACCGTGATCTTCTTCGCTTTCCGGACAATTCGGTCGAGAATATTTTTGATCCAAATCCTGGCTGATTCTAGAACAGTATGCATACAGCGCTATTTTGCTAGTCTTTCTCAATTCTTAACTGAACCAAAAGTGGTTTGTTGGCAAATGATTTCAACATGAAATAGATTCTAAAGTTGGCATTTGCCGTTTGCATTTTTCCAATTCCGTAAACAGAGTCTGTGCCGCCCTTGTGGGTAAGCTTGAAATCTGTTGGCCTGTATTTGCTGAAGAAATCGCTGAGAATCATCTCACCCTGTTCTTTGGAACAAACATTTTCCTTGTCGAGGATTACCAGTTCAACATTGTCGTTGAAACAGGAGGCGATCATCTTCGCGTTGCCGGTTTTCAGTCCGTTTTCAATTTGGACTGGAATCTGGCAAAAGAGATTGTTACAGAGCAATAGCAATAATAGCAATGATCCGAACGAGGCAAGAATTTTCTTCATAACACTTGTTTGAACTGTTTCGAAATTCAGTTGATTGTCAAATATAACCAATACCTGCAAATTTTGTGCCTGAATTTATACCATGTGCAAAAATAACATTACTTTGTAGCTTCTCTAACAATCATCTTGCCATGCGAATAACGTTCATGCTGGTTGGAGCCACTGAAAAGAAATATCTCAGGGAGGGGATAGAGGATTACCAGAAGCGGTTGATCCACTACCTTCCTTTTGAGATAAAGGTTATTGCCGATATCAAGAATTCAAGGAATCTCACGGCAGATCAACTGAAAGAGCGCGAGGGCAAAGCCATTTTGGATTTGGTGTCAACAGGCGATGAGCTGGTTTTGCTGGATGTTGAGGGGGCAGGATTTTCCTCTCCAGGATTGGCCAACTGGATTGAAAAGCGCATGCTTGCCGGAACCAGGCAACTGATCTTCGTCGTAGGGGGGCCTTATGGTTTTTCTGAGGCTGTATACAAAAGGGCCGACAGCAAGATGTCGCTCTCCAGGCTTACCTTCCCGCATCAATTGGTACGGTTGCTTTTTGTCGAACAACTTTATCGTGCCATGACCATCATCAAAGGAGAACCCTATCACCATGGCTGAACCAAAAGGAAATATTGTCTCCAGGAACCTCCTGCTTGTGGTTGCACTCTTTGCACTGGGATGCTCCATTTGTTGGGGTCCCCTACTTTTTTCCGGAACTGACCAGAAAGCAGAGGGAGAGCGTATTTTCAGGGTTTTTGAGGGAAAGGAGAAAGCCATCAAGGCAGAAATGGGAAAGATTGTCCTAAAACTCTCTCCAGGGGGAAAAGGAATGGAGTTGTGGGAGGGTGTTGAAGAGATGGAACAATCCGGCAAGGGACTATACTACACAATTACTGAAGGTGATTCACTGCGCTATTGGAGCTCTTCGCTGGTAGCTTTTGATCATCAGAATGAGCAGAATAATCCAGAAGGGGTACTGCGCGAAATGCCAACAGGATGGTTTTATCTTTTTTCAAAACGACAGGATCATTTTATCATTAATGGTTACATGTTGATAAAGAGGGACTTCCCATTTCAAAACAGGTATATGAACTCCACCTTTCAGGAAGATTTTCACCTTTCCGATCAGTGCGAGGTCGTACCTACAGAGAAACCGGGTAACATCCAAGTAACCAGTCGTGAGGGGAAGTTCCTTTTTGGAATACAATATAAAAGCAAGTTGAATGGTACTTCCCAGGAAGAGATCCCCGCATTTCTACTTTTCCTTCTCTTTGTTGTTCTGCTTTCAGCACAATTTCACAAATGGATTACCGTTCAACCATTTAAAGCGTATCTCAAATTTGCCATTGCGGTACTATTTGCTGTATTGTTTTACCTGGCGCTGAACTTATTAAGAATGCCTCAGTCTGTTTATGACGGGAAGTTGTTTACTCCTTTCCATTTTGCCTGGAACCGGGCACTCTCCTCCCTGGGGGAGTACCTGTTTGTCTCCTTCTTCCTGTTTTTCGTTGCGCAATCATTTTTTGTATTGTTTCGAAAGCAGCACAACATAGGGATTTTTAGTACCAGGAACCTTTTCTTTTTTTTGTTTGCGGCCGGATACTTTGCCTGTTCAACCGGTCTGTTCTTGTTGTTGTTGAACAACTCAGATATCTCCCTCGAATTGTATGCCAACTATACAATTTCCATCCCGAATATCCTGGCAACAGGATGCATTGCTTTGCAGATGATAGGGTTGGCTGTTATTTTGGTAAGATTAAAATGTGCAGTTTCCGGGGAGAAAAATTCATTTTCTATCTTTCTGGCAGGGATTCTCACCCTTGTGCCCATTTGGTTATTGCTTATCCTGGCCGGTTGGCAAATGCCACTGGTGGCAATTTTCTTTTACCTGATCGTTCTTTTTCTCATTGACCGCATTGGCATTGATCTTTTGGCAAGATATAAACTCACCTCATTGCTGGTGTATGGACTTTTGCTGGCTTTTGGGCTCAACTTGGTTGCCCAGAAAGAGAGTGAAAAAAGAAGGGCTGACATCCTGCAGGTGATGGCTGTAACCCTGGCCACGGAACGGGACCCGGCTGCTGAAATTTTCTTGTCTGAATTTGAATCGAAAGTTGTCAAAGATACTTTGATCCAAGCCTTAACGACTCCCCCGTACCAAAAATTGCAGACCTACCTGAAGCAGAATTACTTTACAGGATTCTGGAACAATTATGAGCTACGGGTCACTGTATGTGCAGCATCCGACAGTGTTTTCCTTTCGGACGAACGGATTAAATTTCCATGCATGGATTTTTTTAATCAATTGAAAAGATCAAAAGGAGTGATCTTGCCAGGGTCTGATTTCTATTTCATGGACCGCCTCAATGGCCGGATCTCTTACCTTGGGGAATTGCACTTGTTCAATCTGCAAAGCAAAAACCCTATCATCGCGTTTATCGAACTAAACTCCAAAATTGTACCGGAAGGGAAGGGATATCCTCAATTGCTGATGGACCAGCAGGCCTCCCGGAGAAACCGGAATGAGGGTTACAGTTATGCCAAGTATTTTGATAACAAGCTGGTTGACAGAGGTGGCAACTATCTTTACGATCCAGGGATTGAGCATACTGAAAAATTGCAAAAGGAGTTCAACTATTACGAAAAAAATGGATTTTTGCATTGTGTCTACAAAAGGAGTGGAGCAAATTATGTAGTCGTGAGCTATCCCCTCTCTTCCTGGATCGATAAGGGAAGAGGGTTCCCAACACTTTTTCTTTTTATCTACCTTCTGGGCTTTTGCTGGATTCTGCTAAGTCAGCGAACAAAGCTAATTCCGGGGGACAGGCTCGAGTTGAGAGGAAAGATCCAATTTACCCTTGTTGCCACTTTGCTGGTTTTGCTCTTTATGATTGGTTGGGGCTTGGTCAAATACAATTACATGGAATTTCAGCGAACGCTGAAAGAGACTCTCGATCAAAAAGTAAGGGCCATCTCCTCCGAACTTGGACTTAGGGTCGGACACTCCGCCAGGCTGGATATTATCCATGATTATCTTGGTGAGCAGTTGGCCGAGATCTCTGACATCACCTGGACCGACATCAACCTTTACGATTTGAAAGGAAAACTTGCTGCATCGTCCCGTAACGAAATTTTCGAACAGGGATTGACCTCTGAACGGATGAATCCAATGGCATATCAGGCAATGCATATCCAGGGCAACCAGACTTTTCTGCACAACGAGATTCTCGGCAAAATGGAGTTCTTCTCAGTGTATGCCCCTTTACTTAACCAAAATGACGATTTGGTCGGGTATGTCAATCTTCCCTATTTTAACCGGCAGGATGAGTTCACCAGACAAGTAACCGGATTCATCGTAGCCTTTCTTAACCTGTATATTTTGCTGGTTTTGTTAACCATGGTCATTGCGTTGGCCATCAGCACCAAACTCACGGTCCCATTGCTTCAGATTGAGCAGAAGCTGAAGGGGATTGCGCTTGGGAAGCAGAATGCGAGAATAGAATACCAGGGGGAGGATGAAATCGGGCGTTTGGTTGAGGCCTATAACAAGAAGGTGGCTGAATTGGCAGATAGCGCTGCCTTGCTTGCCCGGTCTGAAAGGGAAACGGCATGGAAGGAGATGGCGAGGCAGATCGCACATGAAATCAACAATCCGCTTACACCGATGAAATTGAATATCCAGTATCTTCAGAAGATCAAGGATGAAGGAGCTCCCAATTTTGACGAGTATTTTAACCGGGTAACCCGGATGCTGATAGCACAGATTGACGCCTTGTCGTCGATTGCCTCTGCTTTCTCGGATTTTGCCAAGATGCCATCCCCCCGGATTGAATCGGTTGAAATGGTTGGACTGATCAGGGAAATTGTGACCCTTTTCGATTCGCCGGAGGAGTATCAGTTGAAGGTTATCTATCCTGTTCAACCTGTCGTTTTTATTTCGGGAGACCGGGATCAACTCAGGCGGGCCCTGGTGAATGTGATCAGGAATGCTGTTCAGGCTATTCAGCACCAGTCGGATGGCGAAATTCTGGTAAGTGCAGAATTAGTTGAACAACGACTAAGGATATCGATTTCGGACAATGGTCCGGGAATACCGGAGGCAGACCGTAATCGTCTGTTCGAACCCAGTTTTACCACAAAAAGCGGGGGAATGGGCCTTGGTCTGGCCATTTCTAAGAGTATTCTGGAAAATTGTAAGGGAGAGATCAGCTTTCAGAGTGAAGCGGGAAAGACGATTTTTTATTTGGAGTTCCCATTATCTAATTCCCCATCTCTGCCAAAAACTTAATCCGAACCAGCCGGATTTCTGCAACTTCGTAATCATCGCCCAGCTCGGCAACGGCCTCTTCCATCGAATCAGATTCGGCATCCTCCTTGAAATAGTTATAGATATCCTCGATCTGGTCTTCATCCATGATATCTTCGATGTAGTAGTCGAGGTTCACTTTCGTGCCGGAATTCACAATGGCTTCGATCTCCGTCAGCAGGGTATCCATGTCCATGTCTTTGGAGGCGGCAATCTCATCAAGTGGCAATTTACGGTCGATGTTCTGGATGATAAAGACCTTATTTTTGGATTTGTTGGCAACCGACCGCACCACAAAATCCTGAGCGCGCTCGATTCCGTTGTCTTCAACATGCTTCTTAATCAGTTCAACGAAGGGTTTCCCATAGCGCTGTGCTTTGCCTTGCCCAACACCGATGATGTTCTGAAGTTCGTCCAAATTGGTCGGGTATTGAATGGACATATCCGCCAGCGAGGGATCCTGAAATATAACAAACGGAGGCAAATTGTTTTTGACAGCCACCTTTTTGCGCAGGTCCTTCAGCATCGAAAATAGTTCCGGATCACCGACTGCCCCGGTTCCCTGAGGAACCTCATCAGCCTCTTCCTCTGCTTCGTAATCATGGTTTTTAACAATGGTAAAAGACTGTGGATTATCAAGATAGGCTCTTCCTTTCTGAGCCATTTTCAGTACGCCATAGTTTTCAATGTCCTTGATGAGGAAGCCTGCAATGATGCACTGGCGGTAAACGGCGTTCCACAATTTGTCTTTGTGGTCGTCGCCCTCTCCGAAAATCTCCAGTTTGTTGTGGAGAAATGATTTTACCTGAGCCGTTTCGTTACCGGTAAGTATGTTGACCAGATGTTCGCTTTTACACTGTTCTTTGACCTCAAGAACTGCCTGCAATGCCAAGGTGACCATCTCTTTTCCTTCAATTAATTCTTTTGGATTCAGGCAGTTATCGCAATGTTCGCAATTTTCTGTTATGTATTTTTCCCCAAAATAGTGAAGCAGGATTGTTCTTCTGCAAAGGGAAGATTCTGCGAATGCGACGGTATCGAGTAACAATTGTTTCCCTATTTCCTGCTCTGCAACAGGTTTCCCCTGCATGAATTTTTCCAGTTTCTGGATGTCCTTGTAGCTATAAAAAGTGATGCACCGACCATCACCACCGTCACGACCTGCCCTGCCGGTCTCCTGGTAGAAACCTTCGAGCGATTTGGGGATATCGTAATGTACCACAAACCGTACATCCGGCTTGTCAATTCCCATTCCGAAAGCGATGGTTGCCACGATGACATCGACCTCTTCCATCAGAAATTTATCCTGGTTGGATGATCGGGTAGAAGAATCCATTCCGGCATGGTAGGCCAGCGCCTTGATGCCGTTTACCTGAAGGAGTTCCGTGATTTCTTCCACTTTTTTGCGGCTAAGACAGTATATTATGGCCGATTTGCCAGGGTTTGTCCTGAAAAGACGGATAATCTGGTCTTTGGCTTTTACTTTTGGCCGTACCTCATAAAACAGGTTGGGCCTGTTGAAAGAGGATTTGAATACATTGGCATTGAGCATTCCCAGGTTTTTCTGGATATCGCTTTGAACTTTCGGTGTTGCCGTAGCCGTTAATGCGATAATGGGTGCCTGGCCTATTTCATTTACAATTGGACGGATGCGTCGGTACTCCGGCCTGAAATCATGTCCCCATTCAGAGATACAGTGTGCTTCATCGATGGCGTAAAAGGAGATTTTAATCGTTTTCAAAAAATCGATGTTCTCCTGCTTGGTCAGGGATTCGGGGGCAACGTACAGCAATTTGGTCTGACCTTTGCCTATGTCCTCCTTTACTTTCTGAATGGCCGATTTGGTTAGGCTGGAGTTTAGAAAATGTGCGATTCCATCGTGAACGCTGAAACTTCGAATGGCATCCACCTGGTTTTTCATCAATGCGATCAGCGGGGAAATTACAATTGCAGTACCATCCTGAAGCAAGGCAGGAAGTTGGTAGCAAAGTGATTTACCCCCTCCTGTAGGCATCAGAACAAAGGTATCCAGTCCCGCCAGGACACTTTTGATCACCTCTTCCTGTTGCCCTTTGAAACGGTCGAATCCGAAATATTTTTGTAGTTCAGAAGTCAGGGTATTTTTGTCCTCAATTATCATCAGTCTATTCTATCCCATTTGTATTAAAAATACTAAGTTACAAAATATTGTCCTGCAAACAAGACTATAAATTAATATCAATAAAATTTAACATTCTTTCGCATGTACTTTTTGGGGCCTCCTTTCTGACAAAATTGCAGTTGTTTAAAGACCCATTGAATTGTCGCCTGTTGGTTTTTGGGATCCCGTTCAAATGGTGTGATTATTTCTATAAGGACATTTCAAATGGGTAAAGAATTGTATATTTGCTGCAAAGAAATTGTTTAGGTTATAACACAGAGAGAAAAATCGCATGCGATTTTTCTCTCTGTGAGCCTCCTCTTCCTCAATTTAGTTTCAGACGATTTTTAGTTGTCATGATCAAATTGAGAGAATTTTAAATTAAAGGACAATACGCTCTGTGTTAGTTTTATTCACGCAGATTTTTCATGGCAGAAAAGATAAAAAAGTCGATTTTTTCCAAAAAAAATGAGGGCAACGGCTCCAAGGGTACTGAAATGTCGTTCCTCCAGCACCTCGAAGAGTTAAGGTGGCATCTGGTCCGTTCTTCGGCTGCGGTGGTGTTTTTTGGAGTGATCGTATTCCTGAACGGAGCGTTCGTATTTGATGACGTTATTTTGGCTCCAAGGAACCCTAATTTCGTCACGAACAGGTTTTTTGGCTGGTTGGCAGTACAATTGAATTCGCCTGACCTTGCGATTAATACCAAGCCATTCCAGATAATTAACATCGAATTAACCGGTCAGTTTTCGATTCAACTTAATCTGGCTATTATCGGCGGAATCATCATCTCTATTCCATATATATTGTGGGAATTCTGGCGTTTCGTTCGACCTGCATTGTATGAGAACGAGCGAAAGCATGTAACCTCAGCCGTCGTTTACAGCTCTTTCCTGTTTCTGTTGGGAGTTTGTTTTGGCTATTACCTGATCGTCCCATTGACTACCCATTTCTTCGGTAGCTACCAGGTTAGCCAGGATGTACTTAACCAGATTAATCTTACCTCATACATCAGTTCTGTTACGACCATTGTTTTGGGTAGCGCCATTGTATTTGAATTGCCCATTGTCATGTTTTTTCTGGCAAAGGTTGGATTGGCGGGAACCTCTTTTTTCAGGGCTTACCGCAAGCATGCATTCATCGTGCTGCTTTGTCTGGCTGCCATTATCACACCCCCCGATGCGTTTAGTATGTTGCTCGTAACCGGCCCCCTGGCGCTTTTATACGAACTAGGGATTCTGATGGCAAGATTGGTGGAGAAGAGGCGCAAAGATGTGGATTTGCTGGAAGCTTAGGATAAGCGCCTAGAGTGAGCTAAAGTGACTAAAGTTAATAAAGTTGGGACTCCTGATATTAGTGTCAATATTGAATGCAGCGAAGTACTTTAGGCACTCTAGTCACTTTAGCTCACTTTAGGCACTTAAAGATAAAAGATCAAATATAGATATTACAAACATGAAGCTAAGAGCGGAAAACATCGTCAAGAAATACCGTAACCGGACGGTCGTAAAGGGAGTTTCGATCGAACTCGAGCAGGGTGAAATTGTTGGATTGCTTGGTCCTAATGGAGCCGGGAAAACGACCTCTTTTTACATGATTGTTGGTCTGATCAAAGCCAATGGAGGAACGATTTATTTGGATGACACCGATATTACCTCCTTCCCCGTTTACAAAAGGGCTAAACTGGGAATCGGTTATCTGGCCCAGGAGGCCTCCGTTTTCAGGCAGATGAGTGTGGAAGACAACATCCGTTCCATCCTTGAGATGACAGATTTTCCGAAAGCATACCAGCACGAAAAGCTTGAATCATTGCTGACCGAGTTTGGCCTGCAACACATACGCAAGAGTCTGGGGATACAACTTTCGGGTGGGGAGCGCAGAAGAACTGAAATAGCCAGGTGTTTGGCCATTAATCCGGCATTTATATTATTAGACGAACCTTTCGCAGGTGTTGACCCGATTGCCGTGGAGGATATCCAGCAAATTGTATTTAAGCTTAAAGAGAAGAATATCGGAATTCTCATCACAGATCACAATGTGCATGAGACCCTCTCCATCACAGACAGGTCCTACCTTCTGTACGACGGACGTATCTTAAACAGCGGAACCGCAGAAGCTCTGGCTGCCGATGATGAAGTCCGCAGACTCTATCTCGGACAGAATTTCGAACTGCGCCGGCCTGCCAGGAAAGATGTCGGAGAAGATCCGTTGGAAGTTAGCGGAGATGCATAAAAAAGCTTCAAGCGGCTTTTTTATGCATCTTTCTCCCATTGGTAGACAGAATTAAAAATAATCGTATATTTGCAGCTCGAAAAATGCGGACGTGGCGTAATTGGTAGCCGTGCCAGACTTAGGATCTGGTGCCGAGAGGCGTGGGGGTTCGAGTCCCTTCGTCCGCACTTAAAAAGAAAGAACAACCGCCTCTTCTTTGCCGGAAGCGCAGGCGGTTTTTTAAATGTATAAAGAATCGATTCATCCCGACAGGTAGGGAGGAGATTTCTTAAATTTAGAAGAATCAATATGTTAACAGATTAATATGTTAACTAACACAACAATCGTATGAACATTTCCAGAACAAACACCGATGAGCTGAATGCAGTGGTAAAAATCTCCATTGAAAAGGGCGATTACGAAGCAACAGTGAACGAGACGCTGAAAGATTACCGTAAAAAAGCCAACATGCCCGGCTTCCGCAAAGGAATGGTACCCGCAGGACTGATCAAAAAGATGTATGGCAAGGCTGTTCTTGCCGAAGAGATCAACAAGATGCTGAGCAGCCAACTCACCAAATTCATCCACGACGAAAACCTTCAGATTCTTGGAGAACCCCTACCAAACGAGACGGAACAAAAACCCCTCAATTTCGATACAGATGAGACTTTTGAATTTGTTTTTGACCTGGGTCTCTCTCCGGTGATTGATATCGACTTCAAGAAGGTTGGTAAACTGCCATATTATGAGATTATTATCGACGAGGTGATGATCAACAACCAGGTTGAGGCATTTCAGAACCGGTTCGGCAGTTATGTGGATGCTGAAAAATCGACCGAAAAGGACAACCTGATTGGCAGCATCAAACAGCTAGACGAAAACGGAGCTGTACTGGAAGGCGGAATCACGGTAGAAGAGGCAACAATATCCATACAAATGGTAAAAGCCAAGAAATCTAAAACTGCGCTTCTGGACAAGGTCGCCGGTGATTTGGTAAAGTTTAATCCAAAGGCAGCCTTTGCAAACGACCATTATCTAAAACAAGTACTGAAGATAGATAATGCACAGGCAGAGGCGCTTACTTCAGATTTCGAACTCACAGTCTCCAAAGTAAACACCTTTGTTCCAGCCGAGCTCAACGAAGAGATGTTCCAAAAATCATTGGGTGGGGTGACAGATGTTACCACGATCGAACTGTTCAGGGAAAAAATTGCAGAAGACCTAAAAGCCAATTTGAGCTACTCTTCCGAATACCGTTTTCTGGTAGATACCAAGGAAACGCTTGTTAATTATGTTGGAATGAAATTGCCGGAAGAGTTTCTGAAAAGATGGCTCGTATACTCAAATGAGAAGATTACCAAAGAGCAGGTTGAGGAGGAGTTCCCCCATTTTGTGAAAGACCTGGAATGGACGCTGATCAAAAACCGTTTATCGAAAGATAATCAAATACAGGTAAGTGAGGCAGATGTAGTTGCTTTAGCCAGGGAGACCGCCCTGATGCAATTCCGTCAGTATGGCATGTTTAATGTGCCGGATGAATACCTTGACAACTACGCTAAATCCATCCTGAAAAACGAAGAAGAGCGCCACCGTCTGATTGAAAAGAAATCGGAAAGCCTTGTACTTGAGTTCATCAAAGTAAATGCACAGTTGGCTGTTAAATCCGTTTCTCAGAAAGCTTTCGACGACCTTTTTGAAAAATAGCATCCCAATTCGATGAGATTATCTCACCGAAGAATAATTGGAAGGGGTATTTTAGTAACTTTGTGAATCGAACCTTTAATTTTGATGACAAGAATAAAGGTTCGATTTTTACAAAGTTTTTTCATTTTAAAATCTTTTTATCATGAGCCTACCAAGTGACGAATTTCGCAAATTTGCAACCAAGCAGATGGGGATCAGTAGTTTATCCCTTCATAAATTTCAATCTATCCACGCCAGTTATATCTCCCCGACCATCATCGAGGAGCGTCAGATGAACATTGCCCAAATGGATGTTTTCTCCCGCTTAATGATGGACAGGATTATCTTTCTGGGCGTTGCGATCGATGATGATGTGGCTAATATCATTCAGGCACAGCTCCTCTTTCTCGAATCGTCAGACCCGGGTAAAGACATCCAGATCTATTTCAATTCACCCGGAGGTTCGGTACACGCAGGGTTGGGAATTTACGATACCATGCAATACATCAATTGCAACATCGCCACGATATGTACCGGCATGGCCGCCTCCATGGCTGCCGTGCTGATGACAGCCGGTGAAAAAGGGAAGCGCTCCGCACTGAAGCATTCCCGGATCATGATCCACCAACCGATGGGAGGGGCACAGGGGCAGGCCTCAGATATCGAAATTACGGCCAGGGAGATCATGAAGCTGAAACGTGAACTATATGAAATCATTGCTTTGCATTCAGGACAGCCCCTCGAGAAGGTGGAGAAGGATTCAGACAGGGACTATTGGATGACGGCCGAAGAAGCCAAGGCATATGGCATGATTGACGAAATTCTGATTCGTCAGAAAAAATAGGCAGGCTTTTATTTGACTTATTAATAGAGGATGAAGAAAGTAGACAGATGTTCGTTTTGCGGACGGGAGAAAAAGGATGTTCAGTTGCTCATTGCGGGTATGGAGGGCCATATCTGTGAGAATTGTATTGAACAGGCCCATTCGATCGTCGAAGAGGAGTTCAAGAAAAATGAAGGCTTTGACCTGAAGGGGGTCGAATTAAAAAAACCCCGGGAGATCAAGGCTTTTCTTGATCAATATGTAATTGGACAAGACGATGCCAAAAGAATTCTTTCGGTTGCTGTTTACAACCATTACAAAAGACTGAACCAAAAGATCACCGAAGATGGTACGGAGATTGAAAAATCAAACATCATCCTGGTGGGACCAACCGGAACAGGAAAAACATTGCTGGCCAAAACAATCGCCCGAATGTTGCATGTTCCTTTTACCATTGTGGATGCGACTGTACTGACAGAAGCGGGATATGTAGGTGAGGATATTGAAAGTCTGCTTACCCGGTTGCTTCAGGCTGCCGATTACAACGTAGAGGCTGCTGAGCGTGGCATCGTATTCATTGACGAAATAGATAAAATTGCCCGGAAAGGGGACAATCCATCTATTACCAGGGATGTTTCGGGCGAAGGGGTGCAGCAGGGATTGCTGAAACTGCTTGAGGGAGCGATCGTGAATGTGCCGCCACAAGGGGGAAGAAAACATCCTGAGCAAAAGATGATACCGGTTGACACAAAGAATATTCTGTTTGTCTGTGGAGGAGCCTTCGAAGGGATCGAAAGGAAGATCGGCCTAAGGCTAAATACGAAAGTGGTTGGTTACAAAGCCATCGCTGAACATGGAAAGATCGACAGGGACCATCTGCTACAGTATGTCTCACCTCAGGATTTACGCGCCTTCGGGTTGATTCCTGAAATAGTGGGCCGCTTGCCGGTACTTACCTATCTCGTTCCGCTCGACAGGGATTCGTTGCGCAGAATTTTGACTGAACCCAGGAATTCGATCATCAAACAGTACCACAAACTGTTCGAGATGGATGGGATCAAACTGGAGTTTAAGGATGAAACGCTTGATGTGATTGTCGACAAGGCCATCGAATTTAAACTGGGTGCACGTGGATTGAGGTCCATTTGCGAAACGATCATGATTGATGCCATGTTCGATATGCCTTCGGAAGGAGGAACAAGCATGGTCATCACGCCGGAGTTTGCTTCAGAAAAAATCGAAAGAATCAGTACTTTGCGACTTCAGGCGGGTTAACGTATTGTGATAAATATTATTACCTTTGAGACGAATTAAAATTATTATATCAAATGAGTAAAGGAATTGTCAAATTCTTTAATGTAACAAAAGGATTTGGGTTTATCAAAGACGATGAGTCTCAAAATGAGTACTTTGTACACGTAACTGGCTTAATCGATCAAATTAAGGAAAACGACCACGTAACTTTCGAACTACAAGATGGAAGAAAAGGTCTTATCGCTGTAAACGTAAAACAAGCTTAAATAAAGCAAGTTTCGAACAAAAAAAAGAGGGCGTCTAAAAAGGATGCCCTCTTTTTTTGCAAAATAATTCAGGTTTATGTTAGATAATATTATAAAATATTTGGATATTACATTGAATATGTGTAT
>Ga0265297_10005595_pt1 | contig 18979 bp, 23 predicted proteins | sample Munlanlwell13791_FD_192502 | JGI IMG/M metagenome (GOLD analysis project Ga0265297, IMG submission 192502) | Leachate microbial communities from a municipal landfill in Southern Ontario, Canada - Leachate well 137-91 | ecosystem: Engineered > Solid waste > Landfill > Unclassified | place...
CGAGAAACGAAAGCTCTGTATTCTGGAATTAAAGTTATATGGGGAGGGCTTCATCCCACGTTATTCCCAGAGTCCGTATCCGTGGAAAAAAGCGTGGATGATATAGTGCGGGGGGAGGGAGAGGAATCCCTATATACACTATTGAACGACATACCGCATCATCACATCTACAATGAGGCAAGACTGATAGACTTGAACAAAGAACCCATGCCGGCATGGGATATGCTTCCGGATATTGAGCGATACGTTATGAATAAGCACTACGGTGATCGGGTGCTTACGGTTAACACCTCGCGCGGGTGCGTGAATGATTGCGCCTTTTGCTTTAACGGGGCCATGAGGACGCACAGGTGGAGGGCGCTGTCCGGAGAGCAGATATTCGCGCAGGTCATGACATTATATCTACGCTATAACATAAACGGCGTTCAGTTTTACGAGGACAATTTTGATGTGGACAAGAATAGAGTTGAGACATTTTGCAAACGGATGATACAGTTTAAACTTAATAGGCATATCAAGTGGGCGCATTTTTCATGTGTTAAGAAAGCCGACAAGGACTTAATCGAATACGAAAGAGAGGCAGGTTGCCGCGAAATTGGATACGGCGTGGAGTCGGGGTCTAATCGCATATTGCAATTACTTAACAAACACCAGACTACTCAGGACATCGAGCGGGCATTCAAGATTTGCCGGAGGGCAAAGGTAAAGGCCACGTCATTATTTATGATAGGCCTCCCCACGGAAACAAAAGACGACATATCGCGGACGAGCACCTTGATAAACCGGCTTCACAGCTATCAGGACATATGCACTATCTACCGGCCATATCCAAAGACACGACTGCATGACATGCTTGGACTTCGGACACCGGTCAGGCTGGAAGATCAGGCCGACTACTACGCTTACGGGGAACTCAATGAAAACGTGGGCAACGTGAGCGATGTAAGGACAGGAGTTTTGATTCACATACAAAGATACTTTCACATTAACACACTGAAAAAAGAATTATTTTCTTGCCTATGGGATTTTAATATAAGACGACTACGCTACCTACTCAAGGAAGGTTTCCGATGGTTGAAGGCACATACCTCGTAAAAGAATATCAGGGCAAGATACTTGATGTCCTCGCGGAGATAATATCGCACGGCTTCGGGGAAATGACTGTGCAGATATGGGAGACAAAGGGCAGTTTCAAGACGGGGATAACTATTAAGGCCGGACGCTCATGGGTATATCTTATTGATAAGGAAGTGCCGGAGCTGAAAGATATCTTATGATATGGGCGCAGATAATTTTTGATATTTTTATTCTGGCGATTGTAGGAATATTATGGATAGGCTGTCAGGCAATCGCTAAAAGCCATTATGATTTTACGCAGTGGACAAGACAAAAACTTGACAAGCTGAAATAATAGTGTATACTCATACCAACGAGGAGCAGTCGAGGCCCGATAATTTCACCAGCAAGGCTATGCTTTTATAATAGCCCCATAGGCCCCATAAGAGGGTTAACGTAGCGAGGCTACGTCGACTCTCTTTTTTTTATAAGCACGACGTAGATAAACGCCGTGCTTTTTTATTGGAGCTACTCAATGCACTTTAACCGAGCGAAAAAGGTTCACATTGTAGTCGACAGCCTACGCCAGGGCAAGCAATTTGTGGCGGCTGTCCACGAGGCCGGTATCAGAAGCTGTCAGACCTGGTATAACTGGGAATCGAAAAAGCCACGTCTTAAAAGGCTTCGAGAGGCGGCTCAGGAGCTATGCGAATCAAAGCGTACCACGGCTGTTGTGGACGCTCTATTTAAATCGGCTATCGGCGGCAACGTTGGGGCCATGGCCTTTTATCTTAAGAATAAAGCAGGATGGAAAGATTCGCCGTCCGTTGTCGTGGAGACCGGAACTCAAGTTAAAACGCCCCACGCTATTATATTCTCAGCTGTCAAAGAAGATTGCCACGTAAAGGTGAAAGATGAATGTCAGACCAATCGACTGTAACGATTTACATGCCGGAGCCGGCACAGAGGGTCATCGCCGCCAATGCCAGATACAAGGTCTTGGAGGGGGGCAGGGGATCCGGCAAGAGCTATTCATTCGCGGACGCTCTGATAGCGAGGGCCGCTCATGAGAAGATACGCATACTTTGCACAAGAGAAACGCAAAACTCAATCAGGGATTCCGTCCATAGACTTCTTACGGATAGAATCAATGAGCTCGGATACGACAACTTTTATGGCATCCAAAAAGACAGCATATATTCCAGAATCGGCTCGGAGTTTATTTTTAAAGGCCTCCACCATAATATCTCGGAGATTAAGTCTACTGAGGGCATTGACATCTGCTGGGTTGAGGAAGCTGAGAAAGTCTCTGAGGACTCATGGACTATCCTTATCCCTACGGTCAGGAAAGAACGATCCGAGATTTGGGTCAGCTTCAATCAAGAAGATGAGGACAGCGCAACATATGTCAGATTTATCAAAAGCCCATCTCCCGACTGTATCTCGGCTCACCTTACATACAGGGACAACGCCATGTTCCCCGAAGTGCTCCGCAGACAAATGGAATATGACCGACAGGTCGATCCGGACAAGTATGAGCACGTCTGGGAAGGTAAATGCAAAGGATATTCCGACGCTCTTATATTTAAGGGGAAAATCGTCGTCGAGGATTTTGAGACACCTGACGGCGTTCAATTCTACTTCGGGGCCGACTTCGGATTCTCGAACGATCCGGCTGTCTTGGGCCGGATGTTTATCAAGGATAACTGCCTGTATATCGACTATGAGGCTTATGGTGTCGGCATTGAAATCGACGATCTTGAGACATTCTACGACTCGGTGCCGGACTGCCGTAGATGGGAGATCCGCGCCGATTCGGAAAGACCTGACACAATATCACACCTGCATAGAAAAGGATTCGATATCGTCGGGGCCGAGAAAGGTAAAGGCTCTGTCGCTGATGGTATATCGTTTTTACGGGGATTTGAGAAGATTATCATCCATCCTCGTTGTGAGGGCGCGATTGATAATTTCAAAAATTATAAATGGAAGAAGGATAAAATCACAGGCAGGATACTGCCGATACCGGCTCCTGGCTCAGATCACTGGCCGGATGCCGCTCGTTACGCTTTAGAGCGATATATAAAATCGAATAACCCAAACATAAGGTTCCTATGAAAATAAAATTCTTAGAGGATTTGAAACTCGCCAGGGAATACAGGAAATTCGAGAGTACACTAAAGGCCCAAAATCCGCTCGTGGACATGTGGGGGCATGAGAAAACATACGGTAAAGCGCAACCGCATGACTTCCAGCTGATGGTCAATAATTACCAGTCATGGGCCTACGCCTGCATACAGCGCAACGCTTTCAGTGTGGCTAAGGTGGATTTGAAGCTCTATAAGAAAACCCGTTCAAATGAGGGCACCGACTATCAGGAGATAGAAGAACATCCATTCCTTGAGCTCATGGCAAACGTCAATCCTTTCTTCAACCGCTTTGAATTGTGGTGCCTTACGGTGACATTCCTTGACCTTACGGGGAACGCTTACTGGTGGCTCGTAAAGGACGCTTTTGGTATCCCGCGCGCGCTGTGGAATATCCCGTCGCACTGGATGAAGATTGTGCCGTCAAAGACCGACTTCATAGCCGGATACATAATGCAACAGCCAGGAAGCCCGACGAAAGTGCCTTTCGATATTGAGGACATCATCCATTTTAAGTATCCCTCGCCGTTCTCATTGTATTATGGATGTCCGCCTATGTACGCCGCCGCTTACGATATCGATATCAATAGGGAGCTCAAAGCTCATGGCGTAAACTTCCTGATGAATAACGCGCAACCTGGGGGCGTGCTCTATACTGACCAACGGCTCGGAGACAAGGAATACGAGCGCCTACGCACCATGTGGAATATGAGGCATAAGGGCGGAGTGAACGCCGGAAAGATGGCTATCCTCGAGTCCGGCCTGAAATACGAAAAGACCGGATCCAACCTGCAAGAGCTGCAATTTCCAGAGACTTCCCGAAACGTCCGCGATTCTATCCTCGCTATCTTCGGAGTGCCGGCTTCACAGCTTGGGCTTGTGGAAGATGTGAATCGAGCCAACGCCGAGGCCAATGAATACGTTTACCAGAACGGTACGATACTGCCGAAATTAAAACTCATAGAGGAAAAGTTAAACGAGAAGATGATGCCGATATACGATGTCGGAATCGTATGCGAGTTTGATAATCCCGTGCCCCAGGATAAAGACTTCCGGCTAAGAGAACAGACCGAACATATCAGAAGCGGATACTCATCTATTGACGATGTCCGGCAAGAGGACGGCAGGGATCCATATGACACGCCGGAAACATCCATGCCCCTTATACCTTTCAGTGTGATCCCAGCTGGATCCCCGAAGCCGGAGCCGGTGGTAGAGGGCACAGCGCCGCAGGACAGCAAGGGATACAAGCCTCTCCATGAAACAAAAGAGAAACGCACGCGCAAGTGGGAAGTATTCGCGGCAATGACACACCCGCAGGAAAGACATTTCGGCGGGGTCATGAAGCGATTCTTTGAACGCCAGCGAGCGATAGTGATGGAGAACGTCAATAAATACAAGGCCTATCCGGTCAAGGCGGGATTTGACGCGAGTATATTATTCTCGATGAACGAGGAGGATAACAGGCTAAAGGCAATCGCTAAAGCGTATGTCGAGGAGGCCATGAAATCAGGCGCGCTCCTCGGATACAATGAACTCAATAATCCGATAGACTTCAACTTGATTGAGCCGAATATACTTAGAGCCGTGGAAAAGCGAGTAGTGTTTTTCGCGGAAAGTGTTAATAAGAATACAGCCAGTCTCATAAAAGAAGCGCTTGACCAAGGGATATCGCTCGGAGAATCCATCGACAAGATAGCCAATAGAATCACCGACATATATGATTTTAGCGAGAAATTCCGTTCCGTGCGGATAGCCAGGACAGAAGTAATCGGAGCCTCTAACGAGGGGCAACTCTGGTCTTACAGGGAGAACGGCGTAGAGGCGAAGATGTGGATCACGGCCAGAGATGAGAACGTCAGGGAAAGCCACCAGATAGATGGCCAGACGATAGATATCAATCAAAGGTTTACACTAAAATCAGGGGAGCACCTGGATTATCCAGGAGACAGGGACGCGCCTGTCGGCGAAATTGTGAACTGTCGGTGTTGCGTATCGCCCGTAGTCAAAACATAAGGAGAGCGTATGAATAAAATATTTCTTACATTTAATTCGCAGGTTAAGGATATCGACGACATTGAGGGCACGCTTACGGCCTATGTATCCACGGACGCGCGCGACCGCATGGATGAGGTGCTTTTACCTGACGGGGCGGACATGAAGAATTACAAAAGAAATCCCGTCGTGCTATTCGCGCATGATTACCAATCCCCTCCGATCGGCAAGGCTTTATGGATAAAGAACGACGGCGACGGCATTATAGCGAAAGTTAAATTTGCCTCGACTGAATTCGCCCAGGAAATATTCACCTTATTCAAGGAAGGTATTATGAGCGCCTTCTCCGTTGGGTTCATTCCTAAACAGTGGGTCGACGGCGATGGGGAGAAAAAGGCCAGGCGGACATATGAGAAGTGGGAGCTATTGGAATTCTCAGCCGTTCCCGTGCCGGCCAATCCCGAGGCTCTGGCGCTCGCCATGTCAAAGGGTCTCATAAAGAGCGAAGTCTTGAAAAAGGAATTTAAGATAGAGCCGCCGCCCGCGCCGGTGCCAGTGGAGCCGGAGAAGAAAGAGCCATCCACGGATTACATGGAAGTCATAAAGACGCAGGAAGCGGAGATAGCGAAACTGAAAGAAAAAGACGCGATATCAATAACCGAGATATCCAACCTAAAGAAAGATGTCTCGGATTTGAGATATAAGATATACGAGCTTTTACATAAACCAGACCAACCCAGCGTTCCGGAGATTTCAGGAGAGGACATCGCGAAAATAATCGGCGAGGCCGTCTCTGGGGAAATCAGGCGCGTAACAGGCAAGGTCAACTAACCGAAAGGAGTATCTATGTTCATGACAAAAGAGGAGTTTGATAAACTCCCGAAAGATCAGCAGGATCTCCTCATGAAGAAGATTGAGGAAATCAAGGCTGGTGTTCCCGCCGCGCCAAAAGGCCTGACACAGCTCACGATGGATGAGTTTAAAGGCCTGATCGGGGAAACGATAAAAGAGCATATTTCGACCATGACAAAGGTCGACAAGAAGCACTTCGCGTTTCCTGGTATCGGCAAGATTGATGACGACCTATCGCCGGCAGGCAAGTTCGTCAAGACAGTGAAGTTTTTGAAAGCGATAGCCGGAGCTGACGTTCAGTCATGCAGGGCTATGTCCGAGGAAGTAAGGGTAAAGGCCAACCTATCGGAAGGCACAACCACAGCCGGCGGCTTTTTGGTGCCGGAGGAATTCGCGGCCGAGATCCTGCGCCTCGCGCCGACTTATGGCGTGGTCAGGCAGAATTGCCGGATCATCCCCATGAGGACGGATACCCTATCGATACCCGCTGCGGGCAGCACGGAATTGCGCGCCCTGTGGGTAAACGAAGCGAGTCAGATCAAGTCGACTGATCCCAACTTCCGCCAGGTGCAGTTGGTCATCAACAAACTCGCGGCTATTCCAAAGGTCACGAGCGAGCTTTTGGCTGACGCGAATATCGACACCGTGGCGTATCTTTCCATGCTGATCGCGGAAGCGTTCGCGTATGAGGAAGATTCACAGGGCTTTAATGGAAGCGGATCCCCGTTCGTCGGAATACTTTCGGCGACCGGAGTACCGACCTATCCTCTCCCGAGCGGCACGGGATTCATATGCCTGTCGTATCCGGATCTCGTGAAGATGACGACCGAGCTATATGACAACGCGGCCGCTGGAGCGAAGTTCTACCTCCACAGGACTATCATAGGGCACCTGAGAGGGCTTATCACGACAGCCGGAGCTCCTATCCTCACGCCTATCCAGAAAGACATAGCCGGATATCCGTGGGTGTCTACGGAAGTTCTGCCTGGCACAAGGCATTCCACCGCCGCAACCGACGGAACGAAGTTCATGGCGTTCGCCAATCTGAACAAGATGCTGGCGATGGGCCAGAGGGAAGGTATCGAGATGAAGATTGCTGATCAGGCAACGGTCGGATCGGACAATCTATTTGAGAAGGACATGCTTGCCCTTCGGATGATCGAACGGGTATCGTTCGGAGTTTTACTACCAAGCGCGGGCTTGATAGTGCATTGCTAACCAACGCAGAGAAAGGAGCATAAACGTGAGAGACTATAAGACCACGATGGAAGTTTTTAATGCCCTGACCTGCGTTCTGTTCGCTTCAGATTCGACAGGGAATACAGGGTATGGCTGTTCGATAGATACGCTGGGCTTCAAAGATGTGCTCGGTGTAGTTACGATGGGCGCGATAAGCGGAACAGCCGCATCTACCGGAGAGCTGACCGTAAAGTTTCAGGAAGCGATTCAGGCATCCGGCCCGTTCAGTGATATTACTAACGGGGCAATAATGGGCACGATGAAGGTAGCGTTAAACGTCATAGGCTATACGGCTGTTACAAACCCATATGCCTATATGGGTAAGCTGTATGAGAAACTCAATGACGGAACGAGGTCGAGATATATCCGTTGCCATGCCACACTTAAAGGCACAGCGGCTTCCGGATATTTCGCGGGGCCGATCAGCGTCGCCGTAATACTGGGGAGGCCAGGGGATACACTCTGGATCCAAAATCCCGCTTCAATCGGAAGCGGCAATGCCGATGTTTGGCAGGGATGGACAGTAAATTCGTTTAAACCGTAGTATAACCGAGAGAGGCGGGGCCTTAAAACCTCGCCTCCCTCGCCGCAATCATAATGATAAATAAATATAAAAATAAGATGATGTCAAAGGTAAAAACGAGGTGCCAAAATGAGTCTGATAGGGACAGGGGACGTAAGGACATGGCTCGGACTACCGGACAGCGACAGAGGGCCAAACGCGAAAATACTTTCGCTGTGTAGCGTCGTTCAGCAATTTGTAGAAAGCTACACCAACAGGAAACTTGAGGCCCAGCGCTTTTCGACACATCCCGATTATTGCTATCTTGACGGGACTGGTCGGTCATGGATATACCTGCCCGTTTATCCCATCTGGTATATAAACGAGCTCGCGATAGACAGCGACAGGGACTTCGGATCCGGCACACTTGTAGGCACAGACGATATATTCTTTTATCCGGATGGCAAGGTCATATCAGACGAGGCCGGATACTTCACCAGGGGGCGCAGGAATATCCGTTTTGATTATTACGCCGGATACGGCTCCGGCTCCTATCCTTTACCCGCCGATTTAAAACAGGTCATGATAGAGATGATCGTCGAATCATACAAGTCGGGACTGACCGCTATCCATGAAACGCAGACTCCTCAGGGCGAAATCTATTACATGAAGCTCCTGTCAAACAACACATTCTGGAAAGAAACTCTCGGACGCTATACAAAAATAGGATGTATGAATTACAGCTATGATGATACTTAGGATTGATGGATTACAGGAACTTGCCAGACGGCTTGACGAATCCACGCGCGACGCGGCGGTCAAGAGCGGCATGAATCAATCAATCAATCTTTTGCAGGGATGGATCCAGCGTGAGCGGCTCTCGGGCCCGCGGCCCGCGTATCTTGGAGTTATAACTGACAGGCTCAGATCTTCCATATCGGCAAGCAAAGCCGAAAAGGTAGGCGACGCTTATATCGCTAAAGTAGGCACCAATGTCGAATACGCCGCCGTGCATGAGTTCGGGTATGACGAAGATGTCCAGGTAAGACAGCACGCTCGGCGCACTGGCACATTCAGGCGCGAGACAGGCACGAATAGGATAGGCCGGAAGATAGGCTCAACGATAGCGTTCTTTGGAGGCACGCGGCACATGAGGATCCCCGCGCGCCCCTTTATGCGTCCGGCTTTTGAGGATGAACAGAATCAGCAGGATATATTACGCATCTTGGAATCAAGGCTGAGCGAGGCTTTATCGGGAGGCAAATGATACATTACGAGCAGATGGTAGACTGGGTCAGCAATATATTCGGGCCTGAAAAGGATATCATCGGGTGCGAGATAGGAGTGCTTGAGGGCAGAATGGAGCAGATACTCCTTGACGCTTTTCCGAGACTATTCATGTACGGAGTAGACATTCTGGAGAGAGGCTTTGTTTATCCAAGATATGAATTCATATGGGCGCATAGCGACGAGGCCTGTAAGCGCTTTAAGAATCCAGCCTCTCCGGTGGCTCTGGACTTTGTTTATATAGACGGCTGTCACCTTTACGAGCAGGTCAAGAAAGATATACTGAATTACGCTCCGCTTGTTAAAGAGGACGGATTCATCGGTGGCCATGATTATATTCCAGACTCAGGTAAGGATGATGGAGTGAAGCCGGCGGTGGATGAGCTATTCGGCAATGGCAAGGTTCGATTCGGGGCGGATTACACCTGGTATATTTTGAAAAAGGACATCAAATGGTAATAGGCACAATTTACAATCAGATTGTTTCAACGCTTGAGAATAATCCGACGCTTAAGGATTATATCAAACAGGTATTTAGAGGCTATCGTTATAACATAGCCAAAGACTCATACCCCTGCCTGATGGCGGAGATTGTCCGCAATAACGAGATAGAAAAGGACTTCGGGCAAATCAAGCGTATTTGGGGAGAACTTGATATATTGGGTTTCGTAATGGAGCACGATAATGAGAGCCTCATCGTAGGAGATCCTCGAAAAGAGATTTATGGCATATTAAATATCGAAAACGATATACGCGCCTGCCTTCAATCGTCGAATACTCTCGGAGGTAAGGCTATTGATTTACAGATGCAGCCCACAGAATTTGATTACACTTTCTGGCCGGTGCGCGGCCTAAGGATTCGGGCAAGAGTTTTATACCAGCAAGAAGACGGAGTTTAACGATGGCCTCGGGAATATATAATCGTTTCAAGGCTAACCTGATGAATAAGGTCGTCGATTTAGAGGCCGATGTCATAAAGGTCATGCTTTTAAATAACAGCCACGCTTTTGACGCGGCTCATAACACGGTATCCGAAATCGTCGCCAATGAGATAACGGGCACCGGATACACCGTCGGCGGCGGGGTTCTCGCGGGCATGGCTGTAACGCAAGGAACGACAACGAAATTTGACGCTACCGACCTGACGTGGCCCAACTCGAACTTTTCGGCTTACTTCGGGGTGATATATGACGCTTCGCTCGTGGGGAGCGACCTCATCGCCTGCCTTGACTTCGGCGGGGCGGTCGTTCCGTCGAATGGCGGGACGCTTACTATACAATGGGACGCGGCGGGGATAATAACGCTCGCTTAAAAAGGATAACATGGCAGGACTTAAGGACTTTGAAAACCTAACTGAAATTGAAAGCCGCCGTAATTACAACACGAAAGCCTACGACATCGGCGGCGGCAAGACTCGGTTTCGCTGTCACGTCCGGCATATTCATTATAAGAATGGCAGGGGATTCGCCGACATAGACACAACGCTTGCCTTTGATAACGCCACAAGAACATGGAAACACAGTAAGGCCTCCTATCGCCCCTCGATACCCGAATATGCCGACGGATGGTTTGAATTCTACAATGGATATGAGGGTGCTAATCACACCATAAAAGCACAGCCTATCGCCAATCACGTCAAGGGTAAATACTTCAAAGATACCGATGGCTCGACATATGTATTATATAAAGACGCTTTCGGTGCGGACATTGACTTAAAAGTTTACGCTTACTGGGCAGGACTGAAAAAAGTTATTTGCATAAACAAAAAACCCGCCGACACATCAAAAGACATGACGTTTGATTTTAAGATGAACGTCAACGGCCTGAACGTGAAATCAAATGGGAATACATGGAACAAGACATCGACGCTTCCATTCAAAGAAAAGACGATAATGGTCGGGAATAACGGCAGTATGAGTTATTTCAGAAACGCTATGGTGTGGGATAGCGGAGAGATACCTTCAAGAATAAGTCAGCCTGTTGACATAGAACTATACCGCAAGAATGGCAACATAATTCTGCGTAAAACTATCACCGCCGACATACTGCAAAAGGCCGTTTATCCTTTATATACAGACCATCCGACGACCTACTATGTTGGTTCTGGTGATGGAACAATAATGGCGAGTAATGCTTCTTGGTCGGGAGCAAGAGACGCTACAACAGGGACTGCTACCAATGGTGCCGGTACCGTATTTGTAGACGTGGTACAGTTTTCAGGGCTATATTACATTTATCGTATTTTTTTACCTATAAACACAAACGGAATAACTGGGACTATTACTGATGCTGTTTTAAAAATATTTAGTAATGGTGTGTATTCTGATACTGCTAATGATTCATATTCTTATTTATCTATAGTTCAAGCGTCACAAGCAAGCACAACTACCTTGGTTGGTGATGATTTTAATAATGTAGGAGATACTCTCGGAAGCGATATGCTCGACATATCCGGCTTAGGAGCGCCAGATAGGTATATAACATATACCCTTAATGCTACTGGTATTTCCTGGATAAATACTACAGGATATACGTTATTAAGTGTTAGAGAAGGACACGATATAGCAAACTCCGCCATAGCTTCGGGAAAGCAGGAATCGCAGAGATATTATAGTAGCGAAGCTGACGGCAGTAATCTCGATCCATACCTTGATATAACGGTCGGCCCAAGCGGTGTCGACGCTACCACAACGCCCGCCGCTCTCGCCATGACGTTGACGCTTCCGGCTCCGACAGTAACGGGGCTGATTGGAATGTTCAGGTGGCTTTTTAAATCTCTCATATCAAAGACAGCCGTATACTCGACAGGCGTTAAAAAGTTTTTGCTAAGAAAATCACACATATCCAAAACCGAAGTATTCAAAACAAGAATAGACAGGGAGAAATACGATGCCTAATAAGCATTACATAAACGAGGTGGGGACGGACTTATTGTTTGACACGGGGATAGATATCCCCGGAGAAGCTATAGTCAGGGTGAAATATAAGGATCCGGCTGGGTTAGAGGGGACTTGGCAGGGCTCGGCTTATTCGTCATATTCGGAACTGGCGGGAGCTATCGGGACGTATTTTGTGAAGTATACGCTGGCCTCGACGAGCACGCTGATGACTTCGGGCGAATGGCATTTACAGCCTTATATTGCCAGCAGTATAGGTACATGGTTTGGGGAATCGATAAAGGAAATGATATTTGGGGAGTACGAATAATGTCATTACCGTGTAAATGGGATGTGCAAATGGGAAAAATTATAGAATTTATGGAATCACATAAAGGGATGAAAGCTTTGCAATGGAGCATCGTGGGGGTGATTATCGTACAGGTCGGTACTTTTCTTGTGATGTGGGGATCTCTTACGACGACAGTTAAATCTCATGATAAAACTATCGATTCGATTTGCAAACGATTTGATAATGTAAAAATTGTCGGATACGCTTACGCTGAAACAGGACAAGATGAAAAACAAAAATAAATGCCCTACATGCAACATCGGATATCGAACCTGCACATATGACGGTAACGGAGACGTGATAATCGAGACATGCACGAATTGCGACATAAGAGAAGAACATAAAAACAGACGCGGCCGGACGATTCCGGTTGATATTGAGAGACGGAGACAATTACAGACAGGTGGATATTAATGACAAATTTTTTTATTAAATTTGATTCCTTTGGGATGATGGAAAACTATGTGATCTCTCCTGTTTTTAAACAACATAAGATTTTCGATTCTATTGTCATTCGGGATTCCATTTATATGATGAACAACTTCTTCAGGATAAAGATACCGCCCGAGATGTTTTTCCATGACAAGGCGGTGTTCAAAAACATATCCAAAACTATTGACAAACGGGTGTTTTTTAACTTTTCTATAAATATATCCTTAATGATGTTTTGGTCTACCATGTTGATAGGCAATGGATTTTTCCCCAAAATCTCCCTTTTTTGTTTCTGTTTCGGGAGATGGATGATATCCCTTTGGAAAGCGAGTTTTTTCTCCACCATAAACTGGATGGCCCTTTTGAAAACCCTTTATTCCTTTTGGCATATTATTTTTCTCCAAATTAAAAGAGCCGCTTTCGGTGGCTTATCAGAAACGGTTAAGTTTCTGCACCTACTAACGGCTCAGGTTTTGGACAAAATAAATCCGTTTCTGATAAGCGTAACAAGTTTATCATATTACAACCAAAATATCAACATAAAAAGGAGGGTACTGATATGCTGACGCGTAGAACGGTAATAACAGCTATAACCGAGACAACGTACGGCACGGATCCGGCAATGACCGGAACGAACGCGATACTCGCATGGGATGTTAACCTTGATGTCAAGGGCGAGGTTTTGGAAAGGCTTTATCTTCGGGATACGCTTTCCCCTATATCCCATGTCATCGGGATGAAAGAAGTGGATCTGTCATTCAAGGCTGAACTTGTCGGATCCGGCGGGATGCTGGCTCCGCTGATTTCAGGGTGCGGTTTTGGAACAGGTGTTGTAAACGGGACGGCCCTGCAATTCGCTCTCCAATCGGTCGAGTATCTCATGCCGAGCGTCGCGTTGTGGATATTCAAAGACGGCAATAAGCACAAGATAACGGGCGCGCGGGGTAATGTGAAGCTCATTCTTGAGGCCGGAAAATACGGCGTGGCCGAGTTTTCCTTTAAGGGACTGTATAATCCGGTCCAGGCTGATACCATTATGGACGTGTCCGGCTTTAATGTCATACAGCCGAACAAGCCGCCCATATGCTACAACTCAAGTTTCCAAGTCGGCGGTTTCTCACCTGTCACGGGAAAACTTGAGATTGACCTGGGCAATGAGATTAACCCGTCGGCGAGCCTGAACGCCTCGTATGGCGTTTACAATTTCAGGATATCGGGCCGCAAGCCGAAGATATCGTTTGACGCTGACGCTGTTGTCGAGGCCTCCAATCCATTCTGGGGAGACTGGTCGGGGCAGGTCGTTGACACGTTCTCGATAGATGTGGGAACGACATCGAACAGATATATCCTGAACGGCATATTCCAGTATTCGCAGAATAAGTACGGCGACAAGGACGGCATATCAAAGTATGACTGCGAGGCCATGCTTGTGTCGAGCAATCCGGACACAGCCAACGATGAGCTGGCCATTAAATTTTTGAACGCGTAAAAGAAAGGAGCTTTATGATTTCGGGAATTAACCTTAACGACGTGGTGGAATTTACCTTACCGGACGACAAAGAAAATCCTACGGTATGGAAGCTTGGCATGGTGCCGTCGGGCATACTGGCGCAGATAGGTAGTACCGGCAAAGATAATCCCATCGGGGTTACGCTTAAGCTCTTGCAGATAGGACTCAAGGGCTGGAGCAACTTCGGGGATATCGCCTACGCCACAGAAAAGAAAGAGATGGATGGCCAGACAATAGACCTCGTGCCTATTGACTTACTAAATCGCATACCCATCAACGTCATCATGGCGCTGTCGGAAAAGCTGGTCGAGATAAATCATCTTACGGCGGCTGAACGAAAAAACTGATATGCGCGGTAGAGGCGATGCAACTTGGCTTTAACTGCCGCGCTTGCGATGATGTCCTGAAAAAGGAAAGAGGCTGTACTGAAAAGGGTATCATCCCTTTTGAGCTGGACGGCGAGAGGGTATTCAGATGTCCGATTAAACTTGTTTCAGCGATGTCATGGCAGTATGTCGAGGCTCACGGGTTCTACCGGAAAAGCATTCTGCCTAACGGACAGGGATATTTAAGGGAGAGCAAAAAGTATATTGAGGCCATGCAGGTATTGGACGGCGAATACGCTCGGATCGAGCGCGAGGAGATGGAAAAGGCGAAGCGGTGATGTGGTTAATATTTTTGAATACTTGAAAGTTTATCGTTATCGAAATAAATAAAATACTTTGGGATGGTTCCGCTATAACCATAATATGCCCATTGTTCGCTTCTACCCCATTGAGTAATGGTTATATGCTTATCCCAATCATAAGGTTCACCCATGACTGCGATGACATCATCCTTGCTCATTCCTATAATAAGTTTGTTACTTAGAATTGCTTGTTTAAATTTATTGGAAAGTTGTGGATGCGATTTAACATATGATTGAGGGTTCGGTTGTTTGGCTACTGTTGTAATAGCGCAACCTGTAAGTAATACGGTAGTGCATAATATAAGGATTAACAGAGCTTTCATAGTGACCTCCTTTAGTGGGGTCATAATAATGCCAAAAAACACGGATAAAGTCAAGAGGAAAGTATGATAAACGCAACAGGGCTTGAAGTCATTCTGAAACTAGATGACCAGCTTACCGCCGGATTCAATAAGTCATTCGATTCCATAAAGAAAAATATAGATTCTGTCGGCACCTCAATGGCTCAATTAGGTCGACAGATTACATCTCTCGGCAGAAACATGACATTTCTCGGCGCGGCCATCACGGGGCCAATGGCATTGGCCTTCAAGACTACATCAGATTATTCGATCGAAGCCTCAGACGCGCTTAAAAGAATGGGTAATAGCGCGATAGAACTGCAAATGATAATCGGCACCGCGATGATACCTGTAGTGGAAAAAATAACAAGAAAGATAGAAGAATTGACGAAATGGTTTAAGCAACTGGATCCGCATGTTAGGACGGCGGTTATTCAAGGCGCGCTGATGACGGGAATGTTTTTACTTTTGGGAGGAACTATCCTTCATGTTGTCGGAAGTATAACGGCTATAATAGGCCGAATAATTGTATTCACAGCCGCGGGAATCGCTATCAATCCTGTCATGCTGGCGATAGTATTGGCTCTCGCGGCGATAGCCGGTACTATAGCGGTAGTCGTAACTCACATGGACAAGATACAACAGGGCGCTAAGGGATTGTATGATTTCTTTGATAACTTAAAAACAAAGATTTCAGACACTTTTCCCGTACTCAAGGAATTTGGGGAATGGATAGATAAGCTCAGGGAGAAAGGTATATTTGAAAAAGCGACAGCCGCGGCGAAAGAGATGTCTATCGATTCAGTTTTAGGCATGTTCGGAATACCTAAAGGTGTTTTTGATATGATAAAGTCATATTTTCAAACTGAAAGGATTGATTTGGGTGAGCTTGTTATCACGCAATCAGGCACCAGTAAAATTGACGCGTGGTTGGCGGATTTTAAACAAAAATTTGGTAAGGCTTTTACTGATGCCTACAAAGCCGCGATGGATCTCGGTACACAATCCGCTCAAATATTAACTCAATCAATATCGACTTTCTCAACTGGATTTGGTAATGCGGTAGCTAACATGCTTGTTAAGGGCAAGAATTTCGGGGAAAGCATGAAAGAAGTTTTCCAAAATTTGGCTGTAACTTTTATATCATCCATTGTTTCCATGATAGCTCAATGGCTTATATATCAAGCGATACAGATAGCTTTTATGCCGCTTATGGTATCTATTGCCTCCGCGACAGCGAGCGCGTTAGCGGTGATATGGGCACCGGTGGCCGCACTTGTATCGCTTGCTACTATGGGAGCTAACGCTGGCCCAGCGATGGCGGCTATAACTGCTACGACAGCTTGGGCTGGATTTGGCGGTGGTGCTTCTGGTGGCGCTGGGTGGGGTGGCGGCTTCGCGGAAGGTGGATCTGGCGTTGTTGACAGGCCAACGCTATTTTTGGCCGGTGAAGCGGGGCCGGAGAGATTCAGTTTTACACCGATGAACAAAAGAGAATCAGGCAGGGGAGGGGTTACGGTATATATGGAGAACGCCTATTTTAACACAGCGGACGCGGCGGAGGAAACTCTCGCGCGCCTCTCACGCCTTATGGACGAGAACAAAAGGAGCCGTATCAGATGAGCGCTTTCGGCATTAAAGTCGGCACATATGCTTTCGGCACCAATTCATTCGTGGAGGCCTTAAAGATAGCCTCTGGCCGCCGCATGGAGCAGTATCCGATTATCCGCAAGGATATGACCATTATCCCTGAAAACAAGGCCCAGCCTATCGGAATCGACATATCCGGCACGGTTACGGGTTCGGACTATACCTCTCTAAGGACAGCCATAAAACAGCTCAGGCAGGCCGTGGATGGGGCTGACAAGGACTTTTACATCGACAATGAGCGATTCATCAGGGTAATCTCGAAATCGTTCGATTACGCCTATCTTACGCAGGATTTTGCTAACTATAACGTGAGCCTCTTGGGCGAAATGCCCTACCTATTAGCCGGAACGGTTTCAAGCTATGTGAGCCTGCCGACAGATACCATAACCTATCCAATAGGTAACGACGGCGATGTAGAGGTACCGCTAAAGATATCCATTCTGGCACCGGACGGCGGGATCCCCATAGGCACGACCATCCAGTTTGAGAATAAGACAAACGGGCTTCTGTGTAAGTTTACGGGGGCCCTGACAGCCACGCAGACGCTTGTTATTGACTGCGGATACGATGACTACAACCGCCCGACATTTAAGGTAGAGGTGGAGGGGGTAAGCGCCATGTCCGCCTTTGAGGGCGATTTCATGTCGATACTGGAGGGCACGAACTGGCTCGGATTCACAGGGTGTTCCGTGGCCACGGTGTCGCTGTACTGGCGCAGGGGATATGTGTCATGAGCTTTGATCAAAAATTACGCATAGAGCTTCGGAATGAGAACGGCGTACTCCTGTCATATATTAACAACCTTGTCCAAAGCGTATCATGGTCGTGGGACAGGATAGGCGGATGCGGGGACTGCTCTTTGAGGGTAAAGACAGACTATGACGGAGCTCTTGCCGGATCATTCATGGAGGACGCGGAGATCCGAATATACATACCGAACGTGGCGGGCACCGCGGAGCTGTGGTATTCCGGTTTTATAGACAAGATAACGCCAAATATATCCTCGGATGAATATGTGGATCTGTATTGTCTTGGGTATGTTAATCAACTAAAGCGAATCATCGTCCGCGAAAAGACCTACGCCGGTAAGGAGATCTCCGAGATCGTGCGGGATATAGCCGAGGTCTACGCTACAGCCTATACTTCGGTAGTATCCACGGCCCCGAATTATGAGATAACGGATTTCACTTGCGACACCATCTATTTTAATGAATCGGCCTTTGAGGCCATTACCAAGCTCGCCGATATCGCCGGAAAACGTGAGTGGGGAGTGGACGCTAACAAAAACCTATTCTTCAAGAGGCGCGATGATTCCATAAAGAATTATTTCAACCTGACGCAGGACTTCGCGTCCTTTCAGCCGGTAAAAGATTTCAATCCGATAGTGACGAAGATATTCCTTGAGGGCTCCGACGGATACAAACAGACGTTTGAGGTCACGAATAAAATATCCGTAAGGGAAAAGATTATATCAAATTCATCTATCAGCACGGAATCTGTGGCATACCAGTATGCCAGAGGATATTTAAAAGAGAAAGGCAAAAAAAGCAGGGCATACACAGCCAAGCAGATAGGCCGCCAGACGCGCGTGGAATCGACGGTACCGATAGGCAGGTCGACGATATTCAGCAAGATAGGAATACGTTCTCAATATGATATTGGGGTAAATGATATTCTATCAGGAGGTACCGCGAGCGGTGATACTGAGTATAGCGGATCTTATCTTGCCGCGTATGCATGTGATAATAACACAGGCACCTACTGGGCCTCTACAGATAGCGCTTTCCCGCATTGGTGGAAATATAATCTTAGTTCAACTCCAAAAATTATACAAAAAGTAAATGTTATGAGTCCATCCGGAACTTTAAGAAATTTTAAAGTGCAAGGATCAAACGATGATTCTACATGGATAGATTTGTACACAGGGCTGCAACCTAACGATGAAAATTATAATCTTCATACGTTTGCGAATATGACCAAGTATAAATATTATCGGATATATATGACCGACAATTATAGAGTCGATAGCATAAGTGGCATCATTGAAATAGA
>Ga0265297_10005596_pt1 | contig 18978 bp, 17 predicted proteins | sample Munlanlwell13791_FD_192502 | JGI IMG/M metagenome (GOLD analysis project Ga0265297, IMG submission 192502) | Leachate microbial communities from a municipal landfill in Southern Ontario, Canada - Leachate well 137-91 | ecosystem: Engineered > Solid waste > Landfill > Unclassified | place...
CTTAGCTGTTTATAGTTTCTCATGCCCTTTCTCGTCTTTGGTCGGATTGAAAAAAGCGTGAAACTATATCAGCTAACCTTTTTCTTTTCCGATTAGTGCCGATTGCACTTATGAGTTGAATCTAAGCGGGAAAACACCAAGCCGCCACGCCGTATAACGCAACCGCCAGAAAGATCAGCACAGTAAAGCCGAACTGCATTGCAATCAGGGTTGCCAGTATCGCGCTGATGACCGAGGCGCAGCCGTTAATGCCCCAGGCCCAAGGTATCAATGCCGGGGTTGTTTGGCTGATTTTAGCCAGCGCCATCGGAAACGGCATGCCCATGCAAAAACCCAGCGGCATTATCAAAATTATCGAATACAGGTAACGGCTCAGGTGCCCCGTTTTCAACAAAAATCCGGCGATGACCTCAAAGCCGAGGCTGTAGCCGGTACTGAGCAAGGCGATAGCCGCAATCGGCAGCATAAACGCATATTTTTCCGGGCTATGGGACAGATGGGTCGAGAAATAGCTGCCGGCACCGGCGGATAACAAAAAGGTGCTCAGCATCACGGCAATGGCGTAAAGCGGATGATGCAGAACCAGGATGAATTTTTGGATAAAGGCGATTTCGATAAACAGGAAAGCCAATCCCAGGCAGAAGAAATACACCGGCATGTGCAGATGATTTTTTGAGTCCGCTTCGATGCCCAGCTTGGCTTTGCAAAGCCACAGCGGCAACGCTATCAGCAACAGGCTGGCGAGTATCGCCTGCAACAACGCCGCGATTAACAACAAGTAGCCGCTTTCCAGCAAGAAGCTTCCGCCGCTGCGCAATAACGGCAAAATTTCGGGCAAGGTGCGCCATTTAAAAAAATGGAACAAATAGGGCTTATCGTCGGTCGCAGGTTCGATGTTGAATTTGTAGGCATCGATAAACGCCGGGCTGTTATCGCCCAATAAGGCCGCCGCGGCTTGGTACAGATAAGGCTGTTGCTGGATGTTGAAGCGATTGACTTCCCCCTCCGATATGCCGGGATAATAAACCGGGTCGAAGCTGCGTTCGTCGCAGAACTGTTTTAACCGGCTGATTTCATCGGCCGATAGTGCGCCGTTTTTGACGATTAAGGTGCTGGTTTGCCAGCCGCGTATCATGATTATCTGCCGGCCGGGTTCGCGGACGCCGGTCTTTTTAAGCGCGTTAATGACCGTAGCCAACAGTTTGGGTTCATCGCGCGGCGGAATTTTAATCCAGCGGGTAATGCTCAGATAACCGTCCGGGCTTACATGATGCAGGTATTCCTCAATGGCCTGTTCGGTGTAAAGGTAGTTTTCGGCCATTGAATACAGGCCCGCCGCCGATGCGCCGAACGCATCCAGCAAGGAAAGATTGATCAGGTCATAGGTTTTATCGCTTGATGCAAGGTAGCCGCGGGCTTCACCAATATGGATATTGATAGGGGCGCCGAAATAAATATCGCCTGCAAAAGCGGCATATTTGCGTTGAATCAGGTCGATGACCAGCGGGTTCAGTTCAACGGCGTCGATGTGCTTAATGGCGTGATAGTCGGCCTGTAAAATATCGCTGCCGGTGCCTGCGCCTAGAATCAGTATGCCGGTTAATTGTTTCAGGTGATAGGGCAGGGCCGATGTGGTTTGATCCAGATAGCCTAGCGTTTCCGGGTTGCCGTCATAACGGGTGATTGCGCTCATATTGTCCGCATCGGTGAACACGGCTAGCTGTTCCGGCGGCTCTGTCGCGGCATTAAGGCTTAAGCCGGGCGCATGACGTAGTGGGGTAAGCTCGCTCTTTACTATGCTGATCGAACCCAGCGGGCTGGAATACCGGTCTATGATTTTTGTGCCGGGAACGTGCAGCAGTTGGTTCAGGCTTTTATACGGTGAGACTTTCAACGTCATCCATTCGGTCGGGATGAAAATAACCGCCAGAGCGATGATAAGGGACACCGTGGTCCAGTGTTTTGAAGTGCGAAAGGTATAGCTCGACACCAGCAGGGCTGCGAGTATTCCCGATAAGGTCAATACGGTTAATATTTGTTCGGGAAACAGGATGAACAGCAGAAAAATAACGCCCACGCTGCCCAGGCCCGCGCCAAACAGGTCGGACGCATAGATTGAGGATACCTGGTTTTTATACTGGTAAAGGGACAAACCGACGACATTGGCCGCGAAAAAGAAAGGCAAGGCCAGAATCAGGTAGATACCGCACAAATACAACAATTGCACGGGCGTCCATAGTATTTCCGCCGGATTAAACGGGATTTGCTGGGCCAGCAAAAAACAGGCGGGAACCGATAGGCTGAACAGCAACATATTGGTCATGATCGCAACCGGGAACAGCGGCGCCAACCGGTCGCGGTTCAGCGCCAGGAACACGCCGCTGACGCCATAGCCCAACAGCGCCATACTGATCATCATGTAAGCAAAGTGATGCCATTGGATAATCGAAAACAGGCGCATCAATAAAACTTCGTAGGCCAGGGCAGAGGCCGAGATAATTGCGACAGCGGCCAACATCGACAAGCGCGGCTTCATCATCAATTCTCCGTTAATGCTTGCCGGTTAACGGGACAAAACTGACCGGAAGGATTTGGCGTGTGGTGACTTTTTCGTCAGTATCTTTACTTACCAAAACCAGGTATTGCGTCATGAACGGCGCGCCGACCGGTATGATCATCCGACCGCCGGGTTTTAGCTGTTTGATCAGCGGCGGCGGTATGTGGCTCGCAACGGCGGTAACCACTATGCCGTCAAAAGGGGCGGCTTCCTCCCAACCGTAATAGCCGTCGCCGGTTCGGGTATGAACGGCGTCGTAACCTGCCCGTTTAAGGTTAGTAGCCGCCTGCTTCGCCAGCGGTTCGACAATTTCTATGCTGTAGACGCTATCGGCCAGCTCGGCGAGAATGGCTGCCTGATAGCCGGAACCGGTGCCTATTTCCAGAGTCCGGTCGTTTTTTTTCAGCTTAAGCAGGTCGGTCATGACCGCGACGATATAAGGCTGGGAAATGGTTTGGCCGTAACCGATAGGGAGCGGCCGGTTTTGGTAGGCGTAGGGTCGTTGATCATCGGGGACGAATTCATGTCTCGGCACCTTGCGCAAGGCATCGAGAACCCGATCATCAAGCGCTTCCTGGTTCAGGAAGTCGCGGGTCCTCAGCACATCGTATTTGATGACGTCCACCAAGGCTTGGCGTTGCTGCCGAAACATATCTTCAGCGATGACATGGCTGGAAAACAGCAGCAAAATAATGCCGATGACCACCAGCCAAAAAATAAGGTGTTTTACTCTTTTCATGTTCACAACCTCCTGATTTTATCGGGTAATAATCGGCTGTAGAGCGTGGAGTTTAAATCAATGAAAAGCTGTTTGTCTGTAGGTCTTTTCTACAATTGCCAGCCGGTCGGGATAGGTTTATTGTGGGCGAGCAGACGCGGATTTGTGGGGCGAATTTATGCCCTTTGATACGCGGCTAGTTCTCAAGCTTGGGAGACTGTGAAAGTATTATCTAAATTAGGCGAAAAACATTTTTCACCACGAAGGCACGAAGAACACGAAGTTTTCAATGTATTGAGTTAAAACGATTGTTTTTCTTCGTACCCTTCGTACCCTTCGTACCCTTCGTACCCTTCGTGGTGAATTCTTTAATTTTTTCTAAAAACGAATATTTTCACAGCCTCTTGGGGGGCGGCAAATTTTACCTATGAGGTGATCGATGGACTCAACTAAACAGCTTGCTTTTATCCGTTTAATTGTTTTAGTTTTCAGCGTCTTTTTTACCGCAGCCATTCTGGCTGAAGGACAGCAAACCATGACCTTGATCCTCAAATCACCGGACTTCGCCGATCAGGGCGAAATCCCCAAAACATTGACCTGCGACGGCAATGACAGCTCGCCTGCTTTAAGCTGGTCGGGACTTCCGCAAAACACCAAAAGTCTGGTGTTAATCGTTGACGACCCCGATGCGCCGGATCCCGCCAAGCCCAAAATGACCTGGGTACATTGGGTGCTCTATAACATTCCGCCGACTGCTGCAGAATTGCCGCGAGCCGTTGCGCCCGGCGACTTGCCCGCAGGCACCCGGCAAGGCAAAAACGACTGGAAACAGGCGGGCTATCGCGGCCCTTGTCCGCCTATCGGCCGGCATCGGTATTTTCATAAGCTTTACGCATTGGATATTGAATTGCCGGATCTGCATCAGCCCGATAAAGCCCAGGTTGAAAAAGCGATGGCGGGGCATATTGTGGGGCAGGCGGAACTGGTTGGAACTTACCGGAGGCAGTAACTGATAAAGTCATGAGGCGCATTATGCCGATTCCGCTGATGCGTCGCTTTGATGATGAACACTGGATATCGCTACTCAGTTATCCAGATTGTTTGCCTCGGTATTCGTTACCAACAGCCGGTTAACCTGTTCAATATCATCCTGACTAAGACTGCTGGCCGCTTGTTTTAACTTGATACTGTTGATCAGGTAATCATAACGGGTACGTGCAAAATCCCGTTTTGCCCGGTATAAATTTCTTTGTTCGTTCAACACCTCAATCATGGTTCGGGTGCCTACGCCAAAGCCCGCTTCAGTCGCCTCCAGGGCGCTGGTTGCCGATATTACCGCGGCTTTTAGGGCGGCTACACGGCTGATGGCGGTCATGATACCCCGGTAAGCGTCTTTCACCTGGCGTTTTACTGCGCGCTTTTTGGCAACCAAATCCTCTTTTGCGGCTTGGTATTCATAGCCGGCTTGGCGGGTTCTGGAATTGACGGCGCCGCCTTCGAACAACGGCACATTCAGTTGCACACCGATACTCTGGGTGTCGCCCCGAGCGCCAAAGCTGCTGGTATTGTCGGATGCGCCGTAAGAGCCGATCAAATCCAGGCGGGGCAAGTGGCCGCTACGTTGCAAGTCTATGGCTTTGCGCGACACTTCGGCTTGATTGAATGCCGAGATGATGCTGAAGTTATTGAGTTCGGCCAGATCGCTCCATGCCGAAATATCCGGCGGATCCGGTTTGACTAAGGGCAGTTGTTCGCCCAGCGCATTGAGCGAAGCATCGTTTTCGCCGATGATTTCCCTTAATGCTTCTTTTTGATTATCCAGATTGTTGGCGGCTTCAATTTCATTAGCGTTGGCTTGGTCGAAACCGGCCTGCGCCTCGTTAACATCGGTTATTGCAATAATGCCAACATTAAATCGTTGCTGAGCCTGTTCCAGTTGCCGGGCGATAGCCTGTTTTTCCGCCGAGGCAAATTGCAGGTTGTCCTGAGCATACAGCACATTGAAATAGGCTTCGGTCGTTTTAACCATCAGGTTTTGTAATTCGGCCAGATACGTCGCTTCAGCCTGAGCGATTTGATTGTCGGACTGGCTTAATTGTATCCAGTGTTCCCAGTGGAACAACGGTTGGGTCATATTGAGATTAAAAGTGTTGTTCCAGAATTCCTGGTTGACGGCAGCGCCTTGATAAGTATTGGTTTTCAGGTTATGCAGCCACTGCCTTTGGCTGGCGCCGGCGGCCGATATGTTAGGCAGAAACCGTGCAATGCTTTGGTCTTTTGATTCGCTGACGGCAGATTGTTTGGCTTGGGCTTGCTTTAAAACCGGCGCATTTTGCAAGGCAAGCTCATAGGTTTCTGACAGATTTTGAGCATGCAGGGGTGAAATGTCTGTCAACAGGCTGAAAATAATGACTGAGAGTTTTACTTGTGGCTTCATGTGTGAAATCAAAATCATTTAAATGGCGGGTTCAATAGATGTCTGACTTCCGAGCAAAACCGCGAAATAGAACAATGCCTTAAAGAATCAGTAGCGTAATGTGATAGGGCGGTAAGGATTTGTTGGTCGGGGTGCCAAATCTGATGCCGGACATAATTACAGACAACAAAATATTAATATACCGTGTGATTTTCTTTAAATACGCGGTCAATAATACCGGCCAAAACTGTTGCCTCCGTTTTTAATGTAAGCAAAGGCTTATATTTAAATAATCTATGGCTTGCATACAGCGGTTTGGGTTTGCGCTACATTAGCTACCACTGTGAGCTCTTTCTGTTTTGATGAGCTGCTTAGTCCGTCATGTAGTCCATATTGCACCGATAAAGAAGCGTGATTACAGGTCGGAACTGTTTTGTTAGGAGTAAAAAATTAAGTCATGTCCCGTTTTACAGGCGTTTATATTACCATCAATATTGCTATCAATGTCATCATCACATTTCCTTGCAAAGCTGAATTTGCTAATTCTCAAATAGGTGGGACTTCGAGATATGAGTTCCAAGGTATGCGGAAGCAGCTATTCGGCTCAGTTGCCAAATACGTTCAGGGCTTAAAAATCCTAGTGGCAGCGCCATGTATTTTGGGAGAATATTCCACGAAATTTTTAACGATATACTTCAATTTATGGCGGTTGGAGGATGCCTGTATTGATGAAAACAATCACATGACATATTGGAGCTGATGTTATGAAACACGATATGTCGATTATTCTTGCTGTCGCTATGCTGTTGGGCGCCTGTGCTGTGCCTATTGCTACGGTTCCTGATGCCAAAGAACAGGTGCGTTTATCCGCCAGAATGGTAAATCTGAGTTCGGCTGTAGATTCCTATTTTTCTGACCTGGCAGAAGCCCCCATCGATAGTGATATTGCTATTTTGCAAAACGCTACCCGCAATGATCCGCAGTTGCTGGCGCAGGAATTCAATGCTTATGTGTTGAAAGTGCAGTTTCAAAATCCATACGCAGTATTGTTATTGTGCAGTAAAGACGGTAAACGGGCGATCATGGAAGATGCCGGTTGCTCGGCTAGCTTAGATCGACAGGTAACTGACGCTGTGCCTTGTGAGTTTACTTTGCATGTTCGCCAGAACTGTCAAGTGGAGGGAGCGGGTCCGCAGTAAAACGGTTTAAAACATATACAGGCTATTAATTGATTTATAGCGTGCGGGGCAATTTCACTGTGCGCTTGTCGATTAGAGGCAAATAACAAGAGCTTTGTTATTTTTTGTACGATGGGAGTGCTGATTTCTGAGTTGTTGTAAATGCGGCAGCATTTTGTCGTTTTTCAGGGGGGGCAATAAAAAACCAGCGAAGCCTTGCGACTTGCGGGTTTTTGGGGTTCTTTGCACGGCTCTGAACCAATGTTTGGTACGAGGGCCGGTATTGAATAATAGTTTATTTTATTGTTTTAAAAAGACTATTATTTTTTATTTTTATAAAGGTAACGATTAAGGTAACGCTTTCTATTTTTACCCCATATCTGTCCCAGTTTAAAAATTCATCTTAGTTCAGAACCGATTTTTTAATTTGTTTCCAAATATGAACATGAATCCGATCTTCTTAAAGCTCTCCCATTCCCAGTTGCCTTTGAATCTCAGCAAGCCTTGAATCAAGTTTTTTTGTCATTGCCACCATCCCTTCGTAGGCATCATTGGAATAATTCACATGCTTGCCAAGCAATCGACGATAGGTTATCCAGTGCATTCCTTTTGGTTTACCGCCGGGCGGATTGATAATACCGGGTTGCCAAGCTAATTTATTTCTAATCTTACCGGCCCCACGATAACCCCGGTCGCTTTTTGTTTCTCGCTGACTTTGATAAACAAGTTTATAGCAATGGCGGCAGGCAAAAATTTTGCCTCCTAAATATAACACCGCAACACGCCGCCCACATCCAACAGCAGGACAAGCAAACCAATACCGTACACCGCCATAATGACAAGCAGTTGTTTGTAACCTTACTGGATAGTCAAGGCTTTCCCAATCCTCCCCATTTTTGCGGTAGTTATAAATCAACCGCACCTGACCGACCTCAACCTTAACATCAATAGCAGCAACTTTTTTACCGTTTTGTAGCCACTGCCAATCAAGCTTCTGTCCAGGTACTAAATAGCCATCCCGCTGCCAGCGCCTGACATCAAGCGACCGATAATTATCCGTGCAATCAGCGCCAAATTTTCTACCGCTACCGTAACCGCCCATATCATCACCGTTTCTTTATTTTCCGAAATCATTAGTTAAATTAATCGTTTTGTTTAGCAGCTAAATCCTCTAAAAGCCTTGCTGAACAAGGGCTAGAGATGTTTTTTATTTCAGGTATTTTTTCCGCTAATTCTGTCGTAATAATGGCCTTAATTTGATCTTCCCAAGTATCATCTTCATGCAAAGCTGTATATTTGTGCCAGTCAATCACTGATTTTGATAGAGATTAACCAATAGAAGGTTGCTGTTTACGTTTCGCCATATTATTTCCTCAATAGGTTTAGTTCAGGCCAGCGTTGTTTGCCGGTACGTTGGTCGGGGTCGTTAGACTTAGGCATGTAACCTTCACAGCGCCTTGGTAGGTTGTCTATTGGTCGATATTGTCTTGATGCTACGATTTCACCGCGCCATGCTGTCAAACAGCGACCACCGGACAGATTGCCGCATTCCGCACAATGTCGCCGGTCATCGGCAAAGAACACGTCAACAATGACAACTTTTTCAATCTCAGCGTTTGCGACTGTGACAGTTGCGACACCTGCGACAGTTCCAACTTTTTGAGTTTCAAGTGTCGCAGGTGTCGCAACTGTCACAGTCGCAACCTGTCCCGATTTGTTTTTGTGGATCAAACTGGAAAGTATCATTGCTGACCACCAGCAGCCAACAAAGCCGGATTGATAAGAATATCTTTTCGGCGGCCTTCCATCAGCAAACGCACCCGGCCTAACTCGTCTAATTCTTGCAAAGCTTGTTTCAGCGCGTCCTTATCGCGAACCGGCCCGAATCGTTGTGCTTCACGGCGTGGGATAATATGCGTCCGTTCCCGCTTACCATAATCGACAAGCCAAGTATCCAAGCGCGTCGCGTTCGCCAACTCCACCGGCAAAACCAGTTCACCAAAAAAGCGTCTGGATTCAGATAAGTGCCAAGCGGCAATTCGGCTGGCACCTTCAAAGCAATCCACATCTACCGCGCCGCCCATGCCGTGTGTAAACACATGAAATAGCGCCGCCAACCTTGCCGCATTATCAGCGGTTTTACTGGCAACATCCCGAACATCGTATAGTTCGCCGCCGGATCGCAGTTCAGCTTCTAAGGCATCATGAAAAGCTATCCAAGCTTGTTTCGCTGCCGGGGTCAATGTCAGCATGGCCGGTTCCAGTTTGCCGTCATTGATCGGTGGCGCTGTATTCAATATCTCGGTTATGCGTTGATTAAACCGCGCCAGCTTAGGCCAAGTTTCCGGCGGTTCGGTAAAAGGCCGATAACCTTGGGTTGAGCTAGGCCATGCCACCAAGAAACGCGCCAAAAAGCCGGTACCCCTTGCCAAACCGCCGGACTTATCAAAGAACGCCCGCAAAGTCGCTTCCTGAATCTGCAAAGCCACGGTAAGCCGTGCGCCTTGTACGGTGAACGATTCCGACGAACGTCGGCCAATCGATAATGAACCGCCATCCCATAACACATTTAACAAAGCCATATTCCGCATTACAGAATCTTTGCCCATGCCATGCGCCCCAAACACCACGCCCGCTTCACTCGATACTACGCCTGCCGACGGCCAATTTTTAGCCAAGGTAAAGGCAAGGTTTTCCGGGGTTTCATCGCCTAATATCAACCGGGGAATACGGGGCGGTTCGGGTTTATCATGTTCCAGTGCGGTTAAATCATCCCGCAAATTGCCCGCGTCCTTGCCTTTTTTTCCGGCCTCCTTAATCGCCGACAATATGCCTTCCCGCTGAGCATTCCAAGCCGCCATTACCGCCGCGTAATCTTTCAGCAAGGGTGCAGCCAATTCCGCTTGTTCAGCCTCATGTTGACGAATGGCTGACGTAAAGAAACCGTCACAAGTGGTTTTTCGTTCGCCGGAATCGGCAATACTCAGCATAAACAAACCTATCGGCCCGGTCAGCCGTTCGGCGCGTTTGATGTCGCAGTGGGCTTGGATTGCCAACGACAGCGCACCCAATGCAGAACCGGCTACTAAAGGAAACGGCGCTTTGACGAATCCGGCGACTTCTTCTGCCGCTGCTCGAATCACATCAGGCAAAGCATCAACCGGATAAGTTTCCGGCTCTATTTTAGCGGTTAAGGGTTGCGGTTTCGGCCAATGGCTATCAATGCTTTCATCTGTCGCAATTGTCGCAACTGTCATGGTCGCAACATCTCGGATTTTAACCAGCACATCCCGAACCGCATCCGCGCCGCGTTGCTGCCACAAGTCCCCAAAATCACATTTTTGACCGTCCAGATCAGGCACAGCGACACAACCACCGACGGCTTGCGCCGCTTCCGTGGCTGCTTTTAACCCCGGATTACTGCCATCGGCTTTGATGTCGTTATCAGCCAACAGTATCAATTCGGCATTTGGGGCCATGCTACGCACAGCCAGCGCCACGGCGGATAAATTGCCAGCATCCATTGCCGCCACCGCTGGCGCACCATCAACCGCATGAACCGCTGCCACCGTTGCCAAACCTTCGCCAATTAACACCCGACTAGCGCCGCGTATTTTGCCCAATGGATGAAAACAGCCTCGTTTACGGCCACCTTTCAGATAGTCCTTTTCGCCTTCGGGATTGATCGCTTCCAATGTCCAGATTTTGCCATCAGCGCTATAGATCGGAATCAGCAAAGCATCTAACCAGCCACGTTGCGGCCATGCGCCACGTTTCACCCTTGGGCCAAAATCAACGATTTTTTTCAGTGCATAAGGATGTTGGCTTGGATCAGTGCCAGCCGCCGCTAAAACATCACCGGCATTAATCGCCGCCGCTTCCTGCTGGCGCAACTGTTCTGCATCCCGCGCCTTGCGTTCGGCTTCAAGGCGTTGCTTAAAGGCCGCCCGCTCTTCGTCGCTATAGGCGTGTTCGGTTGTTTCAACCTGCCAATGCTCATCTAAGCCAGTGGAAAAATCACCAAACACGCCACCGCGCAAATCATCGAACAATTTGCACCAAGCTGAATCATCACCCCGTTTTTTGTCGAGTCCGGGAAAACGATGAAACTTGCCCGGCTGGATCGTGTCCAGCGGATTCAGTCCATAAGCTTGCATTGCAGTTTTAAAAGATTCGATAGCGTCAACCATGCAGCATCCCCAAGAAAAACAACCTCGGCGCTTGTTCCCGACAGCGCTCTACCTCCTGCATCCATGCAGTCGAAGGGGCCAGCCGGTAAACAGCGGCTTTCAAGCGGTTGAGGATTGGGCTAAAATGGCAACTGTAAAATAGTGTAGTCAAGGCCGCTTGGGGAACGCCATCCCTGGCGGCTTTTTTGTTGTTAGTCATTCCTTCCCCCTTAACCCATGTTTTCGATCAACGCGCGGATGTCTTCCACGCGCCAAGCGGTTGTTCTAGGGCCAAGCTTGACGGGTTTAGGAAAACGGCCATCTTTGACGCCTTGCCACCAGGTCGATTTGCCTACCGGAATAACGGCGGGTATTGGCGGCTCGGCTTTTGGATTGCCGATGATATGGGGAAGGCGTAAATAGCCGGTTTGGGGTAGTTGGTGCATTGTGGATTACTCCCGGTTGTTAATGTCCGGGATAATTTATTGCCATCCGCAATGCTTAAATAGCTGGGTAAGTTCAAAAAACTCACCCTCAAAAAATTTGAATAGTGTGCAGCTTTTTCTTGGTAAGGTTAGGTAGGTTAAAAGCCGCACAAGTATTGAAAGCCAATAAAAACAAGGCTTTTAGGGGGTGGGTAGGTTAATCGCAAAGAGTCTTTGGAGCGCCTCCGTCTTCCTCCCGATTAGCAATTTTGGCCGCCTCAGTAATAGCTGATTTATTCATATCACCAGCATTGTAGCCATGTTTATCGCTACTCCGCTTATGTACTAAACCAAGTGACTTATAGTTACTTGTTAGCCATTGCTCCATTGCCGACTTTACTGATTTCCCACGCCGCAAATTTTCGTCTTCCATTGCTTGCCATGCTCTTACCGCTGCTGCTAGTTTTGGAGCATATCTAGGATGATCTAGGCTAAGGTAATCTGGATTATCTCTGACTATCGGAAAGAAGAATCCTCTGAGAAACCCTCTATTACTTAACCAATTCCGCAAAGATTCAACGTCAACCGTTGAAAGTGCAACGTCAATAGTTCCCGGTATTTCACCACAAACATTGCCGTTTATATCCAAATCATAATGCGGAATTAGGTTGCCTGAAATGGCACTTTTTTTAAGCCCGTTAGAAATGGCAGTCTTAGCTGCTTCATAACCAGTAGGCCTATTATGTAAGTCCCAATTTTCTACATAGGCATTTCCTGTTGAAGGGTCTTCACCAACTACTAATAAGGCTGCCTGTACGATAGTTAATTCATCGCATAAACGCCAATAATCCATGCTTTCCAATTTTAATCTGTCGTTTAATATCGAATATTCCATTGAATCCATTTTTTCCCCATCCCGCAAACCAACATAATCAAATTCCTCCATAGTTTTCTCTTAATTGCCAATTGCTAAGGGTGGCAGAGCTTTTACAATTTTCATGGTTTCCAAGCTGACCGTAATCACTCGCTGAAACAGCTCCAATGGATAACGGGCGTTTTTCATGGTCTCAATAGCCCAATCATTGGCATCGTTGACGATACCGCTGTCTTTATGGGTGCTGACGCCTTGGCGCTCCATCACCCATTCCAGCGCCGGTTTACCGTTGACGACATACTCATAGGCTTCCAGTGGAATGTCTTTGATGGTAATGGCATGGTTATAAATCACCGTGGTTTTATCGGCTTTGCTGGCGAATTTCATTTTGGTGACATAGAAATCCGCCGGGTTCAGGCTGGCAAAGGCTTTACTGCCACAATCCAGCTTAACCGGGTACAACAGCTGTTTTTCGTAATCAATATGCAATGTCGCCAACTCACGCCCGGCTTTACTAAATGCCCAAAAATCAGCAGCGTTTTTGACGCAGGGAATACGCGGTAATTCTTTGCTCAGATTATCGGCATAGCGGGCTTTGAAGTCTTCGGAATGCAGCAGGCCGTAAATGTAATAAAACAGGTCTTCTTTGCTGATGTTCTCATCAGGATACGCTGCCCGAAAGTGAGCTAAACCAGCATCGGTAATGCCATCTTTGACCGTATAGCGCGGCTGTTCGGCTGCTTGCTCAAAAACATCAACGGTTTGTCCTGTCTGCTCGTCGCTGAACAGGTCGGCTTGTGGTTTCATGCCAATGATAGGACTATCGCTGCCGGGCGTAGACTCGTAAAGCTTTAAGGGGAAGTATTGACCATTATCTACAAATTGCATATCGGGTAAAAAAGAACTAATAATGGCTGAAAAACCACTTCTTGCACCAATACCTGAGACACAAATCACTCGATTGTTAACGGATAAATCAGGAAAAATGCGAGGCATTTGCAGTACCTCTTCATTTAGGCGACGGTTAAAGTAAAGCCATTGTTTAGTGAAAGGGCGATACAGGCCGATGGTTAAGCATTTGGGTTCAAATTCATGCATCCTGTTATTGACCAACTCTTTTTTTAATGCCCGTGTCCAACTAATATGAGTGGGCGCTATATTAATAAAACCGTTAACCGTGGCTTCTTTCGTCTTATTGTCCAACCCCGTAAAAGCCTGATCAAAACGTACCACCTCGCTGTTGTAAAAGCTAATCATGGACATCATATTGTTTTCTACTCGGACTTTAGAAGCGTTGTAACACCACGCATCGCGTTGTGTCTTCACACCACTAGAATAATTGACAAACAGTGACTTGGGTTCTTTACCAAATTTATCGCCTATCACGATATGCTCGCTAAAGCTGTCATCACGCAGGTTTATCCAGTCATTGTGAAGATCAGGTGTGATGATTTGCCAACCGTTAGCCACTGTAATACCATCGTTGCTTTTTAAAAAGTTAAGTTTTTCAAGCTTTTCATTTTGTTTTAGGTTGTTGCCAATATCAAAGTAGTAGATTTTGCCTTGTTGTTCGGCATCGGGATTTTTGATAAAAAGGGTAATTGCAATGCCTGTCATGCTACCACTACCGAATACATTTTGACCTTCCATCGCTTTGCCTTTACTCAACATGTTTTTACGAATATCGCCGCGTAAATTGAGTACATAGATACTGCTAAATTCATCAGCTAAACATTTACGCATTCCATTCATTACGGGTTTTTCGATAAAACCGTTGCCTGATACAAAACCAATCACGCCAGCATTTTTAATGCGGTCACTTGCCCAGCGAATGGCCCGGATGTATGAATCATATAAGGTGTTCTTTAGGGTGGCGGTCGAGTGGGCAGCGTAAGTAGTGCGGATTTTATTGTCCAGTTCTGTATAGGCTACATTGGCGTTGTTGTCGTTGGCGCTGTCTTGACCTTTTGAATAAGGCGGATTGCCGATAATGACTCGAATATCCAGCTTTTTCTGCTTATTACGGCGGGCGCTGTTATCCACCAGAATATCGCTGACTAAATCGCCTTTTTCATAAAGCTGAAAGGTGTCGGTTAAGCAAATGCCGTTAAAGGGCTGATAGTCGCCGCCTACCAGATCGTGATACACAGCTTCGATATTAATAGCAGCGATGTAATAAGCCAGTAACACGATTTCATTGGCGTGAATCTCATTTTTATACTTGTAGGCCAGTTGTTCCGGGCTGATTAAGCCGGATTGCAGCAAGCGGGTGATAAATGTACCTGTGCCGGTAAACGGGTCGATAATATGCACATTCTTATCCCCCAGGGTTTGCCCAAATTCATTCTTTAATACATCGTTGACACTGTGAATAATAAAGTCCACCACTTCTACCGGTGTATAAACTATCCCTAAGCGTTCAGTCATGCGCGGGAAAGCGTTGCGGAAAAGCTATGTAACGGTACATTGGCTTCTTGCGTCCATTCGGTCAAGGTTTGCGACAATAACGAAAGACTCGGCACCAAAAACAACACGCGCTTGCCACTGCCTGCCAGTTGTTCGGCAATTTTCAGGCTGGTGTAGGTTTTGCCGGTACCGCAGGCCATGATGAGCTTGCCACGGTTGGCAGTGGCTAATTTTTCAATCACTTTGCCTATCGCTGTTTCCTGATGCTGGCGCGTGGTCTTTTTGGGCTTTAATACTGGCGCTTTATCGGGTTGATAACGCGCCCAATCAATCTGGCTGTTTTCCAGGTCATTAAGGTCTATTTTACTGACCGGCGGCTGTTGGTTTTGTAGCGCGTCTTCCGCGTGTTCGCTCCAGTGATTAGTAGTGACGATAATCACCCGGTGCTTAAACGGCTTTTTCCCGGATGCGGTAAAAAAGCTGTCAATATCGCTTTTCTGAACGCGGTAATCCGGCGCGTAAAATTTGCATTGAATGGCGTGGTATTCATCGGTTCCGGCTGTTTTGGCGACCAGATCAATGCCGGTATCGCGGGCATCCATGCCTTGTTCCTTTGCCCAATCAGCATACGTCCAAACGTCGCTATACAAATCTTTATAACTGGCTTCGTTGCGTAAATAGCAAATAATCAAGTCTTCAAAATAAGTGCCTTTTTCTCGTTGCGCTTGTGCGGCTTGACGGTAGGCGTCCAGTAATTTGTTTAACGATGTCATATCTTTAAAATTTAATGTGCTATTTGTTTATTTAAGCGGTTTGCCTGAACGGAATCACGTCCGCGCCTTTTTTTAGACTATCCAAATAATCAGCCCAGGACTGCATCATGCGCCGCCTTTCGTCCAGGTATTGCGCCCGGTTATAAGCAGCCCGAACCGCATCCCGTGGCGCGTGGGCTAGTTGCCGTTCTATCGCGTCAGGACTCCATCCTTGTTCATTGAGCAGGGTTGATGCGGTGGTTCTGAATCCGTGAGCGGTCATAACATCCGAATCATAGCCTAGCGATTTAAGCGCCGTGCGAATGGTACCGTCCGACATAGGCCGCCCATCACCACGGATTGATGGAAATACATATTGCCCGCTTCCAGTTAATGGGTGGATTGCTTCCAGGATCGCCACCGCTTGAGTTGATAAGGGTACGATATGATGAAAATCGGTTTTGGAAACATAAGGCCGCCATTCTCGCGCCGCCAAATCAACATCATCCCAAAGCATTTGCCGGATTTCACCCGGTCTTTGAAACAACAACGGCGATAACCTGAAAGCTGATTGCACAACAAAGGTGCCTTGATAATTTGATATATCCCGCAAGAGTAGGGCGACTTGTTTGGGGTCAATAATCGCGGCTCGGTGTTTTACCTTTTGCGCCGGTATCTGCTTGGCTACGGGTTGCGCCGGATCGTAGTCGGTGTAATTGTGAACAATCGCATAGGCAAATGCCGAACTGATTTCCGCGTGTAAACGATGTGCCGTTTCAAGTTGCTGTTTATCGATCATCGGCTTTAACACAGCCAGCACATCGGCGGATTTGATTTCCTTGATAGGCTTATCACCCAATAACGGAAAAGCTAAGCGTTCAATCCGGCTTGTTTTCTTTTGATGCGTGGTTGCGCTTGTCAGGTGAGAAATGGAATCCAACCATTTGCGGGTAACATCGGCGAAACTGTCCAGGATTGGCAAGCCTTCGTTTATTCGATCTTCATTTAATTTGGTAATACGTTTGACTGCCTTAACTTGCTTTCTGAGTTGGCTGGGATCAATGCCATTTGCAATTTGTACACGGGCTTCTTCGGCCTTTCGCCTAGCATTTTCTAAACTGTTCTCTGGATAGGCACCAAAAGCAATTTTCTTACGTTTCCCTTCAAACTGATAGACAAACCGCCACAATTTAGAACCGCCCGCCCCAACGAAAAGAAACAGGCCGCCGCCATCATTGATGGTGTAATCCTTTTCTTTGGATTTTGCTGCCCTGTAAACTGTGTCTTTGTTGAGATTAACCGCCATTTGTCCCCCTCATTTGTTACCTTTTTTAGGTATTATAGGGAAGGTAACAAAAAAGGTAACACTTTTTATTGGATGACTCTGTGTTTCACTAGATTTCTTCGGACAATAAAAAACCCGCGAAGCCTTACGGCTTGCGGGTTTTCGTAGTTCTTTGCACGGCTCTGAACCAATGTTTGGTACCGAGGGCCGGAATCGAACCGGCACGATGTCACCATCACCGGATTTTGAATCCGGCGCGTCTACCAGTTCCGCCACCCCGGCAAAGAACGGACATTATAGGCAAATGTTATAATCGATGCAAATCTTTTTAAAGATGTATTCGAAAGCCTAACCTGATAATATCACCGCTATGAAAAAAAGTGATTTTAACTACCAGTTACCCGAAGCATTAATCGCACAAAAACCGTTGGCAGAGCGCGATGCAAGCCGTTTGTTGTGTATGGATCGTCATACCGGACGGATAACCGACCGGCAATTCACCGATCTTATCGATTTGATTGATGAGCGGGATCTGCTTGTTTTTAACGATACCAAAGTGATTCCTGCCAGATTGTTCGGTAAAAAGCAAAGTGGCGGCAAGGTCGAGATACTTATCGAGCGTATCCTGGATGATCACTGCGCAATTGCTCATGTCAGAGCCAGTAAAGCGGCAAAAGCAAGTACTCTAATAGAACTGGATGGCGGCTATTGCTGCGAAGTGTTGGGCAGGTCGGACGATCTGTTTCAGCTGGAATTTAAAGGGGAACACAGTTTACTTTATATTCTGGAGCAAATCGGCCATATTCCATTGCCGCCTTATATTACCCGTGCGGATGACGAATCCGACCTGACCCGCTATCAGACGGTTTTTGCCAGAGAGGCGGGAGCTGTCGCGGCACCCACGGCAGGCCTGCATTTTGATCAAACCATGATGGAAAAGCTTAAAGCCAAAGGCGTGCAAAGCGCTTTTGTGACCCTGCACGTCGGCAGCGGCACCTTTCAGCCGGTCAGGGTGGAAGATTTATCCGAACATTTAATGCACAAGGAATATTTTGCGGTGCTGCCGGAAACGGTGGCGGCCGTTCAGCAAGCCAGAGCAAGAGGGGGGCGGGTTATCGCCATCGGCACGACGGCGGTCAGGGCGCTGGAGTCGGCGTCCCAAAGCGGTCGGCTTGAAGCCGGTTTTGGCGATACCGACTTGTTCATTACTCCCGGCTATCAATTCAAATCGGTTGATGCAATGTTGACCAACTTTCATCTGCCGGAGTCTACCTTATTGATGCTGGTTTCAGCATTTGCCGGTTACGCGTCTATCATGAGCGCTTACAGCCATGCTATTGATCAATCTTACCGATTCTTCAGCTATGGCGATGCGATGTTTTTGGCTTAGCCCAATTGTGTTATTGGCGGCATCCTGTGGAAAGTGTGTCGCTGTGGGGCTATATATGCTCAGCTTAATAAGTGCAGCCATTGAACGTTGATGCGCCTGCATATGGCATTTAGTTTGATCCTTTCCATTTCTGCTTCCGCGCTTTTTTCTTTGCTTCTTTCTGTTCGCGAATAACAACCAGTTCGGCCAGTTCCTGTTCCATCATAGCGGGGGTTTCCAGGCTGATTCTGCCGATAGTGCCGGCACGTAATTCAGATAACAGGATTTTGGATACTTTATCCATCTCGATGTGTCCGCCAGAGCGGAGACATCCGCGTTTCTTGCCGATGGCTTCCATCAGCTGTTGTTCGCCTTCCGGCAGTTGGTCCAGCTGAAAGCGGATTTGCAGTAAGTTGGGGTAGTGCTGCAACAGGTATTCGGCCGCAAAGAAGGCAACATTCTCATGGCTGATCGCTGTGTCTTTGATCGCGCCGGTGGTCGCCAGCCGGTAGCCGCTGTTCTTGTTTTCGACGTTGGGCCACAGCATGCCGGGCGTGTCCAAAAGGATAATGCCGTGGCCGATGTCGATGCGCTGCTGGGTCTTGGTGATGGCCGGCTCGTTGCCGGTTTTGGCGATTATTCTTCCGGCCAGGATGTTGATCAATGTGGATTTTCCGACATTGGGTATGCCCATGATCAGTGTGTGGATCGGTTTGTCGCTGCTGGCTTTATTCGGCAGCATCTTGTGGCACAAATCAGGCAATTGGCGCATTTTTTCCGGCTGCTCGGTGGTCAGCGCCAGGGTTTTTACGCCTTGTTCCTGCTCCAG
>Ga0265297_10005597_pt1 | contig 18976 bp, 17 predicted proteins | sample Munlanlwell13791_FD_192502 | JGI IMG/M metagenome (GOLD analysis project Ga0265297, IMG submission 192502) | Leachate microbial communities from a municipal landfill in Southern Ontario, Canada - Leachate well 137-91 | ecosystem: Engineered > Solid waste > Landfill > Unclassified | place...
GAGAAAAATATGCCCTCCGTCCAATATGGGGAGCGGAAGCAAATTGAATATCCCCAGGCTTATGCTTAATACCGCGATCAGGTGCATAAGCGCAATCGCTCCCAATTTGGCCGTTTTGGAAGTAATATAAAATATGCCCAGCGGTCCGGTAACCGAATCCCGTATGGACATCTTACCGCTGATCAGCCTCCATAACCCTTTATATGTCATAACGGTCAGATCTGCCGTTTTACGCAAGCCTAACAAAGCCGCGGGGAAAAAGCCGTGCCTGACTTCGACGATCTCCTCCGAAGGAAAAATCCCGATTATCCCCAGGGCGCGTTTTTCGCCCAATTCGTTTCCAAGCACTTTATCCTTGATCGCAACGTCGAATTTAATCATCCTGCCGCCGCGCGAGACCTCAAGCGCAACGCTGTCCCTGTTCTTCCTGCCCTGTACGGCGCGCTGCACATCCTCCCAAAGCGAAATATTTTTACCGTCTATGGAGGTAATCTTATCCCCCGCCTCGATGCCGGCCTCCTGGGCCCCGTAGCCTTCCACCAGGCCGCCTACCCGCGAGGTCAGGGAAGGATAACCCAGGAAAAGGATCGCCCAGAAAAACAGGAATCCCAGGATATAATTCAGGAACGGGCCGAAAAATATAATCTGGAAACGCCTGCCTACGCTCTGGGAGAAATACTCGTCGCTTTTCCCGTGAAATTCCTCCCGGCTGTCCCCTGCCATCTTCACATACCCGCCCAAGGGAAAGAGGCTTACGCTGTATTCCGTATCCCCCTTCTTCCTCTTCAGCACCTGCGGTCCGAACCCCAAAGAAAAGTTTTCCACGCGTACGCCGTTCCTCCGCGCGGCAAAAAAATGCCCGCATTCATGCACGATGATAAGAAGGCTTAAAATCAATATAAAAATCAATACGCTGACCATAGTTTATATCAGATCCACTCCTGCTGCTGCGCACGCCTCTCCCCTGGCCCAGGAGTCCGCGGAAATCACATCCGCCAAACCCGGGCTGTTCTTTTTCTTATGCCTGCGCATCACTTTTTCCACTATTTTCGGTATATCCAGGAAACCGATTCTTTTTTCCAGGAACAAATTCACCCCTATCTCGTTGGCGGCATTCATCACCGCGGGCATCGTGCCCAACTCTCTTGCCGCCTGATACGCCAGCCCCAAACAAGGGAACTTTTCCATATCCGGGCTCTCGAAATGCATCCTGCCTAAACGGTAAAAATCTATGCCGGGCATCCTGTTCGCAAACCTCTCGGGATAAGAAAGGGCATACTGTATGGGAATGCGCATATCCGCCGCTGAAAGCTGGGCCATAATCACTCCGTCGTTGAATTCGACCATGGAATGGATCAACGCCTCCGGATGAATCAGTACCTTGATCTTGCCCGCGTCCAGGGAGAACAGGAACATCGCCTCGAGAAGCTCCAGCCCCTTGTTCATCAGCGTCGCCGAATCGACGGTTATCTTCCTTCCCATCTTCCATCGCGGGTGGCGCAGGACTTTTTCCAAGCTTACATTCTTGAAGTCTTTTAAAGGGACCTTTCTCAACGGCCCGCCGGAAGCGGTGAGATACACCCTCCTCACGTCCCCGGAAGAAAAAAACCCCAGGCTCTGCCATATAGCGGACTGTTCGCTGTCGACGGGCAGTATATTCGCTTTATGCTTTTTTGCCATGCGCATCAGCAAAGGTCCGGCCATTACCAAGGCTTCCTTGTTTGCCAAGGCAATATCCTTGCCTTTTTTGATTGCGCCAAGCAAAGGCTTGAGCGCCGCCGAACCGGACAAGGCAAGCATCACCAGGTCAACCCTGCCGTTCTCGGCTATCTCGCACAGGCCCTCTTGCGAATGCAAAACCTTCACCCTTGGCCCAAGGGAAGAACGCAATTTATCCGCCGCCTGCGCGTCCCCTACGCACACCATCCTCGGCTTGAATTCCGCCGCCTGCCGTCTTAATTCGGCGATATCCGAATTTACGCTTAATGCCTCGACCTTGAAACGACCGGGCATACTCCTGACTACCGCAAGCGTGCTTTTCCCTATCGAGCCGCTTGAGCCTAAAACCGCTATTCTCTTCATTTCATGACCACGCTGAGATAGAAATAAAAAACCGGAGCGGTGAACAACAGGCTGTCTATCTGATCCAGCACGCCCCCCATGCCGGGGAAAAAGTTTCCTGAATCCTTTATCTGGCAATCGCGTTTTAGCAGGGATTCGGAAAGGTCCCCCAGCTGGCCGAGCACTCCCAGGCCCAGGGCAATCAGCACAAGCTGCAGGCAGCTAAAAGGCAGGAACAATTTACTCGCCAAGGCCCCCAGCACGCTGAAACACAAGCCTCCCACGGCCCCTTCCATAGTCTTTTTAGGGCTGATGTGCTGCAGAAAAGGGGTCTTACCCCAGCGGCTGCCTACCAGGAATGCACCGATATCCCCCATTTTGACGATAAGCAGCAAAGCCGCCAGGGAACCGAAACCGCCCGGAAGATAACGCACCTTGATGATAAAACTAAAAAGCCATGACACGTAGACTATCCCGAAAATAGTAGTCGAAATATCCACGATCACCCCGGAAGAATCGCGGCGCTTGAATTGCATGACCAGGATAAAAAGCAGGGCCATGACTATGAAAAATAGTTCCCAGCTCTTGGTCGGCTCGAACCTGAACATTATGGACAAGGGGATAATCGCGCCCATGGCTATGCCGAAATACTGGTAGATATTTATCCCCTTCCTCCGGAGCATCACGGAATATTCATATAACCCGGCAATAATCAAAGCGGTGACCACAAGCCCGCAGAGCCAGTCAAAGAACAGCACTATCGAAATTAAGCTTATAAGCACTGCCGAACTGATTACCCTCTTACCGAGCATCCAATCCTCCAAATCTGCGTTCCCGTTTCTGGTACTCCCTGACTGCCTCCCTAAGTTCTTCCATGCCGAAATCCGGCCAGTATTTCTTGGAAAAATAGAATTCGGAATAAGAAAGCTGCCAAAGCAGGAAATTACTTACCCGCATCTCTTCGCTGGTGCGTATAAGCAGGTCCGGGTCCGTGATGTCCGGGGCGTAAAAATAACTGCGGAACCTGCCCTCGCTCAAATGCCTTGGGTCGGCCTTGCCGGCAAGCGCATCCCCGGCAAACCTCATGGCGGCGTCCATTATCTCCTGCCTCCCCCCATAGTTCAGGGCCAGCACTACATTTAGCCCGGTATTGCCTGCTGTCTTTTTCATCATCTTGCTTATCTTGGCCTGCAAGTACGCGGGGATAGGATTCCCCCTGCCGATTACGAAAAGACGCATATTGTTCCTATGCAGCTCCGGCACTTCCTTATCCAGGAAATTGTCCAGATAATGCATCAGGATGCTTACTTCGCTTTTAGGGCGCGCCCAATTCTCAGTGGAAAAGGCAAAAAATGTGACCGTTTCTATGCCCAGGCTTTCCGCTCCCCTGATAATCTCTTTTACCCGCTTTATGCCTTCCCGGTGTCCGGCGGTGCGGCCCAACCTTCTTTCTTTGGCCCACCTGCCGTTACCGTCCATTATAAAAGCTATATGCTTGGGGATTTTAAGGTTTTCCTGCATGTTACCGGTGCGCCTGGTAATTTATATTAGGGAAGAGATTATCTTTATATTCGATATCCGACAACCAGGATTCATTGATGCTGCTTGACTTCACTTCGTCGTAAATGCGGTTGAACCTTAAAAGATGGTCCTTGGTGCGGCGCACCGCATAACTGGTATGCGTACCGGTACCTAAGATGAAAGCCCAATCTGAACTTTGAGCCAGGAGAAGTTCGCGTAAAGCCTGGTTGAGCGCGCGGCGCAATAATCCTTGTGCATCCGGGAAAGCGCGAGCCAGTTCGCTCATCCTGTCCGAAGCCGCGTGCAGATGCCTGTAGATCCAATCGTTCGAACCCTGCAGCCACATCTCCGAATATCCTTTATAACCCCAGCTGGAAAGCGACGGCGTGATCACCTGGTTGCGCGGGTTCTCCAGCAAATATTCCGAGGGAGTAATCATGCGCAGCTCGTCCTGGTCGCAGGCTACCTTACGGAACAAAAAGTCCAGCCACATCGGGCCTTCATACCACCAATGCCCGAAGAGTTCGGCGTCATACGGAGAGACGATTATCGGGGCCTTGTCCATAAGCTCATTCAGGTAACCTGCCTGCTTCTGGCGGTTAAACATAAAATTGCCGGCGTGTTCTGCCGCTTTGTCTCTCGCCCATTCCGGGACATAAGGCTCCTTATGGTTGCCCGTTCCGGTAATGCGGTAATATTTCATACCTGTATTTATGCGCACTCCATCGGGATGGATATACGGTTTTATATAATCGAACTCCAGGTCGAATCCTATGTCGCGGTAGAATTCGCGGTAATTATAATCGCCCGGATACCCTTCGATGGAAGACCAGACCTGCTTCGAAGATTCCAGGTCCCTCCCGAAAGCGGCTACGCCTGTGCCCTTGCAGTAAACAGGCGCAAACACGCCGTATTTTGGACGGGGCGTTCCGTGAAGAAGGCCGTGCGAATCCGTAAAAAAGAATTTTATCTGCGATTCGCGCAGGATTTCGTCATGCCCGGGATAAAATCCGCACTCGGGGAGCCAAATGCCTCTTGGCCTTCTTCCGAATACGCTTTCATAATGGTCCGCCGCCACCCTGACTTGGGCGCGCACCGAATCGCGGCATACGTCCATGAGGGGGAAAAATCCGTGTGTCGCCCCGCAGGTAATTATTTCCAGTTTACCCAGGTCCTGGAATTTCTTGAAAGCGCCTACCAGGTTACACGCGTACCTCTGGAACATATCCCTGGCATGCGAAAACTTGTTAAAATACATCTCCGCCAGACGCCGGAAACTCTCCTGCCATTTGGTCCTCTCCATCTCCTTCTGGGAGAGCTCGACAAGCTTGTTGATATGCCTCAAATACCGCTCCTGCAGGAGCGGATCGGAAAGCATGGAGATCAGCGTAGGGCTCAAAGTCATGGTCATCCGGAAATCTATCCCGTCGGCAACCAGCCCTTCGAATACCGAAATGAGCGGCACGTAGGTCTCGGTTATCGCCTCATACAACCAATCCTCTTCAAGAAAATTCTCATGTTCCGGATGCCTTACAAAAGGCAGGTGTCCGTGTAAAACCAAGCAAAGGTATCCTTTAAACATAGGCTATCTGGTTTCCCTCGTTACGATAGGAGTAATTACGCGTTCTTCTATTTTATCCCCCGATACCGCCCTAACCGGTATCACCTGCCTGCTGTCAGGCAGATAATAACGCAGGGTAAATGTACCGTCCGGCCTGAGGTTCACCGGTTGTCCCTGTACCGTAACCTTGGCGTCCGGCTCGGTTGCGCCGTAAACGATCAGCTCGCAATCCACTTTCAGCCAGAAACTCCTTGGCTTGGCTTCCTTTTTCACCGGGCTGGAAGATATCCCGGAACTGAACAGGCCCTGCTTGACGCGTTCCTGCCATGCGCCCCCCACGGGAGAACTCCTCCCCAGGCCGAACCCCATTCCGTACAGCCTCGCGAATATGTCATCGGGAATCATCCATTCTTCGTCGGTAATCCAGGACGGGCAATCGAGCGGGGTCTGCACTACGTTTGAACGGAGTATGGTGATAAACCTGCCGTCCGTCAGCATCAATCCAAGATCCACGCACCAGGAACGGCCGGGCCCGGCAGTATCGATATACCAGCTGGTGGCGAAATCATTGTACTGGATATCAAAAAAACTATTGGCGTTAGAACCGTTGAAAATAATATTCGTTACGTCATAGACCCTGAGGATTTTCTTCGCGCGGTAAAACTCCTCACCCAGCCTGCCCTTCAGTTCCTCAAGGGTATTATTCCTTATCTCCCAGTAAGTGTGCAGCCAGCGCGGGTCGCGCACCTGCAGGACGATCTTATCCTGGTCGTAGCAGGACGGCAAATCCTGTGGCATAGCATTCCATGAACGCGCGGTTTCCGGATGAGAAAACTTGGTATTCACCGCGATAGTCTCCTGGAAGCTGGGAATCTCTTTGTGCGCAACCGCCCTGCGCGTTTTCTTGACCGGCGCCTTCTTTTTTCTGGATTTTAAAGATCTCAAAGATGTCAGCCTGCTCGGGATGATTTTCTTCAGCTTTTCCTTTACCTTCTTTAACACCCTCATCGCCCACCTCCCCATAATAAATAAAAAAAGGGATTATCTCCCCTTTTTTAAAACAACGAAAACCGCGCTCGCTATGAAACCCTTATTTCATTTCTTGCTTGCCTTTTGCAGCTCCTCTTTGAGACTCGCGTTCTCAAGCTGCTCCTGAACTAAGGTTTTTTTGACTTCTTCAAGCGCCGCATTTGCTTCTTCAGCCTCGTTTTCTTTCGCTTTTATCCTCTCACCCAAGGCTGACCTCTCCTGGGAGAACTTATTCATCTTCTCTTCCAATTGCAAGCGCGCGGCCATTTCCTTCTCGCGGCCCGCTTTTTGACGCATAAGACCGTTGCAGGAACTGAGCGTGCTAAAGAAAAACACAGTGGTCAATACCGCTAAAACAACAAGTACGCGGTTTTTTAAAACATCTTCCATTATAAGTATGCGGCCTTGCGACCGCCGGATTCATCGGTTTATTTCAGGTTTTCTTCCGGTTCCCTAAGTTCCAGAGAAGAAGCGGCGTCCCCGGCAGTATCCTTAACAACGGTATCGGGATGCGCGCCGGCATTTTCCCTTACCTTGGTAACATTGGGCAATATCACGATCTCCACCCTGCGGTTCTGCTTGCGCCCTTCCGCCGTATCATTTGAAGCTACGGGGCGGTACTCGCCGTACCCGATGGCGGACAGGCGTTCAGGGGATATCCCCTGATCCTTGACCAGGTAATGCAATACGCTCAACGCCCGGGCGGTAGAAAGCTCCCAGTTCGATTTCCATCCAGAGAGCTTGATCGGGACATTATCGGTATGCCCCTCGATGCCCACGTCGAACTGGGCCATGTTATCCTTCAGGACCTCCGAAACCTTATCGAGCAGAGGATACGCCTCCGGGCGGATTTTGGACTTTCCCGAATCGAAAAGCAGGTCCCCGACTACGGTGATCACCAGCCCCTTCTCCATCATCTGAAGCTTGATCTGCTTGTCGCTTATCTCCTTGCCCAGTTTATCTTCGAGCATATTCTTGGAACGCATCAACTCATCCAGCTGGGCGTTCAATTCCTCTATCTTCTGCGCATCGGAACGCCTGCCTTTCTGGAAAACGAAACTGCAGCCAGCCAGCCCCATGGTTAAAAATAAAACCAGCGCGAATTTAAGAAAACCGTTTTTCATCTCACCTCTCCTTGGCTTCCGCCCTTCTTAAACCAGCCGTGCAACTCTCTCTGTAAATTCAACTCCTGAAAACAATTAGCACATTTTAATGTCGATTGAAGCTTAAATATAACATAACCGTTTGACGCCGTCAAGAGTTTTATCCTCTCTATACGCTCAAACAAACAGGGTATCTTTTCTTGCCGACCCTATGGAAACCATGGTTATCTTTGCCCGAAGATTGGATTGCAATTCTGAAAGATAAGCCCGTGCCTTGGAATGCAGCTCTTTAAATGATGAGGGCTTCCTGCTCTGGGCGGGCCATCCGGGCATCTCTTTATAAACCGGCGAGGCCTTGCTCAGTATCTCGAAATCATGCGGGAGCTCCTTGATCAATTTACCTTTATATTTATAGGCTACGCATATCTTGACTTTATCCAGCCCGTCCAGCACGTCCAGCTTCATGATCGCCAGATCGGATATGCCGTTCAGCATGACCGATTCCCTGGCCATTACCGCGTCAAACCACCCGCACCTGCGCGGCCTTCCTGTAGTGGCGCCGAACTCCCTGCCCTTGTCGCGCATGATATCGCCGAACCCCGAAGCGAACTCCGTGGGGAAAGGCCCTTCTCCTACGCGGGTGGTATACGCCTTGCACACGCCCACCACCTTGTCTATTTTTACCGGGGATACTCCGGTGCCGATGCAAGCCCCTCCGGAGGTGGCGGATGAAGACGTAACAAAGGGATAGGTCCCGAAGTCTATATCCAGGAAAGTCCCCTGCGCCCCCTCAAGAAGGACATCCTTTCCTTTTTCCATCGCCTTGTTGAGCAACACCGCGGTATTGCACACATAGGGGGAAAACAGCTTGCCGTAGTTCAGATACTGCCGGTATATCTTATCGAAATCGAACCCCGGGTGAGAATATACCTTCTTGAAAATCTCGTTCTTTTCCTTAAGATTATCCTTAAGCTTGTCCCTGAATACGTCCCGGTTGAACAAATCGACCATACGTATGCCGCAGCGGTTTATCTTATCAGCGTAACATGGGCCTATCCCCCTCCCGGTAGTCCCGATCTTGTTTTTCCTCTTGCCTTCACGCAAATGGTCCAGGTTCTTATGATACGGCATGATCAAATGCGCCAGGGAGGATATCTTAAAGCGCCCGGAAAAATCTATTCCGTACGAACGCAGGCCGTTAAGCTCGCGCAGGAGGACCTCCGGGTCGACGACCACCCCGTTGCCGATACAGCATATCTTGCCTGCATGCAGTATCCCCGAAGGGATCAAATGAAAAACATACTCCTTCTTCCCCACCACTACGGTATGCCCGGCGTTATTCCCGCCCTGGTAACGCACTATATAGTCCACCTTGCGGGAAAGTATATCGATTATCTTCCCTTTGCCCTCATCCCCCCACTGCATCCCAACAATCACTATGTTCATTTTTTTCCTTTACTTTAAGTAAAAGCCCGGTCCGGGCGCGCCAGGCATGTCCAAGGCGCATCCCCTCGTGCTTGCGCGGGAGATCCCGCGGAGATTTGTTTCTACGGCGTCATCGTGAAGATCTTGAGCGCGATATCCGGGTATCTGGCGATGAAATTCAACTCGTCGTCAACCAGGGGCTTCTGGTTATGCACGTTGGCATACCTGACCAGCTCCAGGATGCGCGTGGCTTCAGCGTCATCCTTGAAAGGCACTTCCAGTTTCTCGTAAACATTACGGAACCCTTTTATCCCGGAGTATTCGCCCGCGGTAATCTTTCTCCCCGTCTCGATTATCTCCGGTTCCCCCCTGCCAAGTTCTTCGTAATCATAAAGCTCATAGTTACGCCTGTCCTTAAGCGCCCCGTCCGCGTGGATGCCGGATTCATGCGCGAAGGCGTTAGCCCCTACCCCCGGCTGGTTAATCGGTATGGGCACGCCGAAGGCGTAAGAAGCGTACTTGCAGATCTTCCAGGCCGTCTTCAGGTCCACTTTTTCATCAAGGAGATAACCCTGCATGCCCTGGCCGAATCTTATCGCCAGTATTACGGAGACCAGGTCGGCATTCCCGGCGCGTTCGCCCATCCCGTTTACGCAGGTATTGATATAAGCATCCACCCCGGCGTCGTTGGCCGCCTTCGCCCCGGCAACGGAATTGGCGACCACCAGTCCGAGATCGTTATGGCAATGCACCTCGATAGGCAGCCCCACGGATTCGGCGAGAAGCTTTATGCGTTCGTAAATACTGAACGGAGTATCGCACCCGAGGGTATCGCAATAGCGTATCCGCGATGCGCCTGCCTGCTTTGCCTTGATGGCGAACTCCACCAGGTATTTCATATCGGTACGCGATGCGTCCTCCGCATTGACCCCCACGCTCTCTACGCCGGATTTCAATGCCTCTTCCACCGCCTCTTCCATCTCATGTATGACCGAGGCGTGGTCGAGCTTGCCTTTGAACTTGTGCACGATCATCTGGTCGCTGGTCGAAATGGACAAATTGACGTATTTCATGTGGGGCACAAGCTTGAATGCCGCCTGCACGTCGCCCTTGGTCGCGCGGAGCCATCCGCTCAGTTTTATCCTGGAGAAACATCCTGATTTTACGAGTTCCAGGTTGGCGTTAAGGTAATTGGTCTCGTGGTGGGTAAGCGGAAAACCGAACTCCGACTGGAATACCCCCATCTGGTCAAGATACCAGTTAATCATCGTTTTCTGCAGTTTGGATAAGCATATGCGCGAAGTCTGCACTCCGTCGCGGTTAGTTACATCAAGCAGGTAAATCACGTTTTTATGAGCCATATAAATACTCCTTGTTCCTTATTTTTTTATTATTTTCCTCAAGCTTTCCTTGCTCGGGACCCCGCGCGAAGAAAATATCTGGTAATTATCCAGCAGGTAGCTTAAATTAAATCCTATCTGCAGCTCTTCGTTCAGGGCTATATTCTCTCTTAAAAGCCTGGCGCCTTCCGGCCCTTTGGCGCATTTCTTGATCTTAAGCGCATCCACACCGGGCAGGCAATCATCCCACCAGGAACTCCCCAAATTCCCGGCCCGGCAGGACAAGTAATCCCAGAATTTATCGGGGTAATATTTCTGTATGCATACGCCGCGCAGGCACTCCTCCAGTTCAAAAGAACCGTTTTTGGCGTTAAAACCCTTTCCCTTCTTAACCGCCAGGAAATGCAGGTCCGGGGAAAATTCCTTTATTACCGCAAGGAGTTCGGAAGCGTCGTTATCGAACAAACTCAAGAATACGTCAAACTTGTTTTTTTCCTTCTGGCGGTTCAGAAAATAAGATATCCCGCTTACCTGGGGCTTGAGCAGGTAAACTCCGCCCTTAGCCTCTAAATTATCCTTAAAAGAACCAAAGTTCTTCTCCTGCTCCACCTCCCTGCCCACGATATAAGCGGGAAGAGTATTTATCGACAGCTCCTTGACCAGGGCATTAGCCTGCCTTACGTCCAGGTATTCCGCCTTTATTCCGGGGAACTGCTTTCTCAGCATCTCCAGGACGTGTTCCGTATCGCAAACTACGCAGTCGCGCGCGGTAATCACGGTAAGCTTAAGCTTGTTCGGTTTGGTAAAAACGCATTCTGATGCGCTCGTGCCGGGGTCCTTGCAGGTGCCGTTTAAACCGTCTTTTTTGCAATCCGTGCCGGAATAACAACGGGGGAGAATTTCCAGTATCTGCGGGTCATCCGCGATCTTCTCGGAAAGGCGTATCTCCTCGTTCCTGCATCCGGAAAGCTTGCCGTTTTCTACCTTAAGCGTGAGTTTGCCGAGCTGGCGCCCCTGCCAGGAAGGCCTTATTATAAAAACAGGACCTATCTTGCTCTCGCTGTCCTCCCGGGAAGGATTATGCCCCATAAAAAAAACATCGATGCCGTCGCCGGCTTCGGAAATCAGCGACAGGTCGTCCTTTTTGTCCATCGTGCTCAAGACTATGACTACATTCACCCCTTCGCTTTTAAGCCGCTTTACCAGCTGCCCCGCGCCCCTGGGATAAGAAACTTTCAGCCCCTCGGATTTCTGGTACGCCGCAGGATTGGTCAGGCCGATTATACCTATCTTTACCCCGGAAACCTCCTTTATTATATACGGCTCCACCTTTTCAGATTCCAGATTGAAACTCAAAAATGCCGGGTCGCTCTTCCTGGCGTTTCTCAGGAAGAAATCCTTCCCGAAATTGAATTCATCCCCGCTTACGGCAACGGCATCATAACGCATCATCTCCATAGCCCTGATGTTGACCATGGAACGGCTCATATCCAGGCCCGTATTCTGGGTATATTCATCCATCAACCCGCCGGCCGTGAACGATCCGCAGTCAAGCAGCAGGAGATCGGGGTATTTCCTGCGCATCTGCTTTATCAGGGTGGCGCGCCTGGCTATCCCGCCGTCCTTTTCTACCGGGCAGCTGCAGGTATAAAGCATGGCATGCGTATTCCCGGTATAAAGCACGACAATATCCTTGGCGTAAAGCCAGGTTAAGCACAATACCGAGAAAATGAAACTAAGAGCCGCGATCCTGATTGTCTTCATGTCCTGATGACTTTAACGGTCAATATATTCTCCAATTCCCTTATCTTGTCCTGGACCTCCGGGCCAACCTGGCTGTCCACGTTCAATACGCTGATCGCCTTGCCTCCCTGTTTATCCCTTCCGAAGGTCATCGCGGCTATGTTGATTCCGTTTTGCCCCATAAGCGTGCCGAGATTACCGATCAATCCCGGCTTATCCCAGTTGCGGATAAAAACCATTTCCCCGATAGGGTACAATTCAAGATAGTAATCGTCGATCTTGACTATGCGGGGCTGCTTGTTGCTGGAAAGAGTGCCAAACACTTTTTTCGTCTCTTTATCCGTCTTGATCTCCAGCTGTATGAGATTTACGAACTCCCCTTCCTGGGCGGATTTCGACTCGCGCAGTTTTATCCCCCGCTCTTTTAACAAAGACACGGCGTTGACAAAATTAACCGTCTCTTTAAGAATAGGCTCAAGTATGCCTTTGGCCAAAGCCATGGTGACCGGGCTTAAGTTATATTTAGTGATCTCCCCGCTATAACTGATCACTACCTCCTGGAACCTCCCCTCTACCAGTTGAGCGCAAAACATGCCGATCTTCTCGCCGAGATTTATATACGGAGCGAGTATCTTGCTTACCTCCGCCTCCAGACATGGGTAGTTGGCGGCATTGCGTATCCCTTTGCCTAAAAGGGCGTCGCGCACTATCTCCGCCACTTCGATCGCCACGTTTACCTGCGCCTCTTCCGTGGAAGCGCCCAGATGCGGGGTAGTTATCACATTATCCATCTTCAGAAGCTCATTATCCGGGGAAAGGGGCTCCTTCTCGAAAACGTCCATCGCCGCTCCCGCCACCTTCGACTCCTTCAACGCCTTGATCAACGCCGCTTCGTCGATTATCCCCCCGCGCGCGCAGTTTATCACTCTCACGCCTTTTTTCATCAAGGCGAACTCTTTATCGGAAATCATATGCCTTGTCTCTTTAGTCAACGGGGTATGCACGGTGATATAATCCGCCTCCCTCAAGACTTTATCCAGCTCGGCGATTTCCACCCCCAGGCTCTCGGCAACCTCTGCGGACAAGAAAGGGTCATAAGCCAGACTCCTCATCCCGAAAGATAACGCGCGCTTGGCAACCTCGGACCCGATACGCCCAAACCCTGCTATGCCGAGAGTCTTGCCGTAAAGCTCCACCCCCATGAATTTCGAACGTTTCCACTCTCCTTTTTTTGTAGAAGAGCTGGCCTGGGGGATATTCCTGGAAAGGGCCAGGATCATGCTGAAAGTATGCTCCGCCGTAGAAATGGTATTCCCCGCGGGAGTGTTCATCACGATAACGCCTTTTTGCGTAGCGGCCTCGAGGTCCACGTTATCCAGGCCCACCCCGGCCCTGCCGACCACCTTCAATTTGTCCGCCGCCTGGATTATCTCGCCGGTAACCTTGGTGGCGCTGCGCACCACCAGGGCGTCATAATCCTTGATTATATTCTTCAGGTCTTCCGGCTTCAGATCTGTTTTTACGTCTACGCTAAGCTCTCCCGATTCCCTGAAGACCTTAAGCCCTTCTTCCGATAAAGCGTCACTGACTAAAACCCTGATCATCTTACTGCTCCTTCTTTAAGAAAACTTCTTCCGCCGCCTTAACGCCGGCGCCCATTTCAAACACGTAACCCAGCTCCTTCAGGACTTTCTCCAGGCAGGCGATACCGGCGATAATATCGAACTCTTCGATAAAGCCCATATGCGCGAACCGGAAAATTTTTCCCTTCATTTCGGACTGCCCTCCGGCAATGGTTACCCCGTAAACATCGCGCATGATCTTAACCAGCTTCTCGCCGTCCACGCCCGCGGGGACCTTAACTGCGGTAACCACGTCCGACCCGTCTTCGGGGGCAAACAGCTCGAGCCCCAAGGCCTGCATCGCGCTCCGCGTAGCGCAGGCCATCACCCTGTGGCGGTCGAATATCTTCTCCAGGCCGTCCTCTTTCATCATCCTCAGGACTTCGACCAAAGCGACCACCAGGGATATCGCCGGGGTAAAAGGAGTATCCGTCTTCTGGGCGGCCTTTCTCGCCGCAGCCAGGTCCAGGTAATACCTGGGGCTCCGGGAAGCTGCAACCAGTTCCCAGGCTTTTTTGCTCACGGATATAAAAGCCAGTCCGGGAGGAAGCATGAATCCTTTCTGTGAACCGGATACGCAAACATCCACGCCCCAGGCGTCGCTCTTTAAATCTATCGCGCCCAGCCCGCTGATCGCATCCACCACCAAGACCGCCTTGTATTTTTCTACGATCCTGCCGATAGCCTCGATATCCGTAACCACTCCGGTCGATGTCTCGCAAAGAGTGGTAAACACGGCCTTAACCCCTGGATTGGCTTTAAGGCGTTTTTCGATCTCCGAAGGGTCCACCGCCTTTCCCCACTCCACTTTAATGACTTCCGTATTCACTCCGTAACGGGAGCATATCTCCGTCCAGCGCTCCCCGAATTTACCGCCTTCAACGGTGATAGCGGTATCCTGCGGGGAAAGCAGGTTTGCTACCGCCGCCTCCATCGCTCCTGTGCCGGAAGAAGTAAGGATAAAGACATCTGACTGCGTCTGAAAAACGTACTTCAACCCCTCGCCTGCCTCTTTCAGTATCGCCTGGAACTGCGGCGTACGATGATGGATAATCGGTTTGCCCAGCGCCTGGCATACCTCCGGGGGCAGGGGAGTCGGGCCCGGCGTCAATAAATAATTCTTTCTCATTTTGTTACCTCCTTATTTCTTATTGCTCAATACAACCTCGTCGATTATCCCGTAATCCCTGGCTTCCTGGGCGGACATGAAGTAGTCCCTGTCCGTATCCTTTTGTATTTTTTCCAGCGGCTGGGAGGTATGGCGCGCGAGTATATCGTTGATCTTGTCGCGCGTAATCAGTATCTCCTTGGCCTGTATGGATATGTCCGCCGCCGCTCCCTGCACGCCGCCCCACGGCTGGTGTATCATCACGCGGGAATTGGGAAGCACGAAACGCTTGCCCTTTGTCCCCGCCGCGAGCAGGACCGCGCCCATACTGGCAGCCTGACCGACGCAATAAGTTGCGACGTCGCATTTTATGAACTGCATGGTATCGTATATGGCCAATCCCGCGGTAACCGAGCCTCCCGGGGAATTGATATATATATTCAAATCCTTATCCTTATCCTCCATCTGCAAGAAGAGCATCTGGGCGATAACCAGGTTAGCCACATAATCGTCTATCGGCGTGCCGATAAATATAATGCGGTCCTTTAAAAGACGCGAGTATATATCGTAAGCACGCTCGTAACCGCGGGCCGTCTGCTCGATTACCATGGGAACCAAAGTCTGCATTCTCGTCTCCATTACAACCTCCGCTTTAATGACTCTCCTGCCAATCCGCCTCTCTTAATAAGAATTCCATCACCTTCGAAGGCATATGGTCGTCCACCGGGATATTCTCCTTTTTGGCGATCTGCGCCAAAAGCAGGTAGATCCTGACCTGTTTCTTTGCCTGCGGGGCGATCCCCTCCAGGATCACCTTCTCCTGTTCGTCGATCCTTTCCCTGGGGATGCCTTTCATTGCCAGGTCCAGCTTGGTCTGCCGCAGCATATCCTGGGTCTGCCTGTTGACCAGGCTTTCCGGCACCTTGAACTCAACATCCTTGAGCAGCCCTTCGATAAGCTCGTTTTCTATGCGCTGGCGTTCCTGGTTCTCCTTGGAAAGGAATAGCTGCCTCTCCACGGATTTCTCGAACTCCGCCATATTCGCATACCCCAGCGAACGGCTGAATTTGTCATCCAGGGACTCGGCCTTACGCGACTCTTTGACCGAATCGATATGCGTCTTGACCTCCTCCGCGCTTACCGTCACGGCCTTATAATTTATCTTGCGCCCTTTGTAATTCTTTATCTCGATCTCGGGCGAGATCTCCACGACCGCCTTGAAAGAAAGGCTGCCGCGGTCAAGTTTGACTCCCGATATCTGGGGGAGCTCGATTACGTCGAGTTTTTCTGCGGCGACGGCCTGGTTATACACATCGGGGACCAATTCCTTCATTACCTGCTGATGTACGGAGGCGGCATAACGCTTCTCCAGAATATCGCGCGGGGCCTTGCCGGGACGGAAACCCGGCACCTTTGCCTCTTTGGCAACCTGGGAAAAAACCTCTTCGAACTTATTCTTGACCAGGTCTCCGCTCACCTCCACGCTTAATTCAAGTTTTGTGCTGTCCAGTTTCTTTACTTCGGTCTTCATGATTATCCTTTCTTGTCTTGCTATTATTTTATCAACCGGCTTGTTCCCGCCGGGCTGTTGCATCCTCACATCTTGAATTTCTCCCCAAGGTAGACCTGGCGCGCCCTGGGATGGTTGATCAACTCGTGCGCGGTCCCGGAAATCAATATCGAGCCTTCGGCGATAAGATAAGCCCGGTCGGTTATCGCCAGCGTCTCGCGCACGTTATGGTCGGTGAGCAGGATACCGAGTCCTTTGGCCCTCAAGTCCTTTATTATCTCCTGCGCTTCATTCACCACTATCGGATCGATCCCGGAAAAAGGCTCATCCAAAAGGATAAAAGAGGGATTGGTCACCAGGGCGCGGGTAATCTCCAGCCTTCTTCTCTCCCCCCCGCTCAATGTATAAGCCTTGTTATTCGCCAGGTGCGCGATATTCAGCTCTTCAAGCAGGGAAGCAAGCCTGCGCTTTCTCTGGCTGCGGCTTAAAGGCAGAGTCTCCAGAATGGCGTTTATGTTTTCTGCCACCGTAAGCTTACGGAATATCGATGCCTCCTGGGCAAGATACCCTATCCCGAAATGCGCCCTCTCGTGGATGGGAAGATTTGTAATGTCATGGTTGTCAAAGACGATCGTTCCCCGGTTAGGGGGCACAATCCCCACGATCATGTAAAAAGTAGTGGTCTTGCCTGCGCCGTTGGGCCCGAGCAGGCCGACTATCTCGCCGCGCTTGACCGTAATGTTCACTCCGTTAACCACGGTCCGCCCGTCATACGACTTGGCCAGTCCCTTAGTCTCTAAAAGCTGCATCCATATTCTCCGTCTGATAAATCTCTATATGGGGCTTTCCGGTCAAAACTATCTTTTTATCCGAAGCGGTGTATACCGCTTCCTGGCTGTAAGATATATTTTCTCCCCGCAGTATGCGTACATCCCCCTGCGCGACAATCTTATCGATGGAACTGGACATTGCCGCAGGCTGGCGCGCCTTGTCTCCTCCGCCCTTGGCCGAGAAATAAACCCGCATCTTATCGCTGAAAATAGTGATATCCGGCTTTTCTACTTTAACATTATTGCTGAATATGGCAATATTTTTCTCGTAGTCAACCTCAAGGGGACCGTCACAGGTAACGACGATCTTCTCTCTCTTGCCTTCCTGTTTTTCCGAAGGCTCGATATCCAGGCGCACATTTTTCTCCAGCGCCACCTGCTTAAGGGCGGTATGCCCTTTTGCGCCTTCCCCGGTAAGATTGATATCCGAACGCCGCAGGTTTATCTTATCCAAGGTGCTCACTATCTGGCGCTTGCGGTCCCAGTCCAGGGAGTCCGTGGTCATTTTTACCCCGCTGGAAGTGGTAACCACAACATTATCCTCCAGGTGCACCAGGCCGCTTTCCTTGTCGAAATCGCCCTTATCCGCGGTAAGATTGATGTTGTCCTTACCGGCATAATGGTTGCCCACAACTTCATTCAGCTTTACCACATTGTTGAATATATCCGCCGATTTCCCGGAAATGTCCCAGGACTTCCTGCCTTTCTCTCCGTAACCGGCAAGAGAAAAATCATCTATCTGCTGGTCGGAATCCCCGGACGCCTGCACCGCTTCTGCCGGCAGGGATTGGCTGCAGAAAAAAAGGATGGCAAACGGGATCAAAAATATAAACTTCCTAAGCCCCATAAAATTTTAAAGTCTCTTTCCATTTGCCCTGCGATTTAAGAATAAGTTCAGCAACCTCTCTTACCGCGCCCCTCCCCCCGGACTTAGCGGTCACGTACAAAGCAGCGTCCTTTATCGCCCCGCAGGCATTATTTACCGCTATCGGCAGGCCTACCTCTTTCATCAGCATCAGATCCACCAGGTCGTCAGCCACAAAACATATTTCGCGCGCGGAAACCTTGTACTTCTTCATAATCTTGCCCAGGACTTTCGTCTTGGGGAAGATATCCGCAAACACCTCAGCCACCTGCATATCCTTGGCGCGGGGGGTGATGGTATTGGATCTCTTGGCGGTAATCAGGATGGTAAATATCCCCGCCCTGCGCAGCACAAATACCCCCAGCCCGTCATGCACATCGAAGAATTTCAGGTCGTTGCCGCATGAATCATACACTATCCTTCCGTCGGTCAAGACGCCGTCGACATCCAAAAGGAGCAGTTTGATCTTCTTTAAACGCAAATCCAGTTCTTTCTTCGTAAGTTTCCTCGCCATATTAAACCAGCCCCGCCTTAAGCAAATCCTGCACGTCCAGCAGTCCTACCGGGCGCATAAGTTTGTCCACCACGGGAAGCTCATCTATCTTCCTGTCTTGCATTATGCGCATCGCCTCGGCGGCAAGCATGTCCTTGCCCACCGCGCAAGGATTCTTGGTCATGACATCGCCGATCCTGCGCTGCCCGAGGTTATCGTCGCTTTCCAGGTTCCTGCGCAGGTCTCCGTCGGTAAATATCCCTTTCAATCTGCCCTTTTTATCGACTACCGCGGCAGAACCCGCCCGCGCGCGCGTGATCACGCACAATACCTGCGATACTTTCTTATCCTCGCCAACCACGACGCTGGCCTGTCCCCGGCGCATGATGTCCTCCACTTTCAGCAGCAGGCGGCGCCCCAACGCCCCCCCGGGATGGAAAAAGGCAAAATCCTTTTCCTTAAAGCCTTTCAGCTCCAATAAGCAAACCGCCAGGGCATCCGCCATCGCCAATGTGGCGGTCGTGGACGCGGTAGGCGCCAGGCCTAAAGGGCAGGCCTCCTTCTTTACCGAAACATCCAGGACCAAATCGCTGTATTTGGCCAGGATAGACTTCAAATTCCCGGTAAGAGAAATGATCGGCGAGCCGATTTTCTTCAATATAGGCAGGAGTTGTTTCATCTCCTCGGTAGAGCCGCTGTTTGAAATAACGATCACTATATCTTCGGAGGTTATCTTGCCCAGGTCCCCGTGTATCGCCTCGGCAG